>JAEEGH010022942.1_pt1 | contig 12742 bp, 7 predicted proteins | sample 9134181 | NCBI WGS metagenome assembly JAEEGH01 (sample SAMN16246544, study PRJNA631951) | gut metagenome | biome: gut microbiome; feature: rumen; material: DP-attached | host: Bos | place: Iran: Karaj | collected 2018-10 | reverse complement strand
TAAGGTTGTTAAGATCAGAACCGGTGAAGAAGATTTCGACGCATTACAGGATGTCGAATAAAAAAGCTATATACGAAAAGGCATAGATTTTCTACTCATAGATTTCACAAGGGCAAACCTTGTGAAATCTATTGAGCGTTTATAAAACGGAGGCAGTAATGGTTAAGTATGTATTTGTAACGGGCGGAGTTGTATCGGGACTCGGAAAAGGAATAACGGGAGCATCTCTCGGAAGACTTTTAAAGGCAAGAGGATACAGAGTCGTAATGAAAAAGTTCGACCCCTATATAAATATCGACCCGGGAACAATGAATCCCATACAGCACGGAGAAGTGTTCGTAACGGATGACGGTACCGAGACGGATCTCGATCTTGGCCATTACGAAAGATTCATAAACGAAAGCCTCAACAAAAATTCAAACGTAACTACCGGAAAGATATACTGGGCGGTCATTAACAAGGAACGTCACGGTGATTACGGCGGAGGAACGGTACAGGTCATTCCTCATATAACAAACGAGATCAAGTCCCGATTCGTTACGGAAGACGTTGACGGTGTTGACACCGTAGCGATAATCGAGATCGGAGGAACGGCGGGAGACATCGAAAGTCAGCCATTCCTTGAAGCCATAAGACAGTTCCAGGCCGATGTGGGAAGAGAAAACGCGATAGTCATTCAGGTTACGCTCATTCCTTACCTTAAAGCTTCGGGGGAACTCAAAACAAAACCTGCGCAGATGTCTGCGAAGAACTTACAGAGTATGGGTATATGGCCGAACATTTTGGTATGTCGTTCCGATTACCCGTTAGACGAACATTTAAAAGAAAAGCTTGCGCTTTTCTGTAATGTAAAAAAAGAGCATGTGCTCGAAAATCTTGATGCGGAATTTCTGTATGAAGTTCCGATAATGTTGGAGAAAGAAAACTTTGCGAAAGCTGTATGCGACAGCCTAAGCATTGAATGTCCCGAGCCTGACTTAAAGGAATGGGAACAGATGCTTGATAACCTCCATCATCCCGATAAGGAAGTTACGGTATCCTTGGTAGGCAAATATGTTTCTTTGCACGATGCTTACCTAAGCGTTGTGGAAGCACTTAAGCACGGCGGCATATCCAACAGGGCAAAGGTCAATATAAACTGGATCGATTCCGAGGAAATCACCAAGGAAAACGTAGAAAATAAACTAAAAGACAGCGACGCGCTGATCGTTCCCGGAGGTTTCGGAACAAGAGGCATAGAGGGAATGATAACAGCAATCGGATATGCGAGAGAAAAGAAGAAGCCTTTCCTTGGCATATGCCTCGGAATGCAGCTTTCACTTATAGAATATGCAAGAAACGTAGCCGGACTTGAAGGCGCAACAAGCACCGAGTTTGATGAAAACGCAAAATACCCCGTTATCCACATAATGCCCGACAAAGAAGGGCTTGAGGATGTGGGCGGAACATTAAGACTTGGTTCATATCCCTGTGATCTTACGGATAACACCATTGCAAGGAGTTTATACGGCGAAGAACATATAACAGAAAGACACAGACACAGATACGAAGTAAACAACGAATACAGAGAGATCTTAACCAAGGCAGGACTGGTATTTTCGGGAATGTCTCCCGATAAGAGGATCGTCGAGATGCTTGAGTTACCTACACATCCGTTCTTTGTTGCAACACAGGCACATCCGGAATTCAAGTCACGACCCGATAAGGCTCATCCGTTATTCAGAGGCTTTATAAAAGCAGCAATAGAGTACAAAGAAAAAACCGTCAAAGAAGGGTAAAGTCATGGAAAGTGAAAATAAAGGCTTATACAGAAGCGAATTTGAACATGATAACTGCGGTATAGGCGCAGTCGTAAACATCAAAGGAAAAGCCGCTCATTCGATAGTGGATGATGCTTTGAGCATAGTTGAAAACTTAGAGCACAGAGCAGGTAAAGACGCTGAAGGAAAGACAGGCGACGGTGTCGGCATTCTTACTCAGATTCCTCATAAGTTATTTAAGAAGCTTTGCAAAGCAGAAGGCATCGAGATCGGAAACGCACGTGAATACGGCGTAGGTATGTTCTTCTTCCCGCAGAACGAACTAAAAAGAAGCCAGGCGATGAAGATGTTTGAAGTCATCGTCAGAAAAGAAGGGCTTACATTCCTTGGCTGGAGAAAGGTAAAGATCAATCCTTCTGTGCTGGGAAGCAAGGCTCTTGAAAGCATGCCCGTGATCTATCAGGGATTCATCAAACGTCCCGAAGATATAACCGATGACATCGCATTCGACAGAAAGCTCTACATCATAAGACGTGTATTTGAGCAAAGTACGGATACGACCTATGTTCCTTCACTTTCTTCAAGGACCATAGTTTACAAAGGTATGTTCCTTGTAAAGCAGTTAAGACCTTTCTTTGAAGACCTTATGGATAAAGATTTTGAGTCTGCCATTGCAATGGTACACTCAAGATTTTCCACGAACACAAATCCCAGCTGGGAACGTGCGCATCCCAACAGGATCCTTGTTCATAACGGCGAGATCAACACCATAAAAGGAAATGTGGACAAGATGCTGGCAAGAGAAGAAACGATGCATACCGATGTCTTTTCTTCGGAAGACATGACAAAGATTCTTCCGGTTGTTTCTTCATCCGGTTCTGACTCAGCTATGCTTGACAATACCCTTGAGTTCTTATCCATGTCCGGAATGGATCTTGCCCTTGCCGCAAGCATACTCATTCCCGAACCCTGGACTCATAACGATACTATCCCCGAAGAAGTCAGAGACTTCTATCAGTACTATGCAACCATGATGGAGCCTTGGGACGGACCCGCATCTATTCTTTTCAGCGACGGTGATGTGATGGGTGCGATACTCGACCGTAACGGACTTCGTCCTTCAAGATACTATGTGACCGATGACGACAGACTTATCTTAAGCTCCGAAGTCGGTGTCCTTGAGGTGGACGAATCTCACATCCTTAAAAAAGAAAGACTTCATCCCGGAAAGCTTTTACTTATCGATACAAAAGAAGGAAAGCTCATGGGTGATGATGAGATAAAAGAAAAATACGCCCTTAAAGAGCCTTACGGCGAATGGATCGACAGCAAGCTCATAAAGCTTAAAGATATCAAGATCCCCAACAACAAAGTTATTTCTTATAAAGAAGACGAACTTTCGAAGCTGCTTCTTTCTTTCGGATATGCATACGAAGAATACAGCGAAGAGATCGCAAACATGGCTCTTAACGGCGGCGAGTCCATCGGAGCGATGGGTGTGGACACTCCTTTGGCGGTTTTGTCAAAGCAGTACAGACCGTTATTTGATTTCTTTAAGCAGATGTTCGCGCAGGTTACAAACCCGCCCATCGATGCCGTACGTGAAAAGATAGTTACTTCAACCACGGTTTACCTTGGAAAGAACGGTAATCTCCTTGAGGAAAAACCCGAGAACTGTCAGGCACTCAAGATCGAGAACCCGATTCTTTCAGACCTTGACCTTCTTAAGATCGAGAAGATGAACAAGCCCGGATTCAAGATCGCAAAAGTACCGATCATCTTCTATAAGAGCACACCTATCGAAAGGGTTATCGATCACTTATTTGTTGAAGTCGACAAAGCTTACAACGAAGGTGCCAACATTCTTATCCTTTCCGACAGAGGTGTTGATGAAAACCACGTTGCGCTTCCTTCGCTTCTTGCGGTGGCAGCGGTTCACATGCATCTTGTTAAAACAAAGAAATGTACCGCGATGTCGATAATCATCGAATCCGGTGAGCCCAGAACAGTACATCATTTCGCTACTCTTCTCGGATACGGTGCAAGTGCTGTCAATCCTTACCTTGCACATGCCTGCATCGAAAAGCTTGCACAGGACGATCTTCTCGACAAAGACTATTACGCAGCGGCAAACGATTACGACAATGCGATACTTAAAGGTATCGTAAAGATCGCTTCCAAGATGGGTATCTCAACGATCCAGTCTTATCAGGGCAGCAAGATCTTCGAAGCAATCGGTATTTCGGCAGACGTTATCGACAAATACTTTACAAAGACCATAAGCCCCATCGGCGGATATTCACTTAACGATATCGCCGATGCGGTAGACAAGCAGCATTCGAAAGCGTTCGATCCCCTGGGACTTACAACGGAGCTTTCCCTTCCTTCAAAGGGAATGCACAAGTCAAGAGCGGCAGGTGAACTTCACAGATACAATCCCGAGACGGTTCATATGCTTCAGAAGGCTACAAGAGACGGAAACTACGACGAATTCAAGCAGTATACGAAGATGGCAGACAGAGAAGAGACAGGATATCTTCGAAGCTACCTTGATTTCAAATTTTCCGATAAGCCCGTAGCGCTTGAGGAAGTGGAAAGCGAATACGAGATCGTAAAGAGATTTAAGACAGGAGCAATGTCATACGGTTCCATCTCCGAAGAAGCTCACGAGACGCTGGCCATTGCGATGAACCACTTAAAAGGTAAGTCAAATTCGGGCGAAGGCGGTGAATCGGAAGAAAGAATCCTTTCCGAGAACGATAAAGACAACAGAAATTCCGCTATTAAGCAGGTTGCTTCAGGTCGTTTCGGTGTTACCGAAAGATATCTTTGCTCGGCAAAAGAGATCCAGATCAAAATGGCGCAGGGTGCAAAACCCGGTGAAGGCGGACATCTTCCCGCAGGAAAGGTTTATCCCTGGATCGCAAAGACGAGACATTCGACTCCCGGCGTAAGTCTTATCTCACCTCCTCCTCACCATGACATTTATTCCATCGAGGACTTGGCGCAGCTTATATATGACCTTAAGAATGCAAACAAATACGCACGTATTTCCGTTAAGCTCGTTTCCGAAGCAGGTGTCGGCACCATCGCTGCCGGTGTTGCAAAAGCCGGTGCGCAGGTAGTGCTCATCTCCGGTTACGACGGAGGAACCGGTGCGGCTCCTTTAAGCTCGATCCACAACGCAGGTCTTCCCTGGGAGCTTGGTCTTGCGGAGACACACCAGACTCTTATAAAGAACGGATTGAGAGAAAGAGTAAGAATAGAAACCGACGGAAAACTTATGACGGGTCGTGATGTAGCCATCGCAGCAATGCTCGGTGCCGAAGAATTCGGATTTGCTACCGCTCCTTTGATCACCCTGGGATGCGTAATGATGAGAGTATGTAATCTTGATACATGTCCCATGGGTATCGCAACGCAGAACCCGGAACTGAGGAAAAGATTCATCGGAAAGCCTGAATATGTGGAAAACTTCATGCTCTTCATCGCAAGAGAACTTCGTGAATATATGGCAAAACTCGGAGTTAAGAGTGTTGATGAACTGGTAGGAAGAACAGACCTCCTTACACCCAAGAAAGATTTAAGCGGCGGAGCGGGCAGCATCGTATTTGACGAGATCTTATTTAACGACGGTGACGGAAATCACATCTTCTCACCCGACAACGTATATGATTTCGAACTTGAGAAGACAGTTGACGAAAGCGTTCTGTTAAAAGACAAGAAGATCGCCGCGGCAATAAAGAGCGGAAAGAACGCAACCGTTGATATCAAGATAAAGAACACGGACAGATCTCTCGGTACGTTACTCGGTGCCGAGGTAGTAAGACATCACAGCGAAGGTTTAAGTGACGATACGATATTCATTAACTGTGAAGGTTCCGCAGGACAGAGCTTCGGTGCTTTTGTTCCGAAGGGTATCACTTTAAATGTAACGGGTGATGCAAACGATTATCTCGGAAAAGGATTGTCCGGCGGAAAAGTTATCGTAAAGGCTCCCAAAGACGCGGCTTACGATGCGGAAGAAAACATTGTGGTGGGAAACGTAGCTTTATACGGAGCAACTTCCGGCGAAGCATATATTTCCGGTATCGCTGGTGAGAGATTCTGCGTAAGAAATTCCGGCGCCACCGCGGTAGTTGAAGGTGTGGGCGAGCATGGTTGCGAATACATGACAGGCGGTAAGGTCGTTATCTTAGGACCTACAGGAAAGAACTTTGCGGCCGGTATGAGCGGCGGTGTCGCATATGTATACGATGAAGAAAATCGTCTGTACAGAAACTTAAACAAAGAGCTCGTTTTGATGGAGAAGGTCGAGACCAAAGCAGACAAAGAAGAATTAAAGAAGATGCTTGAAGATCACATCAAGTATACGGGTTCAAAGAAAGCGACCGAGATACTTAAAGATTATGCGAACAATCTTTCAAAGTTCAAAAAGATAATCCCCGAGGATTACAAGAAGCTCATAAGTGTAACGAGTATGCTTGAAGAACAGGGAATGAGTATCGAAGAAGCAAGAATAGAAGCATTTTACAAATGCACCGGAAAGGAGCATTGACATGGGAAAAGCAACAGGTTTTTTGGAATATGAAAGAAAAGACGGCGAAGTGGTGAAGCCTTCGGTCCGTACGCAGAACTTCCTTGAATTTCATAAATCCCTTTCTTACAAAGAGCAGCAGCTCCAGGGTGCAAGATGTATGGCATGCGGTATTCCGTTCTGCCAGGCAGGTGCGATGATAGCAGGTATGGCTTCGGGTTGTCCTTTGCACAACCTTGTTCCCGAAACGAACGATCTTGTTTATAAAGGAAAATGGGAACAGGCTTACAAGAGACTTTCGACGACTCATCCTTTACCCGAATTTACTTCAAGAGTCTGCCCCGCACTTTGTGAAAACGCTTGTACATGCGGACTTAACGAAGCTCCCGTTTCCACAAAGGAAAACGAAAAAGCGATCGTAGAGTATGCTTACGAGAACGGTTTGGTAAAACCCGATGTTCCGGCAGTGAGAACCGGCAAAAAGATCGCGATCATAGGAAGCGGACCTTCCGGACTTTCCGCAGCCATAATGTTAAACAAGCGCGGTCATGAAGTAACGATATATGAAAGAAACGACAGAGCCGGCGGACTATTAAGATACGGAATCCCCAACATGAAGCTTGATAAGAGAGTCATCGACAGACGAATCAAGATCATGGAAGAGTCGGGAATAAAGTTTGTATATAACGTAAATGTGGGAAAAGACATTACGGGAGAAGAACTTTTAAAAGAATATGACAGAGTACTTCTCTGTACCGGAGCTTCCAATCCCCGTGACATAAAGGCTCCCGGAAGAGATGCAAAAGGTATAATGTTCGCAGTCGACTTCTTAAAGGAAGTAACTAAGACACTTATCGATACTGATTATGACAGTGACGCAATCATTTCGAAAAATTCTTTTTCTTTTGGCAGTGTTAAAGGAAAAAACGTTTACGTCATCGGCGGCGGTGATACGGGAAACGACTGTGTCGGAACCTGCATGAGACTGGGTGCCGCGTCGGTTAAGCAGATTGAGATGATGCCAAAGCCTCCCGTAGAAAGAGCACTTAACAACCCCTGGCCCGAATGGCCCAAGATACTTAAGACCGATTACGGTCAGGAAGAAGTTATAGACAAGTTCGGTGAAGATCCGAGAATCTATACCACCACCGTAAAGGAATTCATTAAAGATAAGAACGGAAAGCTTAAAGCGATAAAGATCGTAAAGCTTAAATCCGAAAAGGACGAAAAGACCGGAAGGATGAACATGGTTCCCATCGAAGGAACCGAAGAAGAAGTAAAGGCCGACATCGTTCTTATCGCGGCAGGATTCCTCGGAAGCGAAGAATACGTAAGAAATACGTTCAAAGTTGAATGTAACGAAAGAACAAACATAAAGACCGCGGAAGGTTTTTACAAGACGAGTGAAGACAGAGTTTTCGCCGCAGGAGATGCAAGGCGCGGACAGTCGCTCGTGGTATGGGCCATAGCGGAAGGAAGAAGAGCAGCCGGTGAAATTGACTACTCTTTGATGGGCTATACAAATTTATAAAATTTTGTATTGCATTTTACATATGACATGGTTTATAATTTCCGACAGACAAAGGCGTCTAAAAAGAGTGTGTATGCACTCTTTTTGGAACGCCTAATTTTTTTACACCAAACGGAGGAAATAGTTATGTCTTATGTTGATGAGGTTTATGAACGTGTAGTAAGCCAGAACCCCGCTCAGCCCGAGTTCCATCAGGCAGTTAAAGAAGTGCTTGAGTCACTCAGAGTTGTTATTGAGGCTAATGAAGAAAAGTATAAAAGAGACGGCCTTCTTGAGAGACTTGTTACTCCCGAGAGACAGCTTCTTTTCAGAGTTCCCTGGGTAGATGACAAGGGACAGGTTCAGGTAAACAACGGATACCGCGTACAGTTTAACAGTGCGATCGGTCCTTACAAGGGAGGTTTAAGACTTCACCCTTCAGTAAACTTGGGTATTATCAAGTTCCTCGGATTTGAACAGATCTTCAAGAACTCTCTTACCGGTCTTCCCATCGGCGGCGGCAAGGGCGGTTCCGATTTCGATCCCAAGGGCAAATCCGACAGAGAAGTAATGGCATTCTGCCAGAGCTTTATCTCAGAACTTTTCAAATATATCGGCGCTGATACCGACGTTCCCGCAGGTGATATCGGAACAGGCGCACGCGAGATCGGTTTCATGTACGGTCAGTACAAGAGACTTACCGGTCTTTATGAAGGTGTTCTTACAGGTAAGGGACTTTCATACGGCGGATCTTTGGCAAGAACAGAAGCTACCGGTTACGGTCTTCTTTACATGACAGAAGAAATGTTAAAGTGCAACGGCGTTGACATTAAGGGCAAGACAGTTGCAGTTTCAGGTTCGGGTAACGTTGCTATCTATGCTATCCAGAAGGCACAGCAGCTTGGCGCTAAGCCTGTTACCTGTTCAGATTCCACCGGTTGGGTATACGATCCCGAAGGAATCGACGTAGCACTTCTTAAGGAAGTAAAGGAAGTTAACCGTGCAAGACTTACAGAGTATGCAGCAAAGAGACCTTCAGCTCAGTATCATGACAAGAAGGCAGAAGGCACCAACCAGTGGGAAGTAAAGGTTGATATCGCTCTTCCTTGCGCAACTCAGAACGAACTTAATCTTGATGATGCAAAGAAGCTTGTAGCAAACGGTGTTATCGCTGTTTGTGAAGGTGCTAACATGCCTACCACTCTTGAAGCTACACAGTATCTCCAGGACAACAAGGTATACTTCGTACCCGGCAAGGCTGCAAACGCAGGCGGTGTTGCTACATCAGCACTTGAGATGAGCCAGAACTCAGAGAGACTTTCCTGGACATTCGAAGAAGTTGATGCAAAGCTTAAGAACATCATGGTAAACATCTTCCACAACCTTGACGATGATTCAAAGAAGTACGGTCTTGAAGGCAACTATGTTGCAGGTGCCAACATTGCAGGCTTCTTAAAGGTTGCAGATGCCATGAACGCACAGGGTATTGTATAAGCTGATCATTTAGTTTACATTGCGGTTTTATCGCATTGACACAAAAGGATCGGGGCACCAATTAAAGCTTATTGCTCATTTTGGTGTCCCGTTTTGTTTTAAAAGAAAGGACGACCATGAGGACAAAAGAAGACATACTTAATTTGATAGATGAAGAAGGAGTCGAGTTCATAAGACTTCAGTTTACCGACATATTCGGAAGACTCAAAAATATCGCCGTTACTCCCGGACAGATGGCAAGAGTTTTTGCAAACCGCTACTCTTTCGCCGGATCCGCAGCTTTCGGTGACAGTTACGATTTTGATGACAGACTTTATCTTTATCCCGATCTTGATACTTTCATGATCTTACCCTGGAGACCGCAGCAGGGAAAAGTTGCAAAGGTTGTATGCGACATTTGTCTTGAAGACGGTACTCCTTTTGAAATGTGTTCAAGAAATATCCTCAAAAAGACTTTAAAGAAAGTCGCAGATGCGGGATATAAAGCTACGATTTATACCGAGAATGAGTTCTTCTTATTCCATACCGACGAAAACGGTCTTCCTACAACCACTTCTCACGAACTGGCCGGTTACCTTGATGTAGGTCCCGTGGATTTTGGTGAAAATGCAAGAAGAGACATAGTGCTCATGCTTGAAGAGATGGGCTTTGAAATCGAATCATCTCATCATGAAGCCGCTCCCGCACAGCATGAGGTTGATTTTGCTGCGGCAGAAGCGCTTGAAACCGCAGATTCCATACAGACATTCAGATTCGCAGTAAGATCCATCGCCAAGAGATTCGGTCTTTATGCAACGTTCATGCCCAAGCCCAAGACAGATGTAGCGGGATCGGGCATGCATCTTACCGTTACTCTTACAAAAGACGGAAAGAACATACTTAGAAATGACGACAATACCCCTTCAAAAGAAGCTTATGCTTTCGTAGCGGGTATTCTTAATCATGCAAAAGCTTTGGCAGCCATCTGCAATCCTTCGGTCAATTCTTATAAAAGACTGCTTGGCGGATACGAAGCACCCAATGCCATCGTTTGGTCAACAAAGGGCGAGAAAGCACTTGTTAACCTGGTAAACGATGTTGAGGATACGAAGATCGAATTGAGATTCCCCGACGGTTCTTCAAATCCTTATCTTGTACTTGCAACCTGCTTAAGCGCAGGTCTTGACGGTATACAGAATAATATGGATCCCGGCAGCGAGTGCAAGACATGCGAAGACTTTAACAATGCGGAGGTTTTACCCGAGAATTTAAAAGACGCCGTAGCAGATCTTAAAAATGACGAGACAATTGTGAACTCTCTTGGAAAAGAGTTCTTAAAAGTATACGAAGATATCAAAAAACGCGAGTGGAAGGATTATATGACGAGAGTTTCCGATTGGGAACTTGAAATGTATCTTACAAAGATCTAGGGAGGATCCTTATGGGCTGTATATTGATCTCCATGCCCAGATATGAGGATGCAGGCCACATACAAAGGATCGTTTCGGGAAGCGGAATTTGGGAACAGTCGTTTATATGCGAAAGCGGAAATGAGATGCTAAGATGCGCAGAAGACAGAGATGTAAGTCTTGTCATATGTACAAAGCGTCTGCCCGATATGGGTTACGAAGAGCTTTCGACTTATCTTCCGGCCGGCGTTAATATGCTGCTGCTTACAAAAGATGCCGGACTTGAACCGTTCTCAAGTAACATCATCAAACTTTTGATGCCCTTTAAGTCGGATGATCTTATAGATACGCTCCGTATGCTTATACCCGGAAGCTTTTCATTCGGAAGACGCGCAAAACCGCCAAAACCCAAACTCCAAAGGTCCGACGGGGAGAAAAAGCTTATCGAAAAAGCCAAAGTCACTTTGATGGACAGAAACGGCATGACGGAGCCGGAGGCCTTCAGATATATCCAAAAAACGAGCATGGATATGGGGCGCACGATGATAGAAAGTGCGCAGATGATTTTAATGTTAAACAGTGAGTGATCACTTAAATAAGCAGGCATTGATATGAAGATCAAATTTACGAAGATGCACGGATGCGGTAACGATTACGTGTATATCAACGGGTCTAGCGAAAAGATAAACAAAGAAGACAAGCCCGAATTTGTAAAAAAAGTGAGCGATCGACATTTCGGTATCGGCTCGGACGGAGTCATTTTCATCAATCCTTCCGACATCGCCGATTTTGAAATGGAGATGTTTAACGCTGACGGAACCAGAGCCGAGATGTGCGGTAACGGAATAAGAAGCGTTGCGAAATATGTTTACGACAGACATCTTACGGATAAAGAAGAGATGACCATCGAAAGCATGGGAAAGGTTAAGTACATTACCGTTTTCCCCGAAAACGGCAAAGCAAAGCTCATAAAAGTCGATATGGGCGAGCCCATACTTAAAGCGTCCGACATACCGGTAGTTTCAAACGAAGAAAAAGTCATCGACGAACTCATCTTCGTTGACGACAAAGAATATCGCATGACCTGCGTTTCCATGGGCAATCCTCACGCGGTGGTATTACTGGACCCCGATACCTTAAAAATTGAGGAGATCGGACCGAAGTTTGAAAACCACGTAAGATTTCCCGAGAGGATCAATACCGAATTTATAAAGATCATAGACAGAAAGAATGTTAAGATGCGTGTTTGGGAGAGAGGAACAGGCGAAACTCTCGCATGCGGAACGGGATGCTGCGCCACAACGGTAGCCTGCATTCTCAACAATCTTACCGATTCTGAGATTACCGTGCACGTTCGCGGCGGTGACATCAATGTAAAGTGGGATAAAGAAACAAATCACGTATTCATGACAGGCCCCGCCGAGTTTGTATTTGACGGAGAGATAGAATATTAAAAAGAGGCGACAACGATGGTTAAGATCAATGACAATTATCTGAATCTGAAAGGAAGCTACCTTTTTTCGACCATAGCAAAGAAGGTTAAAGCTTACAGTGAGGAAAATCCCGACAAAAAGATAATAAGGCTGGGAATAGGCGACGTTACGAGACCCCTTTCTTCCTCCGTTATTGCAAGTCTTCACAGTGCGGTAGACGAAATGGCAAAGAAAGAAACCTTCAAAGGCTATGCCCCGGATCTCGGATATGAGTTTTTAAGAAGTGCCATCGCCAAAAACGATTATAAAGACAGAGGCTGCAATATCGAAGCCGATGAGATATTCGTTTCCGACGGTGCAAAGTGCGATTCGGGAAACATTCAGGAAATCTTTTCAACCGATAACGTTATCGCCGTATGCGATCCCGTTTATCCCGTATATGTGGATTCAAACGTAATGGCCGGAAGAACGGGCCTTTTTGATGAAAATACGGGCAAGTATTCAAAAGTTGTCTACATGCCCTGCACAAAGGAAAACAATTTTACACCGGCATTTCCCGAGAAGACTCCGGACATCATCTATCTTTGTTTTCCCAATAACCCCACCGGCGGTGTAATAAC
>JAEEGH010022940.1_pt1 | contig 12743 bp, 16 predicted proteins | sample 9134181 | NCBI WGS metagenome assembly JAEEGH01 (sample SAMN16246544, study PRJNA631951) | gut metagenome | biome: gut microbiome; feature: rumen; material: DP-attached | host: Bos | place: Iran: Karaj | collected 2018-10 | reverse complement strand
TAGACATTTTCTATCGGGTAACTGCGGATCTTATCCGCCACGCGCCCCACGATCGCTGCCGCCTCTTTTGTTCCGAGAGCGCCGTCAATAAAGTCGTTTTGCATATCGATCACAACAAGTATTTTTCTCATAAGATAACTCCGATCCACTGCTTATTTGAAACCCATCTCAACCGAAATGTATTGGGCCGTAACCGCGCAGCCAGTGCGCGGTTCGGCTGTGAATAGTTACATCCCGTTTTCACTCAGGTGATAGAACTCGGGAACACTGTTCCTTGTCACGTACCACACAACTTCTCCGTTATCCCATACCGGCTTGCAGTCGGAGAGGAAAGCCTCTGCGGTCTTCACCTCCGATACATTGCCTACTGCGTCATAATGCGCGTAGGCGATCCGGCCGCTGACTGCACCGTCCTTTATGATGTCCCATAAAATGTACCCGCCATCCGGTCCCTCTGATACGATCTGCGGCGTCCCGGCCCGTTCGGTACTGTTTTTTCCATAGGAGGTGAGCTTCTTAGTTTTTGTCGCATTTTCGCTGAAACCGGACTTCGGCGTGTAGGTGAGAAATATGTTTTTAACGCTGTCCTCCCCGGCATTTCCGCCCTTCTCATCCGAGGCATAGACGGTCACATAGCCGGATCCGGTTTCCTCCAATCCGCCGAGGGAAACGCCGGTCATATTGTAGCCAAAGTCTTCGTCTCCCTTGTATTTCGGGATTTTGTATATTTCAAGCATGGTGCCCTTTTTCGAGACAAATTTCTTCTTCCCGGCCTTCTTTCCGTTCTTGAATAGAACGATCGACCGCGGGCTTGCGTCACCGTGATCCAGCGTGATGATATTCTTCTTGGAATCGATCAGGATGAACTGGTTAAAGGAGTGGCTGACGGTTCCCGAAGAATGACTGACGGCCTTGTCAATGGAATCCATCAGCTTCATTTTTTCCTCATTGATCTGGAGGAGAGTGTTTGTCTGATGATTATAACCGTCCGCAGCCTTATACATCCGGTTCGCCGTATGGATGTAAAGATATTTTCCGTATTCCGCGAAGCGCACGGCAGTGGAGCGGAACGGCTCGACAGTGTTGCCGTTGTTGAGTTCGAGCGTTTGCAGCTTCTGCCAGTCCTTGGAATACTTATCAATGGTGATCACGGGCTTTTTGCTGTTTTCTTCATAGTTGTAATCGCCGGTGAGGATGAAGTTATACTTGCTCCCGCAGAAAAATCCGCCCCAGATCTTCATCAGATCGGTTTCCAGTGTACGGCCTTCCACGAACGCAAAGTCCTTTGTATACTTTTCGATGCTGATCACGCCGGAGCATTCCACCCGCCACCAGAAATCGCCTTCCCGGTACAGATAGGACGTAACCTTTCCGGAATAATACTTTCCCTCGCCCGCGATCAGATCGGAATAGATCTGGCGGGACACATTTTCGGTAACCGCCGGTTCGTTATAAGAAGACGCCGGCACGATCAGGTTTCCAAGCGAATCGCAGCCTTCAAAGGCATGAAGCCCGATCGAGCGGAGGTTGTTATAGGTGCTGATCGTTTTCAGGCTCCCGCAGTCCTTAAACGCAGAGGGCCCGACGGAACGCACATTGTCAAACCCCGTGACCGTCTGCATCAACGTGCAGCCCCAAAAAGCTCCTTCCTCCACAGTCTCCACAGAAGCCGGCAAGGCCACGGACGTTACCTTATCATGCTTATAAAACGCCCATTCGCCGATCGCCTTCACCGGTATGCCATCGAAGTTATCAGGAACCACAACATTTCCTTCAGCTCCCTCCGGCCACCAGGTCAGGGTTCCGGTTTTCGTATTAAAGCTTGCCCAGCCGCCGTCGACCGGATACGAAGCCACATCCTCATCCGCGTCCACAAAGCTTCTTTCCGCCGCATAGGTCTCCGCCGCCCGCCCCGGAATCACGCACGCTGCAAACAGCGCCGCTGTAAGAACTCCGATCATCCATCGTTTCATTTTTTACTCTCCGTTCTTAGCTTTATTGTAGTAGAATAATTCGTTAGAAACACTCTTGTTTACAGGATTCAAAGAGTTAATGACCAAACACAATTTATATACGAAACAGACGAAAAGGACCCTTGGGTCCTTTTTGTATTAAATAGAAGCTCTGTAGTCCTCCCTTATTTCTGAAATCGATTTTGGTTTCCCTTCTCTAATAACATACCAATAATCGAAACCATTTAATCTTTTCGCCTTTACTCCTCTTGCTAAAGCCGCGCATGAATGCATATCAATAATTTGACCATTCCAGAGAAGCTTTCCGTTTTTTTCCAGTTTTGCAACTTCTTTCCCATCCTTAAAACAAAGGCTCTCTCCCACAAAAAAATAACCCTTCTCAATCATTTCCTGCACTGACACTTTTATAGGCTTTTCATCATACTTCGCTCGTGCGATATCACTATCTTCAAAATCGATTTCTGCCAATCTTTTTTTTCCATATTCGCAGTATTTCTTTTCACACTCTATCATTATATATTTTCTTCCGAGTTTCTTTGCCATCGCTCCAGTTGTCATAGTTCCTCCAAACGGATCTAACACTGTATCTCCAATTTTGGATGAAATTGCAATGATCCTGTATAACATTTCTTCTGGTTTTTGAGTACTATGCAGCTTATTTCCTTCATCGTCTTTTAACCGCTCGTTTCCTGCACAAACAGCCATTCTCCAGACAGATCCCATTTGTTTTCTAACGCCCTTCGAGTACTCGTCTTCTGATACTGTATCCGAATTAAGTTCTTTCCCTGTTTTATAGTTAAATGTATACTTTGAATTTTTGCTCTTAGTTGCCCATATTAAGGTTTCGTGGCTATTATTCAACCTTGTTCCCATAAAATTGGGGGTTGGATTTTTTTTGTGCCAAATGACATCATTGATAAACCAATACCCAATATCCTGCATTATGCCACCAATGGTATAAATGCATTGCATTCCACCAATAACCCATATTGATCCATTCGGTTTTAATACTCGATAGCATGCAGTCAACCATTTTCTAGAAAAGGTTTCATAGTCCTCTAATGTATCAAACTGATCCCATTCATCGTCACATCCATCGAATTCCGTTCCTTCTACTCGGTGCAAAACACCTTCAGTTCTCATCCAATACGGAGGATCCGCAAAAATCAAATCCACTGACCCTTCAGGCATCTTATTCATCTCATCTATCGAGTTTCCATTTATAACTACATTCTCCATATCTATCTCCTTAAATTATATCCGGTTGGAAATAACTCATTTCTTAACTGAACATATTCCGGTTTATTCGATATCAACTTTTGATATACTCGCGGGTTCTGAGACCTCAATTTCCTAATGGCTTCATACATTTCATCACTTGTATCAAAGTCAGGAATAGATAGAATTTCCTCACTTTGTTCCTGTTTATACCTGGCTAAATAAGAGCATATTTCATCCCACACATCCGGGCGATTAAATACAGTTGTAAACAAATCCTTCCCATACAAGACATTAATATCAACGCCTGTTAATGTTTCAGCGTCGGCTTCTTCAAGATAAAACCGTTTATTCCTCATAAGACTATCATCGATAAACCACATCGTTGAATTAATTTGTAAATATGCGTTTAAGCGTTTTAATAACGTATACTTCTTCTTAAAATTCTGGTATTGTCCACGTTTTTTTGTACTATCATGATCATCTCTTATCTTTTGTTCGATAAGAAAAACTGTTTCTCCATCATCAAACACCTGATCAGCGCTTAGCACATCTCCATTCTCGTCACATCCGATGTTCTTATCACGATTCGTATACCCTATCAATGCAATATACTCTGTTACAATATCCTCCATAAAATCGCCAAATTTAATCTCTCGGCTCTGAGTAACATTTTGAACAAGTTTAGTCTTTGCATTACTCAATCGAAAAATACCTGTATACCTTTTAGGATTATTAATCACCGTAACAAGAAGTTCATAATAGAAATCATCATCGGACTTGATTTTCTCATTCAATTTTCGTTTGAATTCTTCATAGGGCATTATCATTGTCAATCTCTACTTCCCATTCCTTATATCGCCGACAAAATCTCAATAAAATTCGTTTTGTCTTGAGCTTCCTTTAACTCGTCTATACTAAAATGGTAATTTACAACCACCCCTTTATGCTGGCCATTTACTACATCGCCATCACCACTTTTTCTACTAAATCGTCTTTTATCCATATACTTAGAATATATGTCCTTAAGCAGCTGTGTGCTTTGATAAAAATATCTCGTATTTCCGTTTTCCACAATACACGGCCGATTTTCTAAACACCACATCAGGTATATCCTGGTTCCTGTCTCTTTTTCTATTTCAAAATATCTATTCAAGTCACTCAGGTTCAACGCTAATGTTTCGGAGGGAAGAAGTTCTGCATAAGGCAAAACTCGTTCTACTGCCATAAATGTCCTTCTTTGTGCCTTTATCTCTATGTAAAAAACATCTTTCCCGTGCTGAACCATAATATCTGGATATCCCGGTTCATCGCACTTCTGTGCGACATATCCCGCCACCTTATTAATCTGATCGATTACATATTGCTCTTTTCTTTCAGAATAGTTTACATCATTTTCAAAATTGTATGCTCCCTTACTGATACCATCACAAGGGGTTTTACAGCCTGCACATTTATATTTATAACCCATTCCCCGCTCCTCTAAATAGTTACTTAGCTATTATCAACTAACCATTTTTACATACAAGTTACATATTTAAGATGTTCATGTAATATTTTATAGCAATTTCATATCGCTATCAATACAAAAAATTTTCGCGCGGTTGATTGTATGTCACCAGGGAGTGGTATATTATTGTCAATGAGGTCTTTCTTAATACGAAATCTTTGAGGCGGTATCGGTAGAAAAAAGCATATAGAAACGGTATAATGGGATTAAAAATGTGAGATGGGGGAGAGAGATGCTGAACCGAGAAGACCTGCTGGAACTGACACGGCGGATGACCCCGAAACGGAACTGTTTCACACGGATCGCGGGGGGATATATGGGTGCGGAAGGGTACATTGATGACAGCTTCAATGTGCATTTTCAAAAGCTGAAAGCGGACGAAACCGGGAAAATGCTGCAGATCATGAAAACGATCCCGTTTTCGGAGACGAATAAGAACCTGAAAGTGCATCCCTTTCCGGCGGAAGGGAGAGCGGGAAAACTCCGGCAGCTGCTGACGGCGCTGATCCAGTGCGAACTGAAGAATGATGCGCTGCTCGACACCTTGTATGAGCTGATCGGAGAGAAGTACAAGGCCGCCGGGGACTATGCGATCCTGGTCTGCCAGGGGAACTATGATATCCCGTTGAAAGGCTCGGACAAGGAAAGACAGGACGAGTCGGAGGAGGTGTACCGTTTTCTGATCCTTGCGGTATGTCCGCAGATCGGTTCCTACGAACCGGGAGAACCGGAGTGGGGCTTTCTTTATCCTTCGTTTTCCGACCGCAGCGAAGACAGAGAGCGGATCGCGGTCTACCGGAGGGACGCGGGGCGTTCGCATCCGGAACTGATGGAGCTGCTGGGGGAGTCTGATTAAGGGGTTTACGATCATGAAGATATACATTGATTTTGATGACTGTCTGTGTGAGACGGCGAAGCACTTTTCCGGACTGGTGAAGGACCTGTTCGGAAAGGATGTGCCGTATGAAAAGATATGGGATTTTGACCTTCAGAAATCCTTTTCGCTGACAGATGAGCAGTTTGAGGAGATGATGATCAAAGCGCACCGTCCGGAAGTGCTTCTGGCGTATGAGGAAACACCGGGAGCCGTGCGAACGGTGAACTGCTGGATCGATGAAGGGCATGATGTGTCCATAATCACGGGGCGCCCCGCCGGCTGCTATGAATCGTCACGGGAATGGCTGGACCGGCACGATCTGGAGCGTGTCCGCCTGTATTGTCTCAACAAATACGGATGGGACAGTTTTTATAAGAATAACGACTACAGTCTTGAACTGGAAGATTACTATAAGATGCATTTTGACCTTGCCATAGAGGATTCGCCGTCTGCGTTTCGGTTTTTCTCGCATCTGCCGGAACTGAAGGTGTTGGTTTATGACAGGCCCTGGAATCAGGACTGCGCGTTCCCGGGAGAGAACTATCGCCGCTGCTTTGATTGGGAGACGATCAGAACGCTTGCGGGCAAGTGACCTTTAGGCCTCCTCTATTTTCTGCCGGAGAGTGTTCAGAACTCTCTTCTTGTCCCCGCACCATTTCGGGGCGATCAGCAGCTTCTTGTCCCCGTCGCCGGTCAGCCGGTGAACCACCACATGGTCCGGGATCAGGCGGAGGCATTTAAGGATCAGATCACAGTATTCGTCCGGCGTCGGAAGGGTAAACTTTCCGGCAAGATAGTCTGCAGCCAGATCGGTTCCCTTCAGAACCTGAAGAAGCTGCAGCTTGATCCCGTCAACACCGCTGCCGATCACATATTTCACGGTTTCCTGCATATCCGCTTCGCTTTCCCCCGGCAAACATAAGATCACATGAACGATCACGTCCAGCCCTGCCGCTTTCAATCGTTTTACCGCGTCATCAAAAACGGGCAGGGGATAACCTCTGCGGATATATTCGGCAGTCTTTTCATGGATCGTCTGCAGGCCCAGTTCCACCCAGACCGGTTTGATCCGGTTCAATTCCATCAAAAGCGAGACTACTTCATCCGGCAGACAGTCCGGCCGTGTCGCAACGGACAGGATGGCGACGTCCGGGTGGTTGATCGCTTCCGTAAACAATTCCCGAAGTCTTTTTATCGGAGCATAGGTATTGGTGAATGCCTGAAAATAGGCGATGTACCGCCCGTCTTTTATCTTCTCTGCAACACGTTTCTTCCCTCTTTCAATCTGCTCGGTCACGGAAAGGGCAGAGTCCTCCGCAAACTCTCCGGAGCCCTGTCCGGAGCAGAAGATGCACCCGCCTGTTCCGAGAGTCCCGTCCCGGTTCGGACAGGTGAAGCCGCCGTTGATGGCGATCTTATAGATCTTTTCTCCGTAGGTTGTTTTCAGATAGTCATTCAGGGAATAATATTTCATGATACTATTATAGCATTGATCGATCATCATTTCTTTGAGAAATATGTTATAATAAATCAATATATTTTGTTTTTTCAGAGGAACCTGTTTATGAAGAATAAAACCAAAGGCCTGATCCATACGATCATGATGCACAAATACATCATGAAATTTATTTTGCGCATTCTTATATTCGTTCTGGTTCTGCTTTTGTACATCTTCCGGAAGGAATGGATCTGGGATTTCATGAACCGCCCCATCACGCACAGCATATCGCCTTTGCAGGTGTTATGGTTTGTTTTCATGTGCATTATGATCTCGCATCTGTTTCCGGGGAAGATAAGATCCATGGCGCTGCTTAAATCCAAAGAAGAGGAGTACATTCCCGTTCCGGGCTATTCCGAATTTGAGCTTTTGAAATACGTGCAGGATCAGAACCGGAAGGCCTGGAAGATGATGCTGGTCTGGATGAGCGGAAATGCCGTGGTGGGGCTGCTTTATCTTGCCAATGTGCTTCATGAAGAGGAGCTTTTGCTGCTGACGGTTTTTTATTTCTTGAGCGACTATATTTGCATCCTGGTGTTCTGCCCGTTCCAGCATTTTATCATGAAGAACAAGTGCTGCGTGAACTGCCGCTGTTATGACTGGGGGCACTTCATGATGTTTACTCCCATGCTCTTCATACAGAATTTCTTCAGCTGGAGTCTTTTCTTTACCTCCGTTGTGGTGCTGATCCATTGGGAGATCCTGTACTCGGCCCATCCCGAACGCTTCTGGGAGGGCTCCAACAAACGGCTCCAGTGCGCAAACTGCACGGACAAGACCTGCCAGATGAAGAAGGGGTTGGAAGCGCTGCTGAAACCCCAGAACAAGGGAAAGGGGCTGCCGCATAATTAAGGGCAGGACAGGATGAAGGAACAGGTGAAAAGTATTTCGGTAGCGGAAATGAGGGCATGGGATGCTTACACGATCAAAACAAAAGTGCCCTCCAAAGAATTGATGCGAAGGGCGGCGGAAGGCGTTTATCAGTCGTTCGACTGGACAGGGCATAAGACGGGGATCCTTTGCGGAAGCGGAAATAACGGAGGGGACGGCTATGCCTTGGCCGGGATCATGAAAAGAAACGGCCATGCTGTTTCTCTGATCAGGACATCGGAAAAGACCTCCGAGGACGGTCTTTATTATCTTGAAGAAGCAGAACGCTCCGGCGCCGGGGTGAGGCTGTGGGGAGAAGATACGGACCTTTCAGCCTATGATGTTCTCGTGGACTGTATCCTTGGAACCGGCTTTGACGGAGTCCCCAGGGGAAACGCCCGCGAAGCCATTGAAGCGATCAACCGGGCAAACGCTTATGTGATCAGCGTGGATATCAACAGCGGAATGAACGGAGATACGGGAGAAGCGGAATGCGCTGTGCGATCGGACTTGACGGTTTCCATCGGGTTCTATAAAAACGGGATGTTCCGCGGGAGGGCGAAGGAGCTGATCGGAGAACTTGTAAACGTTGATATAGGGATCGTGGAGCCGCCTTCTGATTTTGACCAGGGAGAAGAAAAGTAGTTCTTGACAAAATCGAACATACGTTCTATATTGTAGAGCAAAGGAGCGTATGAGATGGGAAATGAGGTATGCCGGGAAGCGGATGAAAAACTGGATGTGATCTGCGAACACAAGTCGGACGGGGATATCATTCCGCTCCGGATCCGGATCCGGAATGAAGACGGAGAGTATCATGTCTTTTCGATACGGGAATATCGCGATCTTTCCCATCGCGGCACCTACACGACCGGGGACGGCGTGTTCGTGACAAATAATACGCTTGTGTATGAATGCCATATCGAAGTCTTCGGAACGCAGAAGACCGTAAAGCTTTACTATGAGCCGCATCGGAGCCTGTGGAGATATACGATATAGTTTTTAGATTAGACTGATCGGCGTGAATATTTAAGGAGGAGAGAAAATGCTGAATTTGATCGTACTGTCTGTCCGGCATCGGATGGAGGAAAATTACCGGCTGCTGGGAGTCTATGAGAACAAAGGAATGGTCGCCCATGCCGTAAATGTGTTTTTGGAGGAGAAGGAGAAAGCCGGGATCTCGCCGACGGAGTATGATTTCAAGGAAGAGGAATGTGAGCTGAATCGGAATCTGGAGCTGCCATGAGCGACCGGATCGTAAGAAAGCGGATCGTTGTTTCCGGCCGTGTACAGGGTGTGGGCTTTCGATATACGGCTTCTCATGCGGCGCAGATGCTTGGACTGACCGGATGGGTAAGAAATGATCTTGAAGGAACGGTCACCATGGAGCTGCAGGGCGAGGAAGAGCTGATCAGCCGGATGGCGCCGATCCTGGAGCAGGGCTCCTGGATCAGGATCACGCAGTGGAAAGAGAAGGTGATCCCTGTGGACGAGGAAGAGCGCGGCTTCCATGTGAGAAGATAAATGCGGATCAAAGTGTTTTTCGCGCGGCATTCGAGAAGCGGCTAAAGAGACGATACAGAGAGGGCTTGGAAGGATGAAGATAAAAAAGATCTACTTTGATATGGACGGCGTGCTCGCCAACTTCGACAAGGGAGTGGTGGAGCTTGCCGGGTTTCATATTGTGAAACAGGATGTTGGCGAAAAAATGTCCGATGAGGAAATGTGGCATAGGATCAAGGAAGTTGAGCATTTCTATGACAAGCTGGAGCTGATGCCCGGTGCAAAGGAGATGTTTGATGCAGTTTACGGAACGTATGGGGAACGCTGCGAGATCCTGACAGGGATCCCGAAACCAAGGCGGGGGATCCTGAATGCGGGCGAGGACAAGACGAAGTGGGTGCGGCGGCTTCTCTCAGAGGACATCGTGATGAACATCTGTTTCAAGGAAGAAAAGAAAAACCTCTGCACGGGGGCAGACTGCGTTCTGATCGATGACCTTCCTGCGAACATAGAGGCCTGGAGAGCCTGCGGCGGGACAGGGGTTCTGCACGAAAGCGCGGAGAAAACCATGACGGTGCTGCAAAAAATGGAGATCATATAACACCGGGTGAAACCTTGGTTCGTATAATATAGACGTTGGCAAACGTCTTACGGACGGAAGCAGCTATCCACAGCCTTGGAAAGCCGTGAACAGTAACGGTCAAAAGGCAGTGGAGACTCTCGAAAATCCGTTGTCGAATAAGATCGTTCATGAAGAGAAAAAATAGGTAAGAAAACTACTTTCGATATTTCTCAAGTTTTTCTCTGTCAATGTTTCCGGACGCGATCTTATTCTGCACCCACAGCTGGAGAGCATCTGCCGTGATGGAGATCTTCTCCAGCTTTTCCTGTATCATGGCGAAATCCTCGTATTCGTCCTCGGAGAGAACGCCGTCGGAGGTGATCTCGATCAGGCGGTTCTTTTCTTTCTCTATAGAGTTCAGAGAGGCCAGCATCTCCAATGTGATCTGTGCCAGCTCCTTTACTTCGATCTCCGGCACATACTCCTTCCCGATGGGGCAGCCGTTAGAGCAGTAGTGATTGCAGAGGATCGGTTTCTTATAGACTTCCGCCATGGCGAGGATCTCCTCCGGATGGGGAGCGGACTTCTCGCTCTCGATCTTTTCGATGCGGTCAGCAGAGATGAACTTCAGGGCTTCCGCCGCCTTCTCTCTGGTCAGCTCGGCCTCTTCCCGGCTGAGCTGGTAGATGTTCTTGTTTTCCTTTGTTGAGCGCTTTCCCACGAAATTTTCCTCCCGGTGCAAAAAACGGTTGAATTTAAGACCAAGTCCATTATATCCTATTGCTATACAAAATCAATGGAGTAGGAGTTAGTGTTCAGCTCCCCGAGCCACGTACTCGCTGCGTGGCTGCGGACCAATAACGCTTAGAGGTCGACAACAGAACAAAACGAAGGAGCACACACGATGCGTAAAAATTCGAAGATCGATACAAAGATATGGACGATGCATGACCGGCTGTATTATTTCAAAGAAAATAATTACAAGGGTTTTCTTCTTTTACTTTTTGTGTTGGTCAACCTGCTGGTCTTTATTATCATGGCGGTCGCGGTACACCTTCTGCCCGATAACAACGGGCTTACTCTCAAGGAGATCCTGTGGAAGAGCCTTTCGTACATGCTGGATCCGGGAAATCTTCAGGAGCAGCCTACGGCTGTGGGCACGATCGTACTTAGCCTCCTTACCATCATGGGCATGATCTTTTTTTCCGGCGGAATGGTCGCGTTTTTAAGCAATATACTTACGGATTACCTGGAAAATCTCCGAAACGGGGATACGACGATCCATTATAAACACTTCACTCTTTTTCTGGGCTGGAACGAACAGGCTCTGGGGCTGCTTAAGACATTCATGCAAAAGGACCGGCAGTCCCCCGTGACGGATTTTGTCGTTATCCTTTCCAAAAGGAATGGATGGGAGCTTCGGGAAAACATCATGAAGCAGCTCCGGGAATATCAGAAATACCATGAAGGAACACATGAACTGCGGCTCCTTGCGCGAAGCGGGGATCCCGCGGAATACAGCAGTTTGCTGATCGTTGATTACCGGAACGCGGATAAGGTGTTCATCTTTCTGGAGGAAGACGATGAGGACCCTGATTTCGGAGTGGAACGCACCTTCTTTTCCCTGACACGGGCGTATACGATCGAGAGAGACAGGAAGGACGGTTTCTGGAAAAAACCGCTCGATGGCACCGTCAGCGTTGTGGTGGAAACCATGTTTGAAGATACCGCCGAACTGATCAATCGTTTTCAAATAAAGAATAGTTTCAGGAACATTCAAACGAAGGCCTTCAGCATCGCCTGCGTACTCGGTCAGAAATACGCCGGGATGATACCGCCCAGGGGGAACGTGTTGATCTGTAACGTGAACGAGCTGGTTTTTTATGTGCTCGACGCGATCAGAAAGAGGAATGAAGAGGGATCGGCCCCCAAACAGAGAGTACTTCTTATGGCAAGAACACAGCAGGAGGAAAAGGTAAATGGCCTGTATGAAGACCCGGCGCTTAAGGACTTATGGCTGGAGCCTCCTGTGATCTTTAAAGACAGAAAAGAGCTTTGTGACAGATTGATCGCAGGGATACAGGGCGATTTTCAAACGCTCTTTATTCTGACGGATGACTACGCAAGCTACAGTGGAGAACGCCATAATATTGAGCTGTGGGCGGATCTTGCGGAAGGGCTTCCTCCGGAAAGCGAAGTGACGAAAAAAGCGAAAGACGGGATCATCTTTGAAATGCTGGATGAAACGGATGCCCAGATCATAGAGGGCTTCGAACTCGGGCATTGTGTCATAACAGGAAACCTGCTCACGGAGCACATTGCAGAGATCTGCAGAGATATGTGACTTAAATATTTAAAGGAGACAGAGAAAACGATATTATACCGGTTTGATCCGAAGACAGAAACCCTGACATCAGTGAAAGGGGGGCTGCCGGAAGCGATGAGCGGAGATAAAATGACCGCCTCGGGAGAGAAACTCTATGTTTACTTCATTGATACGGACGAAGAAGAAAATGACTTTCCGAATCTGTACAGGCTGTCCTTGAACGAGTCAATGACCGAGGTCTCCTGTGAAAATATCTCAGATGTGCTGGAAACAGCCGTGGGCGGTGATTTCAAATTCTGGTCTTATGACAACCGGGCTGTAGATAACAATTTCGCCTTTGCAGGTTTTGACGGCGGGATTGTTGTTGTGGGCTCCAGTAGAAAGTAAAATAAACAAGGAGGGCGAA
>JAEEGH010022938.1_pt1 | contig 12743 bp, 14 predicted proteins | sample 9134181 | NCBI WGS metagenome assembly JAEEGH01 (sample SAMN16246544, study PRJNA631951) | gut metagenome | biome: gut microbiome; feature: rumen; material: DP-attached | host: Bos | place: Iran: Karaj | collected 2018-10 | reverse complement strand
AACAGCCGAGAGGGGGCGCGCAAGCAGGATCGCCAGCGCAGTCAGCACGACGGCGGAAGCCGCCAGCAGGATCATGCTCCTTTTCAGGATGTTCTTCATTTCCGGATGATTCTGCGCTCCGTAATGATATCCCATGATCGGGGAGCAACCCTGCGAATAGCCCATGAATACGCCGATGAACACAAAAGCCACATACATCACGACGCCGTATGCCGCCACGCCGTCTTCGCCTGCGTAAGTCATCAGCTGCCGGTTATACAGGATCCCGGTGATCGATCCGGATACCATGGACAGCATCTCCGAAGCGCCGTTCATGCAGGATTTCAGCATGGGCCGAAGCTCGATGCGGGTGCGGATAAAGCGCAGCGCTGAGGTATTCCTTTTGCTCAGGAACCAGATAAGCGGAATCACGGAGGCGACACACTGACTGAGCCCCGTCGCCAGGGCGGCACCGGCGATTCCGAGCTTCAGCACAGCCATAAACACGAAATCCAGTACCATATTCGTGATTCCCGCGGCAATGACCACCGCAAACGCGAATTGCGGCTTTTCAGCAACGATCAGGTAGCTTTGAAAGGTGTACTGGGCCTGAAGCGCCAGATTGAAGAGCAGACAGATGCTCCCGTAAAAACACCACGTCGCCGATCATGTTGTCCGTCGCGCCAAACAGGCGCGCCACAGGACGAATGCTGATGATGCCAATGCCGGTACAGAGGACGCTCGTTCCAAGCATCAGGTACATCATCATGGTGAAGTAGCGGCTGGCTCTTTTGCTGTCGCCTTCGCCCAGCGTTTTCGCGACAAGTGCGCTTCCGCCAACGCCGAGCATGGCTCCGATACCGCCAAGGATCATCAGGAACGGAATGATCAGATTGACCGCCGCAAAGGCCGTCTTACCGACATAATTCGAGATAAAGAAGCCATCCACCATGCCGTAGATGGAGGTGAAGATCGTCATGCCGACAGAGGGCAGTGTGAAGCGGATCAGCGTCCCATACATCAACAAGGAGCTTCAGCGTGTCAAGAAAGCTACGATGAATACGCTGGAATCAAAGGACATTATCTTCACCTTCCCTGAGCAGGGAATTAAGAATTCGACCGCGCTGGTTTTGAAAAAGCCGAAAACCACAACCAGCAACCGTAAGGTATTCCTTCCCAAGACGGTTGCCGAAATGCTGGTGGCATGGAAGATGGAGCAGGATGCAACCATTGAGGCACTCGCTGATGAATACATGAAGTTCAATCTTGTAATCGCCACACCGGTAGGAATGCCTACAGAATCCTCTGTCATTCGTAAGGCCATGAAGAATCTGATCGAGGAAAATGATCTGCCCCCGGTCGTGTTCCACAGCCTCCGCCACTCCAGTATTACCTACAAGCTGAAGCTGACTGGCGGTGACATCAAGGCCGTTCAGGGCGACTCCGGCCATGCGCAGGCGGCCATGGTAGCCGATCAGTACTCTCATATCCTTGACGAGAATCGCCGTACCAATGCTGAGCTGATCGAAAAGGCATTCTATGCTGGCAAAGGCTCAGAGCCTGATGCCTCCTCTGACGGCAAGAAGAAGATCGCAGAAGCAGCGGAAACTGAGAAGCAGGAAAGCGTGAGCCCTGAACAGCTGGCGAAGCTTCTTACTAACCCTGAAGTGATCAATATGTTGAAAGTTTTATCAAAAACAATCGGAAATTAGGGATTGCACAGGGCGATCGCTTATTGCAAATTAATTAAGTAATTATTACAATTATATTACCAAAAGGGTTCTTTTTTCTGGATCATTCTCTCTCAGATAAAGAAAGTTTTCTTCCCCGTCTTTTCATATCGGTAGTTGCGGATCCACAGCAGGATATCCACCGTGACCATGACGGTATTGATGATATAGAAGATGAATGCGAGATTATAGTTGTGCGCCACGATCTTGCCGCAGATACCGCAGATATACCCTAAAAGGATAAAGCAGCTGAAAAAGATGCTTTTTCCGCCGGTAGACCAGCTTTTGTACATGCGCGCGATGGACAGGGGCCAGGAAATGCCAAAGCAAAGGATCATGATGGTTTCCAGGATGGTGGCAGTATTCATTGAATTCACCTCGTTGTTCAGTTCGTGCGGCATTTTTCCAGCAATCCGCGTTCAGACAGGCTCTTTACCAGCGCATCGCCGATCCGGTCCGGCGTGAGCGCGACTTCCACTCCGGCAGCGCGCAACGCTTCGATCTTGCCCGCTGCGGTACCCTTGCCGCCGGAGATGATGGCCCCGGCGTGGCCCATGCGCTTGCCTGCCGGGGCGGACTGCCCGCCGATAAAGGCGGCCACGGGCTTGGTCATTTTCCTTTTGATGTATTCAGCGGCTTCTTCTTCGCCGCTGCCGCCGATCTCGCCGTTCATGACCACCGCATAGGTATCCGCGTCCGCTTCAAATGCCTCCAGCGCGTCCACGAAGCCTGTCCCCCGGATGGGATCGCCGCCGATGCCCACCACCGTGGATTGCCCGATCCCACGGTCAGAAAGCTGTTTGACGGCTTCATAGGTCAGAGTACCGGAACGGGAAATGATCCCCACATGGCCTTTGCGGTGGATATAGCCGGGCATGATGCCGATCTTACATTCGCCCGGCGTGATGATGCCCGGGCAGTTGGGGCCGATGAGCCTGGTATTGGTTCCCGCCAAATAACGCTTGACCCGCTCCATATCCAGGATGGGAATGCCCTCTGTGATGCACACCACCAGTTCGATCCCCGCGTCCGCCGCCTCCAAGATAGCGTCCGCCGCAAAGCGGGGCGGCACATAGATCACCGAGGCGTTGGCTTCGGTGGCTTTTTTAGCCTCCGCCACCGTTTGAAACACCGGCACGCCAAGCAGCGTCTGGCCGCCCTTGCCGGGGGTAACGCCGGCGGCGATCTTTGTGCCGTAAGATAGCATCTGTTCCGTGTGGAACGCGCCCTGTTTGCCGGTGATGCCCTGCACGATCACCCTCGTATTTCCATCGACCCAGATGCTCATGCCCCGTCGCCCCCCGTCCATGCCGCGGCTTCCACTGCCTTGCGCGCGCCGTCGGCCATATTCTCCGCGGCGATGATTTTTAGATTGGAAGCCGCCAAAATCTGCTTGCCCAGTTCAACGTTCGTTCCTTCCAGCCGCACGATCAGCGGAATGGAAATACCCATTTCCCGGGCGGCCGCCACCACGCCCTCCGCAATGACGTCGCACTTCATGATGCCGCCAAAGATATTGACAAAGATCGCGCGAACGTTTTCATCCGAAAGCAGCAGTTCAAACGCCGCCTGCACCTTTTCTTTGGAGGCGCTGCCGCCCACGTCTAAAAAATTGGCCGGTTCGCCGCCGAAATGCTGGATGATGTCCATGGTCGCCATGGCCAGCCCCGCGCCGTTGACGAGACAGCCGATGCTGCCGCTTAAGCTCACAAAATTCAAATCATATTGGGAGGCCCGGTATTCCCGCGGGTCTTCCTCGTCGGTGTCCCGCAGCTCTTTCAGGTCCGGGTGCCGGAACAGGGCGTTGTCGTCAAAGGTCACTTTCGCGTCCAAACATATGAGTTGTCCATCGACCGTCAGCACCAGGGGGTTGATCTCCACAAGCGAGCAATCCTTTTCCCGATAAAGCCGCGTCATGGAGTCAAGCAGCGATATGAGTTCCTTCTCATTTTCACCGGTCAGCCCTAATACACCGGAAACCTGCAATCCTTCATAGCGCTTGAAGCCTTCCACCGCGGAAACGGGGACACGGGCGATGCGTTCGGGGTGGGTCCGGGCGGTTTCTTCGATCTCGGTACCCCCGTCCGCGGACGCGATGATCACCAAGCAAGCGTTTTCATGGTCGCCGGTCACGCTCAAGTAAAACTCTTTTTTCACCTCCACGGCCGGGGTGACCAGCAGCTTGCGCACCAGCTTGCCTTCCGGTCCCGTCTGATTGGTCTTAAGCCGCATGCCCAACATTTCCCCGGCGATGGCGCGCGCCTCGTCCGCGTTTTCCGCCAGCTTGACGCCGCCCGCTTTGCCGCGTCCGCCAGAATGGACCTGCGCTTTCAGCACGCAGCGGCCGTACTTTTCCGCGGCCGCCGCGGCCTGCTCCACAGTGGCGGCCACTTCTCCCGGGGGTACGGGCGCGCCGTACGCGCCCAGCAGTTCCTTGGCTTGATACTCATGGATTTTCATTGCTTCGCACCTTTTTTCTTTTCGGAACGGGCTGCCGGGGCGTTCCCCTCCCCAGGAACGGCAGACGCCAGCTTCACGCCCTCCGCCAGCGCCTTTAGATTGATCTCCTCCGTACCCCGGGGGATATGGAGCGAGGCGGCCTTCTTTAGTGTCTCCATGTCCGTAATGCCCAGCAGTGCGTTGATGCACCCCACAGCCAGCACATTCGCGGTCTGGGCGCGGCCCACCGTCTCTTTGGCCGTGCGCAGGATGGGAAGGCGAAGTACCCGGTGGCCGTTCAAATTCTCCGGCACAGTAAGGCCCTCGTCAACGAGCACCAGGCAGTTTTCGGGGAGCGCGCGGGTGTAGGTATCCAGCGCCTTCTGGGTCAGCGCCATGAGGAAGGTGGGCTGCTGCACCTTGGTAAAGCCGATGGGATCGTCCGAGATGAGCGTCTCCGCTTTACAGGCCCCGCCGCGCGCTTCCGGGCCATAGGACTGGCTCTGGGCGGTGTATTTTCCTGACTGGACGGCCGCTTCCGCTAAGATGACCGAAGCGAGGATCACGCCCTGGCCGCCGCTGCCCGCCAGACGAAGCTCCATTTTACTCATTTGCTTCACGCTCCTCTGCCAGCTTCTTGATCAGCATATCGTATTTATAAGTAAATTCTGGATACTGGGCATGATGCAGCAGGCCGATGACCAGCTTGTCCTTCAGCTGCTCCGGGTCCATCTTGGCCGCCTGCTCCACCGTGACCCCATGATCCCGCTGCCACTTCATCATTTCTACAGCGTCGCCTTTTTTATTCTTGCGCCCGTAATAGGTGGGGCAGATGCTGGCCACGTCGATAATGGAAAAGCCTTTGTTGCGGATGCCGTCCTGGATCAGGCCGATGGTCTGCTGCACATGGTACGCGCTGCCCCGGGCGGCATAGGAAGCGCCCGCCCCGTAGGCCAGACCCGCGATATCGAAGGAACGGTCCAGATTGCCGTAAGGGGCGGTGGTGCCGTAAGCGTTGGTAGGCGTGGTGGGGCTGTACTGCCCGCCCGTCATGCCGTAAGTGCTGTTGTTCATCACCACCACGGTAAGCCCGATGTTCCTCCGGGCCGCGTGGATCAGGTGATTGCCCCCGATGGCGGAAATGTCGCCGTCCCCAGCGATCACGATGACCTCCAGCTCGGGATTGGCCAGCTTGATGCCCGTAGCGAAGGCAATGGCCCGGCCGTGGGTGGTGTGGATCGTATTGAAGTCCATGTAGCCCGCCGCCCGGGAGGAGCAGCCGATGCCCGAAACGATCACGGTCTGGTTGCGGCTCAGGCCCAAGTTCTCGATGGCCTGCGCCACGTCGCGCATGATGATGCCGTTGCCGCAGCCGGGACACCAGATTTGCGGCAAATGCTCTGGACGCATGTACTTATAAATCAGGTTGGACATTTGTTTTGTCCGGGAAGCCGCGTTTACGTCGCCTGTATTGACTTTCATTTACGCTTCCTCCACTTTCTGCAGGATCTCCTGCGGTGTAATCACAGCGCCGTTGTACTTTCCCACAAAAGCGACGGGGCAGGCACCGCGGGTCAGCCTCTCCACTTCCAGTACGATCTGGCCGCAGTTATGCTCGGCCACCACGATTTTTTTAAGCCCGCCCAGCGCCGCGGTCAGTTCCCTTTCCGGGAAGGGCCAGATGGTGACGGGGCGGAAGATGCCGCAGCGGACTCCCTTAGCCCGCGCCATTTCCATGGCGGTCTGCGCCGCGCGCATGGTGCCGCCGTAACAAACGATGGCCACGTCGGCGTCGTCCATGTTGACCTGTTCGTAACGGACGATGTCCTTGTAGTTGTCCGAAATCTTGTGCATCAGCCGGTACATCAGCTTCTCCGCTTCCTCGGTGGAGTTGGTGGGGAAGCCCGATTCGTCATGGATCAGGCCCGTGATGTTGTAGCGCTGGCCGCAGCCGAAGGGCGCCATCTGGGGGACCATCTGGCCCTTTTTCTCGTTCATATGGTACGGCTTGCGTTTCGGATCGGGAAACTGCACCGTGGGCCGGTTGACGATGGTGATATCCTCCGCTTCCTTCATCTGCATGCCCTCGCGCAAATGCCCGATGATCTCATCCATCAGGAAAATCACCGGCGTCCTGTACCTTTCGGACAGGTTAAAGGCGCGGATCGTCTGGTAATACGCTTCCGTGACCGAGGAAGGGCTGATCACGATGATCGGGTGATCTCCGTGGGTCCCCCAGCGGGCCATCATCACGTCGCCCTGGGACGGGGAAGTTGGCATGCCCGTAGAAGGACCCATGCGCTGCACGTCCACCACCACGAGGGGGATTTCCGCCAGGCAGGCGTAGCCCAAGTTTTCCTGCTTTAAGGAAAAACCGGGGCCGCTGGTAGCGGTCATGGATTTTACGCCCGCCACCGACCCGCCGATGGCGCAGGCGATGGAGGCGATCTCATCTTCCATCTGAATGAATTTCCCGCCCACCTGGGGCAGACGGTAAGCCGAAAGCTCGGCGATCTCGGTGGAAGGGGTGATGGGGTAACCCGCGAACAGCCGCATACCGGCGGCAATCGCGCCTTCCACACACGCTTCGTTTCCCTGCATCAATACGACTTGATCCACTGGTTCGCATCTCCTTCCGGCTCTTCTTCGTTGATATAAATCGCGTAATCCGGGCAGCGAAGCTCGCATTGTCCGCACAGTACACATTCCGCGTCCTTGACGCGCTGCACCTTATCGTTCACGATCTCCAGCGCTCCTTTGGGACAGAACGCCGCGCAGATTCCGCATCCCTTGCACCAGTTCGGGTTCAGGATCAGTTCCTTTTTGACCGTCATAATCTGCCTCCTATACCACATCATTCATATCGATCTATTTTTTTATCGCGTCTTTCTGATAAGTATTATACCTCATTCCAATCACAAATTAAAACAGTTTTTATATCGTAGTTTTCACAAGCATTATTTTGTGATATAATTTCAACGAAGAACAGGGGGCGGTCGAATGAATTTTCAGAACATGGAATACTTCATGATGGCGGCGGAAACGGGCAACATCACCCGGGCCGCTGAACGATTGCACATCAGCCAGCAAGCGCTGAGCGACTGCATATCACGCATGGAATCGGAACTGGGCTGTCGGCTGTTTGAACGCCGGCAGGGGCTGGAACTCACCTACGGCGGACGCCAGTACCGAGCGGCGGTGAAACGGATGCTGGATTTGTACAAGCAAACAGTGGTCATGCTGAACGACATCAACGAAAATATCCGCGGGGAACTGCGCGTCGGCATTTCATACACCCGGGGTCAGGCGATCCTGCCCATGGTGCTGCCGGAATTCGTGCGCCGATTCCCCCTGGTGGAGCTTTCCGTACAGGAGGACAGTACACAGATGCTGGAAAGCCTGCTGGAGCGCGGAGAAATCGACGTGATGATCGGCTTTGCCCCGTTCCGCATCGACCGGGCGGAATCGTTCCCTTTGATGAAAGACCGCCTCCATCTTGTCATCCCAAAGATCCTGCTGCGGGATCGCTGGAGCACCACGGAGCAGATCGAAGCCCGCCTGTCTGCCTTCCGCGCGGATCACGATATCTCCATATTCCGCGATTTTCCTTTCGTCATGCTCAAGGAGGGGGACCGCATCCGCACCATCATGGATCAGGCGTTTAAAAAAGCGCGAATCAAACCGCTGATCAAATTTGAAACCAACAATACGCAGACAGCCATGGCCCTCGCCGCCGAGGGCATCGGGATCGCCGTATGCCCGGAGCTTTACCTCAACAGCAATTATGTGGCTTCAGGCACAGCCGGGTCGTATATCCGCCAGTTGGTCGAGGTATGTCCCCTGTTCGACGATTCCCTTTCAGACACCATCGCCATCGGATACAACAAGGACCGTTATTGCAGCAAGACCGCCGAAAGCTTCATCCGCTTATGCCTGGAAAAAATGCACGGAGCGGAATATCCCACCCCGTTTCAGGGAACTCCAGCGGAAATATGAGAAATTCTTCCGGGAACTGGAACGCGAAGTCCAGAACGCGGAGGGAAGCTCACAAGTCACATTCGCTTCGAGGCAGTAGTTTTTTCTTTAGCTCTTCATTGTGGTACAGAAGGAAAAACAAGCCTGCCGTGAAGAAGTCGATGAAACCCAGGAGAAAGCCTGGACGGTTGGTTTATTCATAATGCATAAAAACATGTCCTTTATATCGCAGAGCTCCCCAACAAGAATTTCATTCTGTCTACCAAGTCATCGCTAAAGCCTGCGAGATTATCCAGCGTGATGGCATGATCCTGGAGCAGGCCAAGCACGATCCAGGGCATTTCTGAGCGCGACATTTCCGCCATGACGCCGGGGCGCTTTTTGTCTGCTTTGATTCGTTTCTCTATCGCCCAGAAAGCCTCGCTTCCTCTGTCCTTGCCCGTCAGGATGGCGGCGTATTCGTCGCACATCCGCTCCATGTATTTCTCCTGCCACTTTGGCAGCAGATCCCGGAACAGTTTCCAGTCCGCTTTTGATGGTTCATAATTGTTCAAATCCGCTTATGCTAAGCAGCTCTTTCAATTCTTTTATCCGTTTGCATTTTGGGGGAAGGACTGCTCTCCCTTTGGGCGATTGGGCCGAACGAATAAAAACGCTGTCCATGCCTGCATTTGCGGCTCCCTGGCAATCGCAAACAGCATCATTGCCGATCATGACAGATTCATCCGGTGCGTATCCATTTTGAGCCAGCAAAGCATAGAACACTGGAGATGGTTTCTTTACGCCCGCTTCGCCGGAGATAAAGATTCTGTCAAAGAGATCATATAAGCCAAGCCATTTCAGCTCGGGTATGGTAAAACACGCCTGGGCGTTTGTCAGCAGAATGATCCGGTTCCCGCGGCGCTTCAATTCTTGGAGAACTTCAGCGCCATGCGGATATACTGAAAGCTTTTTGAGTGACAAAGCGCGGAATGCCAGCGCGGTATCGCGCAGGTCATTCGCTGTTAAGCCAGCCCCATCATGCTCTGCGAGCCGCCGAAAGACGTTCATCAAATCAATTTCAGCGGGCCCTTCTCTGCTGCCAAGAGCGGCTTCAGCTTTTCTTTCTTCTTCCCGGCAGAACTGCAGGTATGTGCTGCGCAGAACGTGTGGATCGTAAGAAAGCCCTTTGGACAGCAGATAAAGTGAAAACCGATCCCACAAAGCGCCGTTTTCCTCATCGGTGTGAATATCCACCAGCGTCCCGTATAAATCAAACACGTAATTTTTGTATTCCTTTTTCACGGCGGTCACCTCATCGCCCACGAAAACCAGTGGCGCTGCAGCTATTGTCAGACACATCATCAATGTGCGCAAGCCCCGACCCGGTTTCCTGCGGGTCTATTTCTTCCTAACAAGATTCCCGCCGCATCAGCAGCGGCTGAAAGGTGACGTGCTGATGGTTCTGCTCCTGTGAAATTAAACCTTTCATCAATTGCGCGGTATGCTTGACCATATCGGCGACCGGCTGCGCGAAGGTCGTAACGGAGGGGATACAGTAGGCAACGGACTCCAGTCCGTCAAAGCTCAGGATTTTAACGCTTTCCGCAGGAGTTTTCAGATCGTGAAGCGCGCGAAGGATGGCGGGGACCATCGTATCCGATACGCAGCAAACCGCCGTGGTTTCTGGATGGTTCAAAAAATGCACCTTGATCCCATCGTAGGTTTTCTGGTACTGGTAATCCGTTTCAATATACCAATTGGTTTCGTTGCCCGCCATGCGCAGGGCCGCCTGATACGCCTGCACTCTCAGGCCATAGACGCTGTTGTCGATAAAGGAAGAAATCACCGTGCAGATATTCCTGTGTCCCTGATCGATCAGGCTTTTCATCTGTCCGAACGCGGTCTGGAAGTGGCTGACCTGAATGCTGGAATACAGAAGTTCGTCTTCCTGTTCCGGCAATACGGTATTGATAAAAATGGCGGGGCAGGGTAGTTGCCGGAATACTTCTCTGGGAACCGGAGCGAAATTGCCGCCGATGTAAATCAAACCGCTCAGTTTTTCCTGGTCAAGCTGCCGGATCATTTCAGTCATTTTTTCCGTTTTGTCCTGAGCGTGATAATTATCATGAAAACCCAATACAAGATAGCCGGAATTGTGGATCAGAATGGACAGCATATCTTCTATATGGGAATAGAGAGGATTATAGACGCCTTCCGTCACCAGGCCGATCTTTGGAATGGCTTTTCCTTTCCGGCGCGGAGACACCTTCGGGGCGTATTGGTATTCTTCAATGATTTCCAGCACGTGTTTCCGGGTCGCTTCCCCCACGTCCGGGTAATTGTTCAGCACTTTTGATACCGTTCCCGGCGTCACATCGGCAATTCGGGCGATTTCCCGTATATTCATGGCACTGCGCCTCCCTGTGCTTTTTTCAGATTGTGAGGATGGGCTCGATGCCAAGTCCCTTCAGCATGTCATATGCCTTGGGCATGCACGCGTCCCAGACCTGGCAGGGCTCATGGGCGTCTGACCCGATGATGACTCGCGCCCCGGACCCGACGACTTTTTCCCAGAATTTTATATGGGGGTACATGAGCCGCGGCCCTTCCGGATATTCGTGGATCCCGCGACGGAACCCATTGGCGTTCAATTCCAGGATCACCCCATAGCGAACAGCGGATTCGATGATCCTGTCAGACGTCGCGTCGCAGTTTTTATCCCACGGGAGTTTGTTCATGGCGAATAAATCGGGATGGGCCAGCATCCTGAACAGCCCCGTTTTCAGCGCTTCGTCGATCGCCCGGGCATACCAAAGATACATTTCCGTATCCGGGGCGTCGGCAACGAACAGGTATTCCCGATCCGGCATAGGAAAGAAATGCTCTCCCAGCAGCAAATAATCCAAATGATCTTCATTCAGCAGCCGTTCATAATAAGGAATATACTTGGGAAGATACTCGATTTCCAAGCCTTTGAGGATGGTCATTTGGGAAGCGTACTTTTCCGCCAGCCTGTCCACTTCGGAAAAATGATCGGACAGTTCCTCATACGGCATCCGATAGCCATAGTCATGGTCAGGGAAAGGGGCGTGTTCGGAAAAGCCTAAAATGGATACCCCTGCGTCCAAAGCGCAGCGGACATAGTCTTCCTCCGTTCCCTGGGCATGGCGGCAGCGCTGGGAATGGGTGTGGTAGTTCGTTTTCATGGGAACCTCGCTTTCAAAGCAACGAAACAAAACTTAATTTTCGCAACATGTTTCGGATTGCTCTATTTCGATTATAGCATATATACATGTTGTTTTCAAGATAAATTTCATACATTATTTCTATTTTTCATATTGACACCGGCGAAAAACCGTGATATGATGAACGAGAAATAACGAAACAAAGGCTATGTTTCGTAAAAGAGAGCGAAGAAAACGAGGAGGATTCACCATGAGCAAAAAGCTGACCGCCCTGCTGCTGGCCCTGTGCCTGCTGCTTGGCACCACCGCCGCCTTTGCCGACGGCGCGGAATCGTTTACCCTGCGGGTATGGACGCCCTCTGAAGACCAGAACCCCGATCTGGGTGCCTGGGTCAACACCCTGTGCGACGAATTCAACGCCGCCCATCCCGAATGGGATATCACCTTTGAATTCGGCGTCAGCAGCGAATCCGACGCCAAGAAGCTGGTTCCGCGTGATATGGAAGCGGCTGCCGACGTGTTCCTGTTCGGCTCCACGGGCCTCGAAACCCTGTGCCAGGCCAACGCCCTGACCGAATGGGGCGGCAAATACATGAAGTATGTGCAGGAAAACTATCCCGAAACCCTGGTGAACTGCCTGATGTACGCCGACGGCCTGTACGGCGTGCCGATCACCACCGACACCTATTTCATGTACTACGATAAAAGCGTGTTCACGGAAGAAGACGTCCTCTCCCTGGACACCATGCTGACCAAGGGCAAGGTGGCCTTCCCCCTGGGCAACGGCTATTACCTGGCCGCCTTCTATCTGGCCAATGGCTGCACCTTCTTCGGTGCTGACGGGAAAGACCGGGCCGCGGGCATCCAGCTGGGCGGCGAAAAAGGCGTGGCCGTCACCAATACCCTGGTGGACCTGGTCAAGAACGAAAACTTCATCGTGGCCGAGCCTTCCGACGCCATCGGCATGATGCGCGAAGGCAACTGCGCCGCTTACATCTGCGGCACCTGGCAGGCTGCCCAGACCAAGGAAGTGCTGGGCGACAACTTCGGCGTGGCGGTGCTGCCCTCCGTGATGATCGACGGCGTCAATTGCCAGCTGCGTCCCTTCACCTCCGCCAAGGCTGTGGGTGTAAAGAGCACCACCGAGCATCCCGTGGCCGCTTTGGAGCTGGCCTGCTTCCTGGCCAGCTACGATGCCCAGAAAGCCCATTACGAAAAGCGCGGCTATGTGCCCTGCCAGAACGATCTGATCAAAGAAGTGGCCAATGATCCCATCTGCCTGGTGGACGCCAAGACCGTCAGCGAAGTGGCCCTGGCCCGCGCCAGCTATACGGAATTCGGTTACTACTGGTCTCCCGCCGAGAGCATGGGCAACGAGATCCGCGACGGCATCGTGACCCATGAGAACGCCGCCGAAACGACCGAAACCTTCACGCAGGCTGCCAACCCCCCC
>JAEEGH010022934.1_pt1 | contig 12745 bp, 16 predicted proteins | sample 9134181 | NCBI WGS metagenome assembly JAEEGH01 (sample SAMN16246544, study PRJNA631951) | gut metagenome | biome: gut microbiome; feature: rumen; material: DP-attached | host: Bos | place: Iran: Karaj | collected 2018-10 | reverse complement strand
GACGCTTATTGATAAAATATATGATTCCAAGGGTGCTCTTGTTATCGATAATGAGGCAGAAGTCAGAAATAATATATTCCTTGATAATTCTGTATGGAACACATTACAGGGCGGTATGAGAGAAGCTATCAAGATGAAGCCTTTCTTTGACTATGATCTTGATGTTGCAGGTAAGACAGGAACAGCACAGGAAGCTTGGAACGAAGCCTGCCACGCTGTATTCATATCATTTGCACCTTACGCTAACCCTGAGATATCGGTTACAGTACGTATTATGCATGGTTATGATTCCAACAATGCCGCACATGTAGCTAAAGATGTGTATTCGTATTATTATGGCCTTGAAAATGAGGATGAGCTCCTTAATGGCGAGGCTAACACTCCTATGAATAACGGAAGTGTAGGAGACTAGGATGTTTAAGTATTACAGACTAAAAGATTATGATTTCAAGTTAATAGTGTATGTAATCATCATCTCAATATTCGGTATATTGCTCGTTAATTCTGCTTTACCCGATAATATGCAAAAGCAGATGATGGGTGTTGTAGTCGGATTTGTCATTATGGTTATCTTATCCTTTGTAGACTACCATATATGGCTTAAATTCTGGCCTGCATACTATGTATTGAACGTAGGATTACTGTTGGCGGTTATTATTTGGGGTGAAAAATCCCTTGGTGCCCAAAGATGGATTAGAATAATGGGTATCAAGTTCCAGCCCTCCGAACTTGCAAAAATTTTATTGATTCTGTTTTTCGCTGCGTTTATAATGAAGTTTAAGGATGTTATAAATGAGTGGTATATGATATTGGTTATGCTTGTTTTGGCTGCTATTCCCATAGCCTTGATATACAAGCAGCCTGACCTTTCGACCACCATTGTAATGTCATTGATTTTCTTTTCGATTCTATATATCGGAGAGATAAATTATCGATATATTATCGGATTTTTAGCTGTTTTTGTACCGGCAGCCATCATTATCTTCATATTACTTATTCAGCCTGATTCGGTTTTGGTAGGTAAAAATGGTGACGATGGACTGGTTCATTCGTATCAGCAGCTTAGAATCCTTGCTTGGCTTCATCCCGAGGAATATGAGCTCGAGGAAGCCTTCCAGCAACAGAATTCAATAATGGCTATTGGTTCCGGACAGCTTACCGGCAAGGGCCTAAATAATACCGGTGTCAATTCCGTTAAAAACGGTAACTTTATATCCGAGCCTCAGACAGACTTCATATTCACTGTTGCAGGAGAAGAACTTGGATTCATTGGCACTACGACTATAATCGTGATTTTGATGCTGATAAGTATCGAATGCATGATAATAGCATTTAAAGCGGCAGATGTCGCGGGGCGTGTGATCGCAGGTGGAATGGGAGCGTATATAGGCTTCCAGACACTTATTAACGTATCGGTTACCACCGGATTATTCCCCAATACCGGACTTCCTCTTCCTTTTGTAAGTTACGGTTTGACATCATTGGTTGCTTTGTTTGCGGGAATCGGATTCGTTATTAATGTAAGACTCCAGATTTCCAGAAAGAATTCTACAGAATCAAAATAAGCAAAATATAATTATAGGGGTATGGTTATGAACATTGCTTTGATTGCGCATGACGCAAAAAAGAAATTGATGCAAAATTTCTGTATTGCTTACAGAGGAATCTTATGTAAGCACGAGATTTATGCAACTGGGACTACCGGCAGACTTATTGAAGAAGTTACCAATCTCAATGTGCATAAGTTTCTCGCAGGACATCTTGGCGGAGAACAGCAGATCGGTTCTCAGATTGAACATAATGAGATAGATCTTGTTATCTTCCTTAGAGACCCCTTGAGTCCTAAGAGCCACGAGCCTGATGTTAATAATGTTATTCATCTGTGCGATGTCCACAATATTCCTCTTGCAACCAATCTTGCAAGCGCAGAATTACTCATCAAATCGCTAGACAGAGGAGACCTTGAGTGGCGTGAAATGTATAAATAAATATTCATTAGCCATTATCATATGCATCTTTCCGTTAATCTTCGGATACGGATGTAAAGACAAGGATCTGGAATTCGAGTTCGACAGAAAAGCCGAGTCATCCAGTATATCTATTTCAGATTCCGATTCAATTCATACATACGCAGAGCCTTTCGCTAAGGATTTGTGTGTTGATATGGGAGATTATGCCGATATCAATATACCTACTTCTTATGCGGCAGGTCTTTTTGACATTAATAGAAAAAGAGTTATCTACGGCAAGAATATGTACGAGGAGATGACTCCTGCAAGTATAACCAAGTTACTTACTACTTTGGTTGCATTAAAGTATTGTGACTTAAATAAGACTCTTGAATTCACAAAAGCTTGTGAAATCAACGAATCCGGAGCTCAAAAGCTTAATCTTAAACCCGGAGATACAATGACACTCGAACAGGCGCTTAATATCTTGCTATTGTACTCAGCTAATGATGTAGCACTTATGATTGCTGAGAACTATGATAGCGGATATGATGCTTTTATCGACAAGATGAATGAAGAAGCGGCTGCTATCGGTGCTACTCATACTCATTTTGTCAATCCTCACGGTCTTACGGAAGAGGAACATGAATCAAGTGTATATGACTTATATCTTATACTTAATGAACTTGTAAAATACGATAAATTCGTATCCATCGTATCTCAGCCCGGTTATACAACCTCTTTTACTAGAGCTGATGGCAGTATCAAGACATTGGAGATTAAGAGCACCAATCTCTACTTTGATGGTAAGGCAAGTGTACCTGAAGGCTATACCATCCTTGGAGGCAAGACAGGAACGACTTCGGCAGCCGGTAAATGTCTCATCGTATACTTCCAGGATTCGGCCGGAAATCCTTATATTTCCTGCATCCTTAGGTCCGATGACCACGATACTTTGTACGATGATATGAATACTCTTATATCTAACGCAAAATGATTTTCTATCCTTGTATTTTAGACGTAAATCTTATATAATTGAGATATGCTAAAAACTATAATATTTTCCTAATTGGAGGTGCGTTACAATGGTTAATTTAATAACAGGAAAGAACGGAAAGGGTAAGTCCAAATTCCTTCTCGAAAAAGTTAATACTCAGATCAAGGAGGTTCTCGGTAACGTCGTATATCTTGATACATCAACCAAGCACATGTATGAGCTTAACAACAAGATTAGACTTATCAATATCTCAGAATACAATATTCAGTCGGGGGATATGTTTATTGGATTTCTGTTAGGTATTATCTCCGGGGATCATGACATTCAGCAGTTGTACTTCGATAATTTCCTTTCATTATCGCATACTTCTATGAACGAGTTGGAAAATATAGTTAAACAGCTTGAAGATTTAAGCAAAGATTTCGGCATTGACATCTATATGGCAGTTTCGACTACGGATGCAGAACTTCCCGCATCTTTATCAGATAAAGTAATCGAAGCACTTTAATATATACATAAAGCCTCGGCTACGCCGGGGCTTTACTTTTAGAATAATGGTCTCTAGATTTGATTTTAACAACGAAAACCCAAGAAGAAAAGAAGCAGGTAAGAGTAACTCCAAGTCTTCTAAAAACAACACAAAGAAGACTTCAAAAAAAGAATTAACTCATGAGAAACCCAAGACACTTAAGTTTCCTTTGTTTAAGAACCATGTTTCTTTTAAGATTCTATTATATGGTATGCTCGCATTAGTGGGAGCATATCTTATTTTTGTTGTTGTAAAGTCAATCAATGGCAAGAATATATCTACATATCAGGTCAAGGAAGGTGCTCTGACTACTCAGAATACTTATAAGGGATTGATTCTTAGAGATGAACAGATGTATTACTGCCAAAGCGACGGATATTATAACTTTTATCTAAAAGAAGGCGAAAAAGCTTCGCACACGGATCTTGTATATACTATCGACGGTTCCGGAAAAATCAAAGAGATGATGACCAATCAAACAGATGAAGCATCAACACTGTCTCTTGACGATCTGACCGAGATTAAGAGCGAGATAGTTAAGTTTTCCAAAGAATATGAGCGAGAAGATTTTGAAGATGTATATGACTTCAAGGATGAACTTGATGGTATAAGCCTCAAGATGTCCAATCTCTATATTCTCAACAAGATTTCTTCATTAAGCTTAAACGGTACCAATGTTAATAAGTATTATTGTGCAGATGGCGATATAACAGCCAGCACGGGCTATGTAGTGTATTATTACGACGGATATGAGGACTTAAAGCCAGAGGATATTAATTCATCGTATTTTGATGATGTCGATTATGAGCGTCACATGATTGTAAATAACGATATCGTAGCAAGCGGTGATTTTGCTTATAAGTTAATAACTTCCAATACCTGGCAGCTCGTATTTCCCATTGAAGAAGAAAAAGCCAATGAATTCGAAGGCAAAGAGATGAAAGTTAAGTTCTCCAAGAATCAGGAGACGCTTAAGGGTAAGGTTAAGATTCTTGATGCCATAGCTCCCGGCAAGAATATGGCGGTCGAAAAGATCTGTGTAGTAACTTTTAATACCAATGTGGCTGATTATTTTAACAACAGATTTGTTGAATTCGAGATCTTTACCAATGATGATGCAGGATATAAGATTCCTAAGAGCTCTGTAATTGAAAAGGAATTCCTACTAATACCTGATACTATTGCTTATGATTTTAACGAGATTACTAATACCGTATGCGTTAAGCTCGATAGATACGCTGAGGACGGCACCAAGACGTTTATTCAGACTGAACTTAATGTTTATAGGGTAGAAGACGGAACGTACTATGTAGACGGTTCTATAGTGAAATTAGGCAATACTGTTTATGGGTCCGATGAGGTTACATCTTATACGATTAATCGAACTGCTACATTGCTAGGTGTATATAAGATTAATCAGGGTTATGCAGACTTCAAGAATATCAAGAAGTTATATGAAAATGATGAATATATAATCATAGATCCTCAATATACCATGATTAAGCCTTACGACTATATAGCACTTGATGCAAGCAAGATTAAGGATAATGAGTATATTTACGAGTAATTGATAGTTCATTGGCGATGTTATTATTTTCAATAAATAGTTATACTTTAAACGTATATCATATAATGAAAAGGAGGCTTATATGAAAATTTCTAGACAATCATTAATGATATTATTAAGTTTAATTACTTGCTTCAGCTTAACAGCGTGCTTTAATAGCAATAATAGTCGTAATTCCAGTAACATTTCGAATGTTTACACCAGTACGGATAAACAAGCTATAAGTAACATGTTTCCCGGACTTGAAGGTGTCGAGTCTACTGAATGGGAAGAGATTAAACGTGGTGGGGACGGATCAAGATTGGAACTTCCCGGACCGACAGATTATGAATATCATGGTTATATAATACTTAGCGATGAAGCAGCTAATAAATATAACAATGAATATTCTTTCACATCAGCTACACCTAACGTACCTTTTGAAGCGTTGACCGGTCATGATAGTAATTGGCAATACTCAGAAGAATTTACAAAAGATGTGATTGGAAATTATAGCGGATATGTTTGGTTTGATGGTAAAGAGATTTTGTTCTCTATAAAAAGCTATTAAATTGTTTTGATAATTATTTTTCAATAGATTCAGATTAATGAAATTCGTAGATTTCAAATGCCCCAATTGCGGCGGAAAACTGAATAAGAATAACGATTTGTTGAAAACTAGAGATATATTGTAATTGGGGGATTACATATTTATGGATAAGAGACTTGTCTTTGATAGTATACCAGAGCAGTTCGATAAATGGAGGGTACGATATAATCCGGCCCTTTTTTCGTATATAAAAGAAATATGCAAGTTAACTAAGGATAAGAGTTGCCTTGAGATAGGACCCGGAACCGGACAAGCTTCTGATTTTGCCATTCAAAGTGGATGTGATTATCTTGCGATAGAACTTGGCGAAAACTTAACTGAGAAAATGAAAGAGAAATATTCATCATATGATAACTTTCATATAGTGAATGCTGACTTTGAGACATATGATTTCGGTAATAAAAAGTTTGATCTGATATATTCAGCGGCTGCAATTCAGTGGATTGATGAAGATATCGCATATAGAAGAGTATATGATCTCTTAAAAGATGGCGGAATACTAGCAATGTTACTTATGCGAAGCGAATATCAGAGTGACAATCCTGCATTGTATGATGAAATCCAACTTGTATATGATAAGTATTTTGTCACAGAGCAACCATATACTCAAAAGTTCGATTATATGAATGGTATTAACTACGGACTGACATTTATTGAAGAAAAGTCGTATCCCGGTAAGCGCGTATATGATGCAGAAGAACATAATGAGTATTTAGGTACTCATTCAACTCACATCAGGTTAAAAGAAGAGTATAAAGATCTGTTTTATAACGGTGTAAGAGATGCCGTAATAAAACATGGAAATAAGATAGTATTTAATGATGATTATGTAGTTTATCTATATAAAAAATAAAAATAGTTATTTAGGCATATCGCAATATTCCTAAATAGATTAACTTTTGGTTTTACTTACTACAACTAGATAATTATCTTTTTACATAAAGTGATAGAAGCTCATTTGATATTACGTGCTAATAGGTTTGTTATAAAATGAAAAATAATGAGAAAATAGAAACAATATTAGTCTGCATTCCTTTAGTTTTTGGAGCTGTATCAATTATCCTTCACGGTATATATATTTGGGATGCATATCATCTTCGTTCGATAACGGGTGTCTTTTGTATAACACCGATTACTTCTATTGCAGGGTTGCTTTTTTCATGGGCAACCGGAAAGTTAAGAAATGATCATAAAGCTATTTGGATTGTGGGGCTTTTGACCAGTATAATAGGTTTTTTAGGATTCCTTGTGATTGAATTTTTGACCTGGTTTTATCTTGGCTTAGCTCTCAGCTAACAAGGAATTAGTGAGAAAAGATATTACAGTTTTCCTCAACAGAAGATTATAAAGAGATAAAAATGGGAACAGTTAGTATAGGAAAAGACAATTTTGAAATTCATAGTGTGGATCAAGCATTGCAAATAATCAAAAATGCAATGTTAGATGAAAAGGAAATATGGATTAGTGGAGATAACGTATATCCGAGTATGGCTATTTGTCTGGATGGGGAATATGCGGCAATCACATATTTTCAATCCAAGGATGGTGAAATGTGGCTTTCATACAATGAAAATAATCAGAAAGTTGTTACATTTTTAGCTGGTGGAGAAGAGTGGATTCCGGAACCGAATGCAGTTATTGGGATAAATGATATGCTTTCTTGTGTAAAGGAATTTCTTAATTCTTACGAAAGACCCACCTGCATTTGCTGGCAGGATTTATAAAAGAAACTTACAGTTATTTATGAAAATCGCAATATTTCTAAATAAAAAAATGCAGAAGATATTGCGTAATTTAGCAATTTACGGTGAAAAGCCATGATAGAATTAAATCCAAAGATAAAAAAAGCTTTAAATGAAATTGATTTTGTTAAACGCTATGAATCTCTTTCGAAAAGGTATAATAATCCAGACATAACACCAAATGATAGACTAGTCTACATTGATGGTGAAGAAGTGATGGATATGATAAAAAAACTTGGATATTCTCCATTGTTTGATTCGAAAGAAAAGTTTTATAAAATTAATGAGGAAAAGATTGGAGATTATACATTTGGTGTTCATATTATTTTAGCCTATGGAATGGTTGATTTAGTATGGGTGGTTAAAGAAAAGGGAGAGTTGTTGCTTGGAGCCCCATGGGGAACATATTCTAGAAGGTTAATAAATATCGATTACAAGATAAAGAAACCAATAATTACATCATATGATGACATAGAAGAAATATTAAAGGATTCTTTTGAAATGTATGAAGATTTTAAGAAGGCGATTTGTTAATAAATGAAATATTTTGGTTTTACGCCCTAAAGAATGTTTTTATTTTCCCGTTTCACTTACGGAAAAAATAGGAGATTGTATGAAAGCAGTAAAGCGTTATTGGATTTATATCTTTTTGATTATATCACTGTTTTTTTCGGCATGCTCTCTGAATAATAATGAGGAGCAGCCGTTGGAGAACAATTCGGATATCATTGATGACAATAATCAAAATAGTTATATAGCTAATCCATGGACGGAAGTAACGAAGGAGGATGTTGAAAAAGGCTTAGGGACTGAAATAGTACTTCCAAATGATGCAAAAAATGTCATTTATCGTTTTAATTCATCGATAGCATTATATGAAATTCTTTTTGACTATGATGCTTTATCTTTTACATATCGAATAAAAAAATCTGCTGAGAACGAGGATATTTCAGGCCTTTACTATGATTGGAAAATGTCCTATGAAGAAACAGTAGAAGGCTATAAAGCAAACATATATCGTGTTGTGATTGAAGATGATGCAATTGAGTTGATAACGTGGATTGATACTGATGAGGATATTTCGTATTCGCTTAGCACGTCTCTAGGGGCTGATTGGGACGGATTTTATATCACGGAAATTGTCAAGCAATTAATCAAAAAAGACAGTGAAGATTTCTTTGAAGAAGATAATGGAAAAATTTATTGTTATGATTCTGAAGAAAATTATGACTATAATGATGATTCAAGTTTGAAAAACGGAATCAGAAAGATGGTTAATAACAGTGAAGAAGAAAAAGAATTTATTGATTCAATTTTTGATTCCGGGGAACAATATAGATCATATGAATATCCTGAAAGCACTGTGTATTTATATGACTCAGATGATGAAAGTAAATTTGTCTTTGTGACTAACCATAAAGAAACTGAATATTCTAAAGAAGTTTACGGAATAATCGTTGATAAAAAAGAGTTGGAACTTGAAGCAAGATATGATGCTGACAGTACAGTGGAGAACATATTTGATAATTTGTTAGCATTGAATGGAAAAGATTATTTATATGCCGATTGTTTGAGACCTTATGCAGAGTATCAGGAAACATATGATTATGTAACCGAAAATAATCAAACCGTAAGTTACAGATACAAACACGATTCTCAAATATACGGAACATACAATAGTTCGGGGATTGTCTATGAATACGACAATAAAGCCTGTTATAAAGAGTATTATGTCACAAGCGGCAGCAAAAGCATTTACTATTTATACAATGAAAATGGACAGCTTTCCATTCTTTGTGATTTTGGAGGAATGGCTTATAAGGGAATGGAAGACAATCCCAATACAGAGATAGGCTTTCCATTTAAAGTTTATTATTTTGAGTAATTGAAACAATTTACAGGATTTATTTAGTAAGTTATATACAGTTTTTCGAAATAAAGGATGTTACATGAAACGATTAAAGAGTATTGTACTCGTTTGTATATTATCAAGTGCAATTGGATGTCAGCAGGCGAATACCGATATGGTTCCAATAGACAACTATGCTATTGAGATTATAGATGAATCTCCAGTAGAAGTTCAAATTGATCAAGGAACGGTAACTGAATCTGAAGAAGAGACGGATGTTTTACTTTCAAATGATGATTTAAGTGAAAACGAAAAAATTAATCAAATGGTTAGTAAAACCGTTCAGCTCTCTGATGAAGAGGAAATAGAATCAAAAGAATGGGTCGATGACGAAAAACAATGTTATCGTGTACGAATTTGTTATAAAGAACAGCCCGAAGGAGAATACAAGCATAAAAGAGATTATTTTTTCTACTTGGATGGAGACAAAATAGTTTCATTAGAAGTAGATTATCCTTCAACGAAAGATGAGGATTTTGATTCGGATCGTTATGTTGCAGCAGCTTGTGATTTCAACGCTAAACTTGAGGATGTGACGTTTGACGGAAAGAAAGACTTGGTTATATTTCTCGGATATCAGGGCAGTCATGGAACAATGTTCAGTTGTGCATATATTTACACTGATACCGGTTTTGAATATTGTAAGTCATTTGAAGAAATTCCTAATTACGTAATAGATATAGATAATAAGCAGATAACGGGTCGGAATACTAATAGTGCCGGTTCATACAGTGAAATGCAATATAGTTACGATTCAGCCAAAAACGAATTCACCGAAATTAATCGTACAAATTATGAGTGGGATGAAGCGAGCGGAAACTATGTTGTAAAATAAGAAAATTTCAATTTTACTGAATAGTGATAACCTTTAATTCATGAGGATACAAATGATAAATCAGAGGTTACAAAAGTATATTGAGGATCATTCTTTTTGTTCAGAATACATTTTCAAGGATTGGGAGTCCTTTCTTGATATTGTTTATTCTGAAGGCGAACGTATTTCATCTATTCTATGGTGGGATTACTGTACAGAGTCTCAACACATTGAATCAGTAGGAGGCGGTGGATACAGAGATCCTGAGAATAATGATTATATATATGCTGAGACTCAATTATTTGAAGACGGATTAGAAACAAAAACGCTAGATGAAATAAAAGAATATATCAATCAGAAGAGGAAAACAGGTATTCAATATGGTGACCAATATAGAAGTCATAATTTAGTACCTTCTTTTTATCTGACTGATAGATAAGAAAATTTCAGTATTCCTCACTAGTGGGGATCAAATAATTTTATAAACTTGACGCATTTTCTTTATAGAATTAGAATGTGTTTGTTAATTGCAAAACTTCATTATGTAAAAGGAGGATAGAAGTTATGGCAGAAGCTAAAAAAGCAGCTGTAGCAAAGAAACCTGCAGCAAAGAAAACAACAGCTAAAAAGGCAGCACCCGCAAAGGCTGCAGTAAAGAAAGAAGTTGCTAAGAAGGCACCTGCAAAGAAAGCAACTCCTGCAAAGAAAGCAACAGCAAAGAAACCCGCTGCAAAGAAAGCAGCTCCCAAGAAACTCGGAAAAGTTATTTTCGAATTTGACGGTCAGAAGATTGATTACAAGGCAATCGAAAAGAAGGCAGCTAAACTTGGCGGAGATGTATACGTAGTTGCAAATGAGAAAAAGATTTACGATGCTGATGGAAAGAGCGTAGATTTATTTTAAGAATAATTTAAGATAAAACAAGAGCGAAACCATTTAAAATGGCAACGCTCTTTTTTATTTTATCCGGAAGATATTTTTTCTGTATACATATCTGTCAGCGCAAATTGAAGAAGCTCGCTCGGATTAGTTTTAGGATTTATCCAATTTTCAATTTGATCTTTAGGGAATATGACCGGCATGCGGTCATGGATTTTTGCTACCTCCTCGGATGGTGGCATTGTAAGAACTGTAAAAACAGGGTAATTACCTTCAATCCTGTATAATCCGGCTAAGTATGTTATATCCATATTTTGAGGTTGAATTAAGTATTTCTCTTTCTGCTTTGTTTTCCCGTCGGCATCTTTTAAGTGTTTCCATTCAAAATAGTAGGAAGATGGAATTATACAACGCCTGTGTTCCCAGGAATCTTTGAAATTTTTCTTTTCGTAAGCAGTTTCGGATCTTGCATTTATATATAGAAGATTCTTTGGTTCGGTTGATGCGGGATTAGGTGCAGGAATATTAAATCCCCATTTCATAGCGAAGAAACACATTTGACCGTTTTTATTGGGCGCAATAACAGGAGCGAGTTCAGATGGATGAACCTCGCCGTTTGTTATAACCGGAATACCGAATTTGCTTACCATCTCTATAGTTAATGGTAAAGACTCGACTTTATTAGCGATTTCTCTTAAATCCGGATTTGAATTGTCGTAATAATAACGTGTACACATATCATTTCCTCGTAGAATTATAATACCATAAACTTGTGGAAGTGACTTCCATAAGTTTATCATTCTGTAATAGTTTTACTACGAATATGAGCAGTAAAAACTCTCCCAAATTAGTGCGGTAAACCGCAATATTATTTCGAACTCCGTTTGATTATAATAATAAAAAAAGGAGTTTTTTATTATGTTAAAAGTTACTGAGATTAATTCTATGAAACAAATTCGGGATATTATTGATGAGATACTACGGAACTTGACGTATTCTTCCAATAATAAGGATATCATCAATCAAATGTGTTCTGATACATTGGAGCTCTTATTTGCATACGTATTATTTGCAGAAGAAAAAGAGCGTGATCTTTTAGAGAAACTTTCAAATAAACGTCCAGTTCCTGGATGGGATAGTTTTTACGATATTCTTATGTTTCTACCGATTGCCGGGAGTTTATCTAAGTATGTGAATCAAGATTATTATAAGAAAAGGCATATAAAAAACGAATTATTAAAAAACTTGTATGCTTTATCAGATCCGATAAATGAGATGGTTTTAGATGCTGATCCTGAACTCGATGACTCGAAATACCCGGATAATATATTATTGTCAGCATTTTATTCTAGTGAAAGATTATGTAATGTTTTTCCTTTATCGGAATATGAGAACGAAATAATTACGGAATACAGATTTGCCTTAATGGAAATAGCAAAAGTGTTTTTAGCAGAATAGAGTATATGGATAGCATTCTCAAAGGGCAAGAGAGTTAATGTTCTTGCCCTTTTTGGGTGTCTTTGACTTCCTTGGATTTATTGAACTGTAGATAATCGTTGAGATTATTCAACTGTAATTGCAGTTCTTTTATTTTTGGAATGAGTAAATCATTCTCGTTTTTAATTCTATTGCGTTTTTCTTCAAGATTATCCAAATCTTTCTTTAATTGTTCCAAGGATACATTATCTGGATTAATATTATATTTTTCTAAAACAGAGATGGCACCATCATAGAGAGTTAGCCGACTTTCGTTTCGCATTAAGTAATCAT
>JAEEGH010022933.1_pt1 | contig 12745 bp, 9 predicted proteins | sample 9134181 | NCBI WGS metagenome assembly JAEEGH01 (sample SAMN16246544, study PRJNA631951) | gut metagenome | biome: gut microbiome; feature: rumen; material: DP-attached | host: Bos | place: Iran: Karaj | collected 2018-10 | reverse complement strand
TCGTTCATCTCAACCATGAATGTCGACTCTCCCGAAGAGATGTTGTCACTCGCCCCCACACGTGTGAAAATCTTGTCGACTATGCCTATTCGCGCCTCCGATGCAGGCACAAACGAGCCTATCTGCGCCAGCAGCACTATAAGTGCTGTCTGGCGCAGTAAAGCCGACTTACCCGACATATTCGGGCCTGTGATTATGATGATTTGCTGTTTTTCCCTGTCGAGATACACGTCGTTGGAGATATACTCCTCACCCACTGGCATCATCTGCTCGATGACAGGGTGCCTACCTTCTTTAATATCAATGACATACGAGTCATCGATTGTCGGCATGACGTAGTTGTTGTTCAATGCGATAAATCCGAAATTGACGAGGCAGTCGATCTTCGCCACCAGTGCAGCATCGAGTTGTATCGGGGCGACAAACTCAGCCGTTGCCGCCATTAGCTCGGAATACACGCGCTCTTCGATGACTTGTATCCTCTCCTCCGCGCCGAGTATTTTCTGCTCGTACTCTTTCAGCTCCTCGGTGATGTAACGCTCCGCATTCGTCAGTGTCTGCTTGCGAATCCACTCAGCCGGGACCTTGTCTTTGTGCGTGTTGGTGACTTCCAAATAATACCCGAACACATTATTAAATCCCACTTTCAGCGAAGTAATGCCCGTTGCCTCCATCTCACGGCGCTGTATATTAATAAGGTAATCCTTGCCGGAACGTGAGAGGTTGCGCAAGTCGTCGAGTTCGGCATCCACTCCTTCGGCTATGAAGTTGCCTTTCGAGGTCAACGCCGGAGCATCAGGACGTATCTCTTTTTTGATACGTATACGTATTGATTCACAAGGATTTAACTGTTCTGCAAAGGCCTTCACCGATGCGTTATCGCTTTCTTTGCAAAGCTCACGTATTGTTTTTATCTGTTCGAGAGCGTTCGCCACCTGCAGGAGCTCGCGAGGGTTTACCCGAGCGAGCGACACCTTGGATATAAGTCGTTCCAAATCACCGACTTGGCGTATCGCGTCTTGGTATTTTGCGATAACATCTCTGTTTTTAAAGAAATAATCCACCACCTCATAGCGTGCCTGTATCTGCTCTTTGTTTTTCAAAGGCAACGATATCCAACGCCTCAGCAAACGCGATCCCATCGGTGAAACGGTCTTGTCAACCACATCTATCAGCGTTTTCGCATTAGGATTCGGCGTGTTCAGCAATTCCAGATTTCGTATCGTGAACTTGTCAAGCCACACAAACTGACCTTCGTCGATTCGCGAAAGCGAGGTTATGTAATCTATCTTATCGTGTTGAGTCTCATGGAGATAATGTATCGCGGCACCTGCTGCCACCACGCCTTTCGGAAAATCATCGACACCGAAGCCTTTCAACGAAGTGGTGTTGAAATGGCGTGTAAGAATATCATTGGCATAGTCGTCGGTAAACACCCAGTCGTCGAACACGGTGAGGAAGTACTTATCGCCGAAACTCTCAATAAAATCACGGCGTTTGTTACGTTGGCACAGCACTTCCGACGGGTTGAAGCTCTGCATGAGTTTGTCGATATACTCATTATTGCCCTGGGTGAGGTAAAACTCTCCTGTCGACACATCCAAAAACGCTATTCCGCTCTCATTTTTATCAAGATGCACCGACGCCAGGAAGTTGTTTTCTTTCTGCACCAGGACGTTGTCGTTATATGTCACACCTGGCGTCACCAGCTCGACCACGCCACGTTTCACCAGGCCTTTTGCCGCCTTCGGATCTTCAAGTTGTTCGCAAACAGCCACCTTCAGACCGGCACGCACCAACTTTGGCAGATATGTGTCAAGCGCATGATGCGGGAAACCGGCCATCTCCGAGCCTTGAGCCGCACCATTGGAACGGCGTGTCAGCACGATACCCAAAATCCCCGATGCCTTAACCGCATCCTCACCATACGTCTCATAAAAATCGCCCACACGGAACAGCAGCATAGCCTCAGGATATTTTGCCTTAAAGGCATAATACTGCTTCATCAATGGAGTATCGTTAGAATTTGCCATCTTATTAAAATTTGAAGTTTGAAGTTGGGAGTTTAAAGCTTTCTGACGCTCACAATCAATGCACAAAAATACAATTTTTTTTTAGACCTCACCCATTTTTTAACTATTTTTGCAAAAAATAATTATGCGAAAACTCACAATGCCCGAATTAAACAGACTGGATGTGTCTGATTATCATAATGTTAAAAAAATACCAGCCATTATTATATTGGATAATGTGCGTTCTATGGAGAATGTGGGGTCGTTTTTCAGGACTGCCGACGCCTTCCGCATAGAGGCCATATACCTTTGTGGAATAACTGCGCGTCCACCTCATCGTGAGATCCACAAAACAGCTTTAGGCGCCGACGAAAGCGTGGACTGGAAATATTTTGAGACGACATCCGAAGCGTGCGAGCATCTTCAGTCGGAAGGTTACAGGATTTTTGCCGTCGAACAGGTTGAAAACAGCATCAGGCTATCCGATTTCAAAGCTCCGGAAAAATCAGCGTATATCTTTGGTAATGAAGTGGATGGCGTTGACGATGAGGTCCTGAAATACTGCGAACAAGCCGTGGAAATACCGCAAGAAGGCACAAAACACTCACTCAACGTGTCGGTCAGCGGAGGCATATTAATGTACCATCTTTTCTGCGATTTGAAAAATCTGATTTAAAGTTACTGATACTCTTTTGATTAAGTTTTTTAAAAAATTTTAACATTTTTTGTCTTTTTTATTTTTTTTATTAAAAAATTTACTAATTTTGCAGTTTGAAATGTGAAAAGAGTTTATTAATAAATAAAATTTATCAAACATGAAAAAAATTACTTTAAAATCATTGCTAATCATTGCATTAGCAATCATTCCAATGGCCGTTTTCGCTCAGAGTAACGATCAAGAGCCAGCTAAGCCAAACAACAACCACTACTGGTCAGTTGGTTTTGACGAAGGTGCCACACTCCTTTTCGGTGACAACAAATCATGGGATTTCCAGAATGTAAGACCTGAAATCGGTGTCTTCGGCGGTTTCACATTTGCAAAACACTTCACTGTTTATGGAAGAGTTTCAGCAGGAACAGTGAGAGGCAAACTCGACAAAGTGTTTAAAATTGAAAACGCAAGTTTCCTTGCTGCTGACCTCAATTTAGCTGTCGACCTCGTAAGCCTTATCGGAGGTTACAATCCTGACAGAGTATTCGGTTTGACACCACACGTCGGTTTCGGCCAGATGCAGTATCAGGCAAGAGCTACCGTCAGAGGCGAACAGGTTAAATACGGCTATAACGATGCTAATGGAAATAAAGGCAAAGGTATCGGTGGCAGAAAAGTCGTTTGGGACGTTCCAATGGGTGTCCGTTTTGACTTCAACATCAACAGAAACGTTGGTCTCTACCTCGATGTCATGACAAATTATACCGACACAGACCGTCTTGATGCTTATGCAAGTGGCAAACACTATGACTGGTTCTCAGCAGCTCTCATCGGTTTCAAATACAACTTCAGAAAAGCTGATCCAGCTCCGGCTCCAGCTCCTGCAGCACCAGATTGCGACGCTTGCTCAGAGGCTATCAAACAGGCTGTGAAAGACGCTGTTGACGAGGCTTTGAAGAACAATCCATGTGAGGAAGCTCAGCCAGCAAAGGCAGATGCCGCTAACACAGAGGCAGCCGCAGCAGTTCCATTCAAGAACATCGACCTCGACCTTACTTTCAAAACAGGTTCTGCAGAGGTCGAAGACTCAAAAGCAAATCGCGAGGAAATCAAGGAAATCAGCGACGATATCGATGCAGGTATGCAGTTCAGCACAGTGAAAGTTGAAGGTTACGCATCACCAGAGGGTAATGACAAACAGAACCAGCAACTCTCACAGGACCGCGCTGACGCAACAGTCGCATACATCAAAGAAAACCTCGGCGAAAAAGTGAATGACGTCGAATTCGAATCAGAAGGCATGGGTTCAGACTGGGACGGTTTCTTCTCAGCACTCAGAAAATCAAATATCGCTGACAAAGCACAGATCGAGAAGAGCATCAAGACAGCTGAAGATCCTACAGTGAAATTGAACGAGTTGAGAAAACAATACACAGAACTCGAGAGCATCCTCAAGACCTTAAGAAGAACCAAAGTTTCTTACATTGAATAAGATTCTGAGAGTACTCATAAAAAAAGCTTCCGAAAATTCGGAAGCTTTTTTTTATAGTACCAAGCGGTGTATTCCCACATCGTATGGCTGGTCAATAGCCTCAATGATTTTCTCGTAATCACTTCTGTTTGCCACAAAATCGATGTTGTTGGTGTCCAAAATCAGGATTCGCATGTCGGTCTGCTGCTTGATGAAATCGAAATAACCCTGCTGCAGATGCTCGAGATATGAGTCCTCGATTTTCTGTTCGTATTCGCGACCGCGTTTGTGGATGTTTCTTTGCAGATGCTCCACATCGAGATACAGATAAACCATCAGCTCAGGCTTCGGGATATTCGAAAAAATTATGTTGAAAAACCTTGCAAACAGGTCGTATTCATCGGGCTGGAGGTTCTCACGCGAGAAGATCAGAGACTTAGCCACGTAATAATCTGATATTATGAAATCGTGAAACAGGTCGAGGTTGCCGAGCTTATCTTTCAACTGTTGAAAACGCAGCGCCAGGAACGTCATCTCAACTTGAAAGGCATATTTGTCGGGATTCTCATAAAACTTGGCGAGAAACGGGTTCTTGTCGGGCTCAAACTCCTCGAGGATCAGCTTTCCGTTGAAATCATTTGCGATGTAATTCGACAAGGTTGTCTTGCCGGCTCCCATCGTACCTTCTATTGCCACGAAATTATATCTCATATCATAACATTTTTACAATACCCTGATCCTGACATTCGTCAAGCAACTGACGGTTGGTCTTCTTCAAAATCGGATGGACGTAATCAGGAGCCACATCGCAGAGCGGGAGCAGGGTAAAACGACGCTGGTGCAGACGCGGATGAGGAATGATAACGTGTTGACCATCAGCGATAAGAGCGTCGCCCCAATAGAGAATATCCAAGTCCATAGGGCGTGACACATAACCTTCATGCGGCGTGCTGCGGTCACGACCAAGCTCCTTCTCTATCAATAACAGCGCGTCCATCAGCTCATCAGGCGACAGCAAAGTGCTTATTTCGACCACCTGATTCAAGAACCAATGCTCTGATTCGAATCCCCATGGCTCGGATTCATAAAGGCGCGACTTCGCCATAATCTTGCCACACCTCTCCTCGATCATCGCACACGCCTGATTCACAAGGAGTTGGCGATCACCAAGATTTGAACCCAACAAAATAAAAACCGATTCCGAAGCCATGAAATTTTTTTGCCTAACAAAATGCAAATATAATGAAAGAAATTGTATCTTTGAAAAAAATTTTAAACAATGAAACAGTTCTTCAAATTCATGTTCGCATCATGCCTCGGATCGGCGCTGATGCTGATAGTTTTGATGATTATAACGCTTGTGATGATAAGCTCAAGCAGCAATAAAACCGTCGTCGTGAAGCCACAAACGGTGCTTTACATGAACCTCGACTATGAAATTCCTGAGAGGACAACGGAACAAGATTTCACCACCACTTTGATGGAATTCAGGGATAACATCACTGACAATTCGGGCTTGAACGACATCATCGCGAATATTGATTACGCTAAAAACGACCCTAACATAAGCGGTATTTTCCTTGAGCTCTCGTCGGTGGGCACATCTACAGCAAACATCGAGGAGCTGCGTCATCATATCGTAAGCTTCAGAGAATCAGGAAAATTCGTGATAACATATTCGGAGACGATGGCACAGAACGCATATTATCTGGCCACCGCCGGCGACGAGATCTACATCAACCCGGATGGGATGCTCGACATCCACGGAATGGCCTCACAGATTATGTTTTACAAGAACTTGCTCGACAAGTTAGACATTGAGATTCAGATAATTAGAGGCCCTAACAACAAATTCAAGAGTGCTGTCGAGCCATATTTCCTCGACAAGATGAGCGATGCCAACCGCGAGCAGATGACCAAACTTTTGAACTCGATGTGGTATCAGGTGGTGAGCGACATCAACGCTTCGAGAGGCATCAGCACACAGAGAATCAATGAGTTAGCCGACAATCTGGCCTTGACATTCGATGCAAAGGTGGCTCTTGACGAGCATTTTGTTGACGGACTTGTCTACAGAGACCAGATTATTGCAAGGATAAAAGAACTGGCAAATATCGACAACTCGAAGAAAATCAATATTTTAACCAACTCACAATATGCCAGTGCGAGACCAGCTCCAAAGGCTAAAGCCAACAAAATCGCTGTTATCTACGCTAACGGACAGATTATCGACGGCGAAGGCAACGATAACACCATAGGCTCAATCACCTTGTCGAAGGCCATCCGCGAGGCGCGCCAAAACAAGAAAGTGAAAGCTATCGTAATGCGCGTGAACTCGCCAGGTGGCAGCGCCTTGGCATCGGAGGTGATACGTCGCGAGGTGGAATTGGCGAAAGCCGAGAAACCATTCATCATCTCGATGGGAAGCTATGCTGCATCGGGTGGTTATTGGATCTCAGCCGAGGGCGACCACATCTTCGCCGACCCGACCACTTTGACAGGCTCCATTGGCGTTTTCGGCACATTCCCGAACGCAAAGAAGTTTATGAACGAAAAGTTAGGCTTGACATTTGACGTGGTAAAGACTAACGAGAACGCCGATTTCGGAAGCATGGTGGAGCCTCTGACACCTTATCAGTTGGCGATGTTACAGAAATATGTCGGCAACACTTACAACGACTTCACAGCATTGGTGGCACGCACACGCGGCTTGCGCCAGAGCTACGTCGACTCAATCGGACAAGGCCGTGTGTGGACAGGCGCTGACGCATTGGAACTCGGCCTCGTAGACGAGATGGGCGGCCTCGACAAAGCCATCGAATATGCAGCAAATGCAGCCAACCTTACCGACTATTCGTTGAAAGACTATCCGCAACAGGAGTCATTGATGGACATGCTGCTAAAAGGCGACATACAGGAGCCATATGCTAACGCATTGATGAAGAAGAAATTAGGAAACAACTACAAATACATCGAGACCATCGAAAACATCACAAAAGTCGATGGCGTACAGGCTCTCATGCCGTTTATTATTGTTGAATAGCGATTTTGATGATGATACCGAAACAGTTTGACGACATAAGATCTTACAACGACGATGAGATACCTGCCGCAATGGAGTATTTCGTCCATGACGAGACATCGATTTCGATGGCTAAATTAGTATTTCCTGACAAATCAGTGGAAGAGATTCAGGATTTGTTGAAGAGTATAAAGACCACGAATGAGTTTCAGCGTATCATGATGACACGTTTCGTCAGGTTGATAGAGTCAACGACTATGAAAGGCGTTAAGACTCATGGTTTTGACCTTCTCGACAAGAAAAAAGCATATCTTTTCACTGGTAACCACCGCGACATCACCCTCGATGCCTTCATTTTGCAGATGTACATGTTTGAAAACGGCTTGGATACCTGCAATATCGGCTATGGAAGCAACCTGATTTTGAACAAGACCATAGATGTTTTCGGTAAGAGCAACAAGATGTTTAGAGTGGAGAGATCACAGAATATCAGAGAGTTAGCTCATAATTCGCAACATCTTTCGGATTATATCAGATATCTGATTCATGACAATAAGTCAGTGTGGATAGCGCAGCGTAACGGCAGAACGAAAGACGGCAACGATAAGACCGACCATGGCTTGATAAGCATGTTTTCGATGTCGGGCGACAGAGCTCACCTTGTGCCGAACCTTGCGGAGCTGAACATCACTCCTATTGCCACCTCATATGAATACGAGCCTTGTGCGATGATGAAAGCTCGCGAGAGCTACCTCAAGGAACGCGACGGAGTGTATGTAAAGAAGCCGATGGAAGACATGGACAGCATAGTTTCGGGCATCAGGAAGAAAAAAGGCATAATGACCATAGCTATCTGTCCCACAATAACTTACGACGACTTGAAGCCTTACGAAGGAGCCGAAAAACACGAGATTGTAACGGCAGTTGCCGACATGATCGACAAGCGGATCTATGCCAACTACAGGCTTTATCCCAACAATTATATCGCAAGTGACTGGTTATCAGGGACTTCGACGTTTAAAAAGTATTATACCAAGGAAGAAGAAGACGTTTTTAAAGCTTATTGTGACAAGATTTTCTCGAAGCTCTATGAGGAGCTCGGTAGCGAGGCTGAAAAACGTTTTACTGAGATTTTACTGGGAATTTACGCAATTCCTGTGGAAAATAAACTCGGTCGTCATTTCGACTGAAGCGTAGCGGAATGGAGAAATCACCGCCTATCAATTGATTCGAAATATTCAAATGCCGGTGATTCCTCGACTTCGCTCGGAATGACGGGATTAGATTGCGATTTCCCCCCATTTGTCGATTAAGTATTGCAAATCCTCTTTCTTTTTGCCGTAATTCCAATAGAAATTGTCATCGATTTTTATCTCAGGATGGGCTGAAGGATTTGCCATAACCTCATCTAAATCAGCGAGTTCCTTTTCGAGAGCATCGATTTGCTCTTCAAGTTTTTTGATTTCTTTTTCGACTTTTCGCTTCTCGCGCTCTTCGACTTTCTTTGCCTCGTAATCGATTTTATTCTGAGAAACGACAGGTGTTGCCTGCTGCTGAACCTTTTGTTTTCTGTTTAAATCGTCGAGTTCTTTGAGACGTTTTTCTTCAAGAAAATCGTAGATGTCGCCGATATATTCTTTGATATGAGGCTTTCTAAACTCGTAAACCTTTGTCGTCAAGCCTTGCAAAAAGTCACGGTCGTGGGAGACGACGATGAGGGTGCCATCGAATTGTAACAGTGCCGACTTGAGGATATCCTTCGAGAGCATGTCAAGATGGTTGGTGGGCTCGTCGAGGACCAATAGATTAGTCGGGAAAAGCAACATTTTAGCCAACGAGAGACGCGCTTTTTCGCCACCCGAGAGCACTTTCACCTTTTTGTCGATTGTCTCACCGCTGAACAGGAACGCTCCAAGCAGCGACTTGACTTTAACGCGCATGTCCCCAGTCGCCACATCGTCCAATGTCTCGAACACCGTCTTTTCAGGATCGAGCATATCTTGTTGATTCTGAGCGTAATAGCTTATTTTCACCTCATGGCCGAGCTTCACATCGCCGGTGTGGTCGAGCACGCCACAGATTATCTTCGCAAGTGTTGACTTTCCTTCACCGTTGCGGCCCACGAAAGCTATCTTCTCACCTCTCGGGATCAATAAATTTATGTCGTTGAGGATGTTTTTCTCGCCATATGACTTCGAAACATGTTGGAGTTCGAGTGTCACCTTGCCGGAATGAGGCGCAGGCGGGAACTTGAAGTGCATCACTGACTTGTCGCGGTCGTCAATCTCGACTATATCCATCTTTTCGAGCTGTTTCACTCGTGACTGCACCTGTTTTGCTTTGGTGGCTTTGTAACGGAAACGCTCAATGAATGCCTCAATCTCTTTTATCTCGCGCTGTTGGTTGTCGAACGCCGCCTTTTGCATGTCGATACGCTCCTCGCGACGCTCCACGAACTCGGTGTAGGCGCATTTGTAGTCGTAAATCTTTCCGCCAGAAATCTCGATGGTTCTTATCGTGATATGGTCGAGGAAGGCACGGTCGTGAGACACCATGAAGATGGCGCCGTAGTAGTTTTTCAGATACCCTTCGAGCCATTGTATTGACTCGATGTCGAGGTGGTTGGTGGGCTCGTCGAGGAGCAGTAACTTCGGCTTGCGGAGAAGAATCTTTGCCAGCTCCACACGCATCTGCCAGCCGTTGCTGAACTCGTTCATGGCACGGGTCATATCTTCATGATCAAAGCCGAGACCAACGAGGATCTGCTCAGCCTCACCTTCGATGGAGTGACCGCCGATGAGTGTAAGTCGTTCGTTGAGTGCGCTCATCCGCTCGCAGAGCTTCTGGTAGCTATCGCTTTCATAATCAGTGCGTTGCGAGAGCTCGTCCTGCAGCTGGGCCAGTTTTTTCTCAATCTGATGATATTCCTCGAATGCTGTCATCGTCTCTTCGAGGACTGTCTTTTCGGAATATATGTTCTTTTCCTGCGGGAGGTAGCCTATTGTGACGTCGTCCGACATCACCACGTCGCCATGCGAAGGCTGTTCGAGGCCAGCGATTATGCGGATCAGCGTGGTCTTGCCTGCGCCGTTTTTACCCACAAGGCCTATACGGTCCTTCTCCCGAATCATGAAGTTTATATCGGTGAAGAGGTCCTGACCGGTGAAATGTATACTCAGATTTTGGATTGAAATCATTGCACAACCACTTTTTTGAGTGTCGAGTTGCCGTTTTCGGAGATGACGTTCATGAAATAGATGCCGCTGTTGAAGCCACTTACGTCTATAACAGCCTGACTGTCAACGCTTTGCATATCGATTTGCAGCACCAGCTGACCCATGGCGTTGTACATATACACGGCGTTCAGGTTCTCGCCTTTGATATTGACTGTCGAGGTGGCAGGGTTTGGCCACACGTCGACGAGCGCTGTATATTCAGTTTCCTCAACACCTTCCCAGCCCGGGACCCATATCAGCTCAGCAAAATCCATATTGTCGACAAACGGGTTGCGGTTACCTTGTTTGCCGTAGACAGCATTGTTACGGTTTATCTCTTTTTCCGAGACGGGATCTTCTCTATGCCATCTGATCAGCATGGTCATAGCCCAGTCTTTGATGACTGATTTTGTTGTCATGTCGGAGTTATCCCATTGGTTGTCTTCGCGATAATATCTCACGCTGACGTACATCAGGGCGCGTGCGATGTCGCCTTTATATTCGTCGATAGGCTCGAACACGGTGCCGTTGAAACCGCTGACGGTGTTAGCTCCGAGTTTGCCACCGTTGCGTGATGTCCACGATGGGTTTCTCACCTCTCCGAAAGCGTAGTTACCGCGTTTCCCATTGACGAATCCGTCGGTTGGATACACATGGTGGAGGTCGGTTTTATGAATGCCGTCGTTGTTGGTCCACGACTGTGCCCAAAGATGCTCACGGTTGTAGCAGTCGCCTTCGCCGTTGTAGCTGCCGCATTGGTCGGTCACGAAGGTGAAATTATATGGTGGCGTGCCATTGGGAACGTCGGAATAGATATCCCACACATAGTTGGTGCCCGGACGTTTATCTGTCGCCTGGTAGGCGCTCCACATGCCGTTATACGACAAATGGTCATCGTTTTTGATGATGTTATGCAGGGCGTTTTTAAGGTCGTTTCCGGTAAGGCCTTCGGTACCGTCGTAATATCCTTGAGGCTGGGCATTAAGTGTTGCCGCCGCGATTATTAATGTTATAAAAAAGTATAATTTCTTCATAATTTTATTTTAAAAACATCTCAACATAATATCAATGCAAAGATATGCTATATTTTCATATGTTTTTCATTTTTAACAATTTTTAACATATTATGCAAAAATTTCAATAAGGTTATGTTTCCTCCGTTTCAGGCAATTCCTTTGTCAATAGTTTTGACGGAACAATATCATAAACGATGACATTATTCTTGTAAATAATGAAAAAAACTGACAATCTTCCCTTTTTCACAAGCATACGCCTAGAATCCGAATGCTGAACATCAGATGTATCCCATATTAATTTAGGCATTGAATAAACCTAACATTGTACGTTTTCATACTGCTTGACTACACATTCCACCAACTTAGCCCTGAATTCTTCAGGACTGACACTGTTTCTCAACTCTCTCTCAAGCACGTAGTTATTAAAACTTCTGCGGTTTTCTCTAAGGCTTCGTTTTTTGATAATCAGTTCTCTATTCATATTTTAAATTTTAAACTTTTTGCAAAATTACAATTAATTTTCCGAATTGCAGCCAGGATTCTGAAAAAAAATATTAAACCCCAACACCAAAGGCGCCCCTCAAAAATGAAGGACGCCTGTTGTATAGTTTTAATCTGTTGTCGGTTATTACGGCTGATAGGTGTACGGGCTGGTGCTGACTTTGCCTTCAACACCACCGATGGTCACCGTGTATGAGTTTTGGCTAAAATTCCAACCATTATGTCCTGTGCCGATACTGTGCTGAGCGCTGCCTCCTTTTGTTGCAGTAACACTTGTAACCCCGTCGGTAATGGTAATATTGCCGCAGTTGCCAATTTTTCCTGTTCCGATACCAGCGGCATTGTCTCCGCCAGTGGCAACAACGGTGCCGCCAGATATGATAATAGCGCCGCATGAACTAGGCTCAGCCTCGTGCCCAAACTCATCCCATAGAGGACTCCCATCTTCCCCACCACCAGTACCTATCCCTGCAGCATCAGTACCGCCAATGGCTGTGATTGTACCACCTTGAATTTCTATAAAACCACAAGATCTGAGAAAACCACTTCCTATGCCAGCTGCCATACGGCTACCCGTAGCATTAATAATTCCATTTTTAATTAGGATATTACCACAATTATGCCCCCAGCCACCACCAATGCCAGCACCATCTCCATTGTTGCTGACGTTAAGCGTTCCTGTTCCTTGGATGGTGAGAGTATTGCCTTCGGGAATATGAATGCCGGGAAAGTTTTCATAGAACCCTCGCACTGTATTGATTGTCCCATCTGCCAAAACTATGGTGGCACCACCTAGACAGCTTAAACCAGCCCAACTACAGCTGGAATTGTTCACTCCATTGATGGTGGCATCACT
>JAEEGH010022928.1_pt1 | contig 12747 bp, 10 predicted proteins | sample 9134181 | NCBI WGS metagenome assembly JAEEGH01 (sample SAMN16246544, study PRJNA631951) | gut metagenome | biome: gut microbiome; feature: rumen; material: DP-attached | host: Bos | place: Iran: Karaj | collected 2018-10 | reverse complement strand
CCATGGACGAGAACCTTGACCTGCTGATAACCGGAGAGAGCAGCTACACCACCATCAACGACTGCAATGAGGGCGATATGAGCATGCTGTGTCTGGGGCATTACGAGACTGAGACCTTCGGAGTGAAGGCCGTGATGGAAATGGTTTCAGGCACGATGGGCCTTGAGACCTGTTTTATTGATATACCGCTTGGTTTGTAATAATATTCTGCCCATGAAGGAAGCAAAACGTTTTCTGCCTTTTATCCTGACAGCTGCCCTTGTGGTGGTTGACCAGATCTCAAAGCTTCTTGTGATGAAGTACATACCACTGAACACAATAGGGGCCCAGTTCTTCGGGGATTTCCTTATCATCTGCCATGTGCGCAACACCGGAGTGGCATTCAGCCTGGGTGCAGGCAGCTCAATGTTCGTGCGCGTGCTTCTGTTCGTGGTTCTGCCCCTTGCACTGATGTGCTTCATGTGCTATCTGATCGCATCCAAGAAGAATCTTTTGACAAACACGCAGAAGTGGTTTGTGGCCGGTATCGCCGGCGGCGGTTTCGGGACACTCGTTGACAGGATCTTCCGGTTCAATGAGGGTGTCGTAGACTTCATAAGCGTGAAATTCTATGGTATCTTTGGCATGGAGCGTTGGCCCACCTTCAACCTGAGCGACAGCTTTGTTGTGATCTTCGTGATCCTGTTCGCTGTCTCGGTGATTTTCACCAAGGAGAAGAAACGATGAGAGAAGAGACAAAGAAAAAGAGAAACACCGCGATTTTCGTCATAATCGCCACAATAATAAACCTGCTGCTGATGATGGCATTCATGATTGTTGGCTATGTCCTTCTTGCAAGGTTCGGCAATCCTGAGAGCACAACAGCCAATCAGATTTGGCTTGTGGTGATATTCCTCGGATCAATCGGCCTCTCATGGTTCATCTACAGCAGGATGGTCAAGTGGTACGCAAAGCGTGTGGATGTGGACAAGAAGTTCGCACCTCTGATCTCTCCTAGGAAAAAGAAGAGACCCACATATGACGATGACGAGATGTCCAGCATGAAGGGGTGAGCGTGCAGGCACTTGAGAAATGCAGGTGGTTCCCGTTCAGCGACGAGCCGCTGCTTGTAGGAAAGGAATACATCCCCAAGTTCTGTGATCCTCAGATCCTGCTTCCGGAGCAGAGCTGCGACGGGAAATGGCACATGTTCTTCCATACGTGGATAGGGCTCCACCATTTCATCTCCACAAGCGGTATTGCCTGGGAGCCCAGGAAGATGATAGAGCTGCGCGGACATTCGCCGTTCATCTTCACCGAGGACGAGAACTACTACCTGATCTATGAGAAGCATGACCGCAATATCCCGTTTATCAGCAGAAGGACAGGAGAGGGTAAGCGCGACAGCTACTCATGCATCGAGATGAGATCCTCAACCGACCTTGTGACATGGAGCAAGCCGAGGCTTCTCCTTGACGGACGCACAATCCCGTTCGCGGGCGACTATCTGCGCTATCCACGCATCTCAAGACCTCAGCTGATCAAGGCAGGTGATGAGTACAGGCTCTATTTCGGGGCCTCGCACCTTGTGCTGCCGGATACCGGGCAGAAGGTGTCCAGGTACTTCGGCTCTGTCTCATCAACATCACTCAACGGTCCCTATAAGCTCAATAAGCCCGAGCGCCCCATCCTGGAACCGATTCCCGATGACCGCTGGTCCAACCTCGGCTGCGGCAGCATCCGTGTGGTGCCCTGCGGCGATGTCCTTTACGCATTCCAGTGCCCGGTGTACTGGGACTCCGAGAAGAAACGCACAAGCTCATGCATGCTTCTTCTGAAAAGTTATGACGGCTATCAGTGGGAGCGCTGCAGCAACGAGCCTATTCTTGTCCCGTCCGAGCGTGGCTGGGCAAGCTCATACATCATGGGCTGCGATGTGCATTACAAGGCGGACGAGAACTGCTGGTACTGCTATTTCTCTGCAAGCGGCAACAAGAAGATGTTCTTCAAGATGGAGTCGATAGGTCTTTTGATCGGAAGTGTTCCCGAGAAGAAATCAATTCACTGAACAATAAGATGAGGCCTGCGCTCAAGCTTTATCCTGTCGCTCTTTGACAGAAGCTCAATTCCGGATACAGCACGTCCACCGATGAATGTGGCCACCGCATACATGCTGTCCTTCCATGCCTCGAGATCCGGAAAATCGATGAAGCTGTGGATCATGCCCTTGCACACCAGGCATTTTGCCGGGGTGTCGGCGCTTGCAAGCGCCTGGGCGTAAAGCTGTGAGTCATCAAGAAGCGGATCATACTCTCCGCAGATGATCAGGGTCTCTGGAAGCCTTGAGTGGTCCTTGGCCAGAAGCGGTGAGAAGAGCGGATCCAGGATATCCTTGGGCTCTCTGGAATAGTTCTGTATGTAGAACGTCATAGCCTTCTGGGTCAGGGTGGGGCAGTCCTTGTATTTCTCAAAACTCTCAGTCCTCATTCTTCCGTCAGCGACAGGAGAGAAGAGAATCTGTCCCGCAATCTTTGGACCCTTGCGGTCCCTGGCCAGCCTGCTCACGCTTGCGGCAAGGTTTCCGCCTGCGCAGTTGCCCATGACATAAATCTTGTCAGGGTCCACCTTCCAGTAGCGTGCGCCCTGTGCCGCCCAGATGAATGCCTCGTAACAGTCCTCCAGCGGGGTCGGGAACTTGAACTGTGGCGCAAGCCTGTAGTCAATGGCAAGGACCGATGCGCCTGTTGCATCGCAGATGTTGCTGCACACCGCATTGCACTTACGCATGTTGCCTAGCATCCATCCTCCGTCGTGGAAGAGTATGATAAGGGAGTTCTGGCCTGAGATGGCCTTGTCCTTGACCTTCTCGAACAGGTAGCCTGTGACAGCTCCGTCAGTGACGGGAATGATGAATGTCCGAGAGATGATGTTCTTTGTCTTTGGCTTGTAAAGGCTCTTGAATACGGACTGCTTGAACTCCGATCTGTTATAGGAATCAATGTCCGCCGCAGTGGCTGCGGTGACATCTCCTATGCCCAGTTTAGCTCGCTTCTTGAGTAGGTGTCTTAATGCCGGATCCAAAACGTACTCGTCCATATTCAGACAATATGATATAATAATTCACGCGTTGGTTCAACTTTTTTAAGCTGTACCATAACAGATGCTTTTAAGTAAGCTTTCAACTAAAATTCTACATTGTTTAGCAGAAAACAGGGTATTGTTTTAAGAGGTGAATTATGATTTTGGTAACTGGCGGAGCGGGTTTCATAGGCAGTCACGCATGTGTGGAGCTGATCAATGCGGGCTATGATGTGGTGGTTGTGGACAATCTGGTCAACAGCCATGAGAAGTCCCTCGACCGTGTCAGACAGATAACGGGGAAGCGTCCCGAGTTCGTGAAGGCTGATGTCTGTGACGAGAAGGCAATGGATGCTGTTTTCAGCAAATATGACATTGACAGCGTCATTCATTTCGCCGGTCTGAAGGCGGTTGGAGAGAGTGTGCAGAAGCCGCTTGAGTACTTCTCCAACAACCTTGATGCGTCCATGGTCCTCTGCAAGGTCATGAGAAAGCATGGTGTGCATAACCTGGTGTTCTCCTCAAGTGCCACGGTCTACTCCGGTGACAACGAGATGCCCCTCACCGAGTCCAGCAAGACTGGTAACTGCACGAATCCGTACGGATGGACGAAGTACATGAGCGAGCAGATCTTCAAGGCTCTTTGTGTTGCGGATCCGGATCTGTCCATCGTGCTCCTGCGCTACTTCAACCCGGTTGGAGCCCATGAGAGCGGCCTGATCGGAGAGGATCCGCAGGGAATCCCCAACAACCTCATGCCATATGTCTCACAGGTTGCAATAGGCCGCCGTGACCACCTTACCGTGTTCGGTGATGATTACGACACTGCAGACGGGACCGGAGTCAGGGATTACATCCATGTCGTTGACCTTGCAAAAGCGCATGTTCTTGCAATCCAGTATGCATCAGGCCACAAGGGCTGTGAGGTCTTCAACATCGGAACCGGAAAAGGCTCCAGCGTGCTGGACATCGTCCATGCCTACGAGAAGGCCTGCGGGAAGAAGATCCCGTATGTGGTCGGTCCCCGCCGTGCAGGTGACCTTGCCACCGTCTATGCCGATACCCAGAAGGCAAATAAGGTCCTGGGCTTCAAGGCTCAGTACGATCTTGAGCGCATGTGTGCCGACTCCTGGAGATGGCAGACGATGAATCCCAACGGATTCGGTGACTGAAAGGGTATTCTGAAAGACACTTTTCGCTATAATTCCTTATATTGCGCACAATTTGTTCTTGATAAATGGACAAGAATGTGATTCTATAAGAAAATACGGTTGGAAAAGACCGTTTGAATTTGCATTTCTATTCTAAATGGAGGAAGAAAAATGAAGAAACTGACAGTTATCATGTTGATTCTCGCAGTTGCTCTTGTTTCTGTCTTCGCTCAGGGCGCAGCAGAGGCTGGAAAGCAGCAGCAGACAACAACCACTGCAGCTCCCGTTCAGAAGCCCAGCACATATGTCCGTGGCGATGACGAGGCTATCTATGCTCAGGTCCTCGGTGAGTATGAGGCTCTCCTGGACAAGGCAAAGGCTGCAGCAAGTGACTCAGAGAGATTCGTGATCTACGCTCAGGCCGAGGCTTACCTGCTCGATTCAGCAGTCATGGTCCCGAACACAACACAGGGCGGCGCATACACAATCTCAAGAATCGCTCCGAGAACAGTTCCTTACGTCCAGTGGGGTAACGATGATGACAGATGGAAGGGAACCATCATCTCCGGCGACACATTCCTGACACCGGCAGAGAGAGACGAGCTTCTCGACATCTGGGCAAAGGCAGTCAAAGGCGAGGCAACATATGATCCTGAGGGATGGCTCAAGGCTCACGGCCACAGCATCAACAAGGATTACAAGACAACATTCGCAACAGCTCCTGTCACACTCGACACGCTCAACACATCAAGCCAGTCTGATACCGAGATCCTGGTCAACTGCACCGACAACCTGGTCCAGTACAACAACCTCGGACAGATGATTCCTGCATGTGCAGAGTCATGGTCAGTCTCCGATGACGGCCTCACATACACCTTCAACATCAGAAAGGGTGCCACATGGTCAACATCAGAGGGCGTTGTCTATGCAGAGGTCAAGGCCAAGGACTTCGAGGCCGGCTTCCACCACATGCTGGACGCTCAGGCAGGTCTTGAGTGGCTGGTTGAGGGAGTCATCGAGGGCGTTTCAGAGTACCTTTACGAGGGCGGAAAGTGGGATGCTGTCGGATACAAGGCTGTTGACGACTACACACTGCAGGTCAAGCTCTGCGCTCCGACAAGCTACTTCATGACAATGCTCACCTACAGCTGCTTCGCTCCTATCTGCGAGAGCTTCTATCTCGCACACGGCGGAGTCTTCGGAATCGAGGAGTATGCTGCTGCATACGCAGACACCAACAAGTACACCTATGGTAAGTCAACAGATGTCTCATCACAGGTCTACAACGGCGCATTCCTTCTCCAGCAGCTCAATGACGCATCAATCATCAAGGTCGTCAGGAACCCGAACTACTACGATCCCGCATCAGTCAAGCTCGATTCAATCACATGGATCTATGACAACGGCGAGAACATGGCACAGTTCTACAAGGACGTCTGTGACGGTGTCTACGCAGGTTGCGGCCTGACAGAGGCTTCCGGAACCCTCGCATGGGCAAAGGCAGATGGCAACTTCGACAAGTACCACTACATCTCAGACACAACATCAACATCATACTTCAAGGGCCTGAACCTCAACAGAGGAACATTCGCTCTTGCATCCGGTGCTGCAGCATCCCCCAAGACAGAGGAGCAGAAGATCGACACCGAGACAGCTATGATGAACAAGAACTTCAGAAAGGCTATCTGTTTCGCATATGACAAGGCCACCATTAACGCAACAAGCCGTGGTGCTGACCTCGCAACAACAAACCTCAGAAACATGTACACTCATCCTGAGTTCGTCCAGCTCGCTGAGGATGTCACTGTTGACGGAAAGAAGTTCGTTGCCGGAACAATGTACGGTGAGATCGTCCAGTACTACCTTGACCAGATGGGATGCCCTGTCGTCGTCAAGGACGGTGTTGATGGATGGTATCATCCGGAAGAGGCAAAGAAGTATCTCGAGCTCGCCAAGAAGGAGCTCGGCAACAGCGTCAAGTGGCCGATCGTCATTGATGATGTCTACTACTCACCAAGCGCTTCACAGGTTGCTCAGGCTAACGCCTACAAGCAGGCAATCGAGGGTGTTCTCGGTGCTGAGAACGTCACAGTCAACCTGATTGAGACAACAACATCTGCAGACTTCTATGCTTGCGGATACAGAGCTTCCAATGGAGAGGCCGGAAACTTCGATATCTTCTACGGCTCTGGTTGGGGCCCGGACTTCGGAGATCCTTGCACATACCTCGACACATTCAGAGGCAATGGCGCTGGTTACATGACAAAGGTTATCGGACTGTTCTGATAATTCAATTGAAGTTTAACCTAGAGGGTGGGACTGCTGTGATTTCACGGCAGTCCCATGCTTGTTGTATGAGCTCTTTTTGAATGAAGGCTCAAAAACATATAAATATAGTATTTTTTTGAGTCTTAATCCGAAAAGGAGAAATAAAAACGGGACTGTCAGACAGTTCCAAAAGGGATACCATGAGAAAATACATCTGGAAAAGAATCTTCTTCTCCGTTCTCTCGCTCCTTGCGGTCACCTGGATTGTCATGCTCCTTGTCTTCTCGCTGACAGACAGAAGCGCCATATTCCAGACAGATGACGTGTGGAACAAGAGAAGCAACAATGACCGAGTTCTCTATGAGTACACCCAGTATCAGAGATACGGGTACCTTGAGTTCGTGAATTTCACCGCATTCAGCAAGGCGAAATGGGTTGAGAGATACGGTGATGCATTTGATACCTCTGATGGGTACAACGAGGACAAGAATGTGATTCAGAAGGTCGGTGACGACTATCTGAAGAACCAGACCGTCCAGGAGTTCATCCAGTACTATGAGAGCAGGGGATACACCATCGTCAGGCTTGATCCCATCAGGTACTCCACCGGTGCCAAGCAGCTCAAGCCCGGAGGAACAGGCTATCTTCTTGCCACCAAGGAAAAGCTCATAATCGTCAGGCTCTGGGACTACATCAAGGGTTTCTTCACCTTCGAGACCAAGAGGGATGTCGATGATCCTGAGCTCACCGACAGATACATCCGCTTTGAGAAGGATCCGTACAGCGGACTCTTCGCCATTGTCGGAAGCGGAACCACGCACAAGTATCTTCTGTACTTTGACGGCAAGTTCCCGTTCATCCACCAGAACTGGATCCACATGAACCTCGGTGTATCATTCACAAGATACAGAGGCCAGGAGATCTCAAGCGTCATCACGGACTCACAGGGTGATCTCAAGACCACAAGGCAGCAGTATCCAAACCAGATAGGCACTGACCAGTGGGCAGATACAGCCATTGATTTCCATACCCTCACATATAACACCGGAGAGCTGACGGAGAACGAGAAGCAGCTGTTCCCGGACAAATACACAAACGCAACATACAGGCGTGACGGACTGTCAATGATCGGCACATCATTCGTGATCGGAATCATCGCCACAATCTTCCAGTATGCATTCGGTCTTCCTCTCGGAATTCTCATGGCCCGCAAGAAGGACACCTGGATCGACAAGGTCGGAATGTGGTACATCATCTTCTTCATGAGTGTCCCGTCACTTGCATATATCTTCATTTTCGCCGCAATAGGAACAAGCCTGTTCGGACTTCCGTACAAGTTCGCCAACGCTTCGGTCAAGATCCTGGCTTACATCCTCCCGACTGTCTCCCTCTCAATCCCGGCAATCGGAGGCCTGATGAAGTGGATGCGCCGCTACATGATTGACCAGATGAACAGCGACTACGTCAAGTTCGCCAGGGCAGAGGGTCTATCAGAGCGTGAGATATACTCCACGCATATCTCCAAGAACGCCATGATTCCTATCATTCATGGAATCCCCGGCAACATCCTTGGATGTCTGGTCGGAGCCATCATCACTGAGAGCGTCTACTCGGTCCCTGGTGTCGGAGGTCTTCTGACAAAGGCGATTTCAGGACATGACAACGGCGTCATTGTGGCATGTACGGTGTTCTACACCACACTGTCACTCATATCACTGATTCTGGGCGATGTCCTCATGGCCAAGTTCGACCCGAGAATCTCATTCGATTCAAAAGGAGGTAGATAATCATGGCAGACACAATCAAGAAAGATGCAGTCGTCAACGAAGACGAGTTATTTACCTTTGTCAGCAACGACTCAATAGAATCGGAGAAGATCATTGCTCCGAGATACTCATACTGGAGATCCGTCTTCAGGGTCTTCTTCCGCAAGAAGTCCAACTGGGTTGCAATAACCATGCTTGTGCTTCTGTTCCTTTGCAGTTTCCTCATTCCGGCTTTCTGCACATATGACCCTTATGAGAACGTCACAAACGCCACGATGTTCAACCAGAGCCCGGCACAGGCCATGAGGCAGACCGGAGGCTTCAGCTTCAAGTGGCTGCTCGGCTCAGGCCAGATCGGAAACTCGATCTTCTACGGAATCTGGGCATCGGCCAGGACATCGCTCCTGCTTGCTTCCATCTGTGCGGCAATCAACATGAGCATCGGAATCATCATGGGTGCCGTCTGGGGTTATTCAAAGACGATGGACAAGACAATGATTGTCATCTACAGCATCATCGCCAATGTCCCGGACATCCTTCTGATCTCTGTTCTGGTCTATATCGTCGGTTCAGGTTTCTGGAGCTTTGTCTTTGCCCTGACAATCACAGGATGGCTGGGTATCTCGTACTTCTTCAGGACACAGGTCATGATCATCCGTGACCGCGAGTACTCACTGGCTTCCAGATGTCTCGGAACCCCGATTCCCAGAATCATCTCCAAGAACATAATGCCGTTCTTGACATCCGTCATTGTCACTCTGCTTGCAACAGAGCTTCCGCGTTACATCTCGGTCGAGGTCTTCCTCTCATTCATCGGAATCGGTCTTTCGGCCGAGGTTCCGTCACTGGGAAGAATGATCCAGGAAGGTCAGGTCGCATTCCGCACCTATCCATGGGCTTTCTGGCCGCCGGTAGCCATTGCGGCACTGCTGACAATCATCCTCTATGTCCTGGGCCAGAACCTGGCAGACGCCACCGACCCAAGGACACATATGTGAGAAGGAGGCACTGAATGGAAAACAACGAAAACAAGAAAGTGCTTCTCTCACTGAAGGACGTCGAGGTCAAGTTCAACGTCAGAGGAAGAATCCTCACCGCAATCAGACGTGTCTCACTTGATATCTATGAGAACGAGTCAATCGCCATAGTCGGTGAGTCCGGATCAGGAAAATCAGTCCTGACAAAGACATTTGCCGGAATGCTGGACTCGAACGGCTTCATCAGCAACGGAAGCATAATCTTCTCGGATGACAGCCTCTCCAAGACCACTGTCCAGATTGACGCCAAGCGCCAGAAGTACCTGGACAAGATGATCAACACCCTCAACGAGTATTCCGTCCTTGAGCGCGGTGCTGCCGAGTATGTTGCCATTGAGCAGAAGAAGATGGAGATCAAGCATTCACAGGGTCTTACTCCTGAGGAAGAGTCAGATTTCTCCATCAGGATCAAGAACCTTGACGATGACATCGTCGACCGCACCAACTATGCGGTAGCACTGGACCGCAGGAACGCACAGGATGCGGTTGAGATCCAGGAGATAAGCCAGAAGATCAAGGCCTGGAAGGATCAGATCAAGGCGATCAAGAAGGAAAGGACCGACCTGATCGCAAAGCGTGCTGCCGAGTACAAGGCAAACGCGGAGCGCAGGGCCGCAGATGAGAAGGTCATCGCGGATCTCGAGGCAAGAAGAGCCGAGAAGATCGCGAAAGAGGACCAGCCGGGCAATCCGTTCGGACTTACCGACAAGGTGCTTGAGAGAAACGTCCTCATCGCGCGTGAGATCTTGCTCTCAATCGGCCGTTATCCTCTCAGAAGCCAGGTTGTCTTCACCAGGAAGCTCAAGAAGGCCTTCAAGCTTGCCATGAGCATCGGTGAGGATCTTGACAGGTCCGCAGTCAAGAACAGGCTCTTCGAGACCTGCACCTTCAGGGTTGCCTTCAGAGGCTACGATGAGGCCACAAAGACCCTGATCGGCTATGCCATCATCGACTGCGCCAAGGTCAAGTACACCAAGGACTGGCAGCAGATCAGAGGATGCCGTATCGCCACGGTCTTCCAGGATCCCATGACCAGCCTTAACCCGGTCCTGACAATCGGAAAGCAGATCTCGACTGTCATCATCAAGCACCAGAAGTGCTCACGGGAAGAGGCAAAGAAGAGGACCCTGGACATCATGGCCAAGGTCGGAATCCCTGAGCCTGAGAAGAGATATGATGACTATCCGTTCATGTACTCCGGTGGAATGAGACAGAGGATCGTCATTGCAATTGCACTGTCCTGTCAGCCCAAGATCCTTATCTGTGATGAGCCGACCACAGCCCTGGACGTCACAATCCAGGCTCAGATCATCCGTCTGATCAAGGACCTCCAGCATCAGCTCGGGTACACCACGGTCTACATCACCCATGACCTGGGAGTTGTGGCCAACGTTGCCGAGAGGGTCGCAGTGCTTTACGGCGGCCAGATCGTCGAGCTCGGAACGGTCGAGGATATCTTCTATGAGCCGAAGCACCCGTACACATGGGCGCTCCTGAGCTCACTGACCCAGCTTGCCGAGAAGGGCGATGACCTCTTCAGCATCCCGGGCACACCGCCAAGCCTTTACAACAAGATCATCGGTGACGCATTCGCACCCAGAAACGCCTATGCCATGGCCATTGACCGTGTGAAGGAGCCGCCGATGTTCCAGATCAACGACCACCACTGGGCAAAGACCTGGCTGCTTGATCCGAGGGCTCCTGAGGTTGAGCCGCCAAAGATCATCCAGAATCTGCATGAGAAGATGCTCAAGAGCTACGTAAACGTCGAAGGTTGAGGAGGAAGGACATGGAAGATAATAAAAGAGAAGTAGTGCTTTCCATCCAGAACCTTGATGTTGTGTTCAAGCAGAGAAAGCATGTTTTCAAGGCCGTTGACAACGTGAGCTTTGACATCTACAAGGGAGAGACTTTCTCTCTGGTAGGTGAGTCCGGCTCGGGAAAGACCACAATCGGAAGAGCCATTGTCAGGATCAACCCCTGCAGCGCAGGCGCGATCTACTACAAGGGCAAGAAGATATCAGGTAAGCTCAAGAGAAAGGATGACCGTGAGGTCGTGCGCAAGATCCAGATGATCTTCCAGGACCCTGCGGCATCACTGAACGAGAGAGCCACCATCGAGTACATCATCTCCGAGGGACTTTACAACTTCCATCTCTACAAGGATGAGAAGGACCGTATCCAGAAGGTGGAGAACGTCATCCGCGAGGTAGGACTTCTGCCGGAGCATCTGACAAGATACCCGCATGAGTTCTCCGGAGGACAGAGACAGAGAGTCGGTCTTGCGAGATCAATTGTCATGGAGCCTGAGTTCATCATCGCCGATGAGCCTATCAGCGCCCTTGATGTCTCGATCCGCGCGCAGGTCCTGAACCTTCTGAAGAAATTCCAGAAGGAGAGGGAGCTCAGCTACCTGTTCATCGCTCATGACCTGAGTATCGTCCGCTTCATATCTGACAGGATCGCGGTCATCCACAAGGGAAAGATCGTGGAGATCGCAGAGACAGAGGAGCTTTTCGCATATCCTCTGCATCCGTACACAAAGAGCCTCATCAGCGCCATTCCTGTTCCCGATCCGATCATCGAGAAGCAGAAGAAGCTCTTTGTCTATGATCCTGCCAAGTTCCACGACTACTCCGTGGACAAGCCGAGCATGGTCGATCTCGGAAACGGACATTTCATCTACGGAAATGCCGCTGAGATCGAGAACTACAAGAAGATCAGGTTCGGCAGCTGACAGTAATCAGTCATGAAGCTTACGGTAAGTGAGAAACACATAGGACTCAGAATCGCATTGACAGCGGTGGCATTCGTCATCGCTGTTGTTGCATTCACCTATGGCGTGACCCGTATAGGCCACAAGGATCCGGGCTACCACAACATCGAGGCCAAGGTGGCCGCCGACACGATCCTGATGAACAAAGCTGTCACTCTCAAATACTGGTTTGATGGTAAGTCCAATGCGATAAAGCAGGGAATCAATGCTGTGACAGAGGTTTATTCGCCTGTTTTATCAGCTGTCTATAGGGAATTAGACCATCAGAATACTCATGACGGAGTTGTGAGCATTGCCACATTGAACCAGAATCAGGGCCAGGAGCTTACCGTCTCCCCGCAGCTTTATTCCGTCCTTAAGGACGCTTACAGGCGCACCTTGGAGCAGAAAGGATACAACATGTTCGCCGGAGCGCTGTATGCGGAGTGGGAGAGCATCCTGATCCTTGATGAGCCTGCGGACTTTGATCCTGCGAACAACCCGGATCAGGCAAAGCGCATCTCTGAAATCGCCTCTGTTGTGTCCGATCTGTCGAATTTCTCACTGGAGTTCTCCGATTCATCATGCTCAGTCAGGTTCTCCGTTTCAGACAAATATGTGCGGTTCTGCCTTGATCATGAGATAAATGCCCCTGTGCTGGACCTGAATCTCCTGAAGGACGCCTACATGCTTGAGATGGTCGCCGCAGGACT
>JAEEGH010022927.1_pt1 | contig 12747 bp, 10 predicted proteins | sample 9134181 | NCBI WGS metagenome assembly JAEEGH01 (sample SAMN16246544, study PRJNA631951) | gut metagenome | biome: gut microbiome; feature: rumen; material: DP-attached | host: Bos | place: Iran: Karaj | collected 2018-10 | reverse complement strand
GTAGTATTTATCTTTGATATAATAGCCCTCGTACATGAGCATAAAGAATGTGCTGACACATACAAGTGCCATGAGAACAGCATAAATTACCCCCATCTCCTCAGCAATTGCTGAGAAAATGAAGTCCTGCTCAACATAAGGAATGGATCTGGGAGAACCACCGTAGAGTCCAAGGCCAAACCAGCCTCCACTACTAATTCCGAACAGAGATTGCGAGAGCTGATAGCCGGAAGTCTCTATATCTCCGAAGGGATCAAGCCAGGCCTGAACTCTTAGTCTTATATGGGAAAAGAGCTTGTAAGCAACCACGCTGGCTACTGCACCAAGTCCAAGGCCTATGAAGAGATATCCGATGTTCTCAGTAGAAATATAGATAAGTGCCAGGTATATCACAAAGAATATCAGCGCACTTCCAAGGTCCCTTGAAAGAACCAGAATGATCACATGTCCCGCTGCAACGACTGATGCAAGAAACAGCTGCCAGATATTCTCCGCTTCAAGAAGCGCTCCTGCCATGAAGAATAAGAACAATACCTTAACTGCCTCAGACGGCTGGAATGTTATTCCTGCAAGGGTAAAAGAAATCTTGGAACCATTAGTTACAGCTCCGTATAAAAGCACCGCTCCAATGGCCACAATCCCGGCTCCTGCGTATATCCAGGTCAGTTTCTTGAGATAATCAAATCTAAGGATTACCTCCGGAATAAAAAAGCCAATGATAAAAGAAGCAGTCACGATAAAGAACTGCTTGACGGCCTTATCATAGGAAAGTCTTGTCAGGATTATCATTCCGATCATCAGTAGAAGGCAGGTGTTGTTGATAAGAAGCCTGTTGCCCTCAGGATAGATGACATAAAACAGCATCAATACCGATGCAAAGATTATTATCTGAAACGCAAAGAAAAAGAGATAAACAGGCTTACCGGTCCTTGCTATTATCTGGATAAAGCAGGAAACCTGCATGGCAAACATGCAGATGATCTGTCTTATGTATAAGCCTTTTCTCTTCTTCTCTGTCTTGTATCTAAAGGCCATGAAAGCCTCTATTACATAGATCAGCATAAAAATATCTATGACATATTTTGATATCTCAGTTACGTATAATTCCATTTAAGTTCTTATTCTGCTCCGCGTTTAAAATGTCCTGTGGTAAAGCTGCCACTTTCAAATATATCTGACGCATCTGCTCCGTTATACAGATCCGTGTAATAGTCCAAAACTTCTCCGCATCTCTTTGCACTCTCAATAGTAAAATCAATGCGGTAGTGATCAAAGCTCTTTTCGTTCATGATCTTGCCCATTCTTCCATGAAGAGATGTGGGATGGACGTTCCAGATCACGTTATAGCAATGTCTGCAATTGCAGGTTACAGGCAGCACATTGCCGAGTCTGTCTATAATGGTGGTGTTCTCAGTATAGAGCTCATGAACACGTCCGCTGCATCTGTCGGTAGTCTTCTTGATACAGCCTGCACTTACCATCATTGGCATATGACCGTAGAGATTGTATGATACAGGAATATCTACTGTCTTCTTGAGCTCTCCTGCCATATCTCTTGCTTCACCAAAGTTAAGCTCATAGGGCACAGTTACTTCCTCAAGTCTGAATCCATCCTGCTCATTACAGTCTATGAGTTCCATTGCAGCCTCTTTATTCCAGGTATATACGCTGTAATCAGAGACAGCTTTGCCGGTAAAACCTATATCGCATAGATAACCCAGCTGCTCGAGATTTCTTACAAGAACACCTGTATATCCCGATTCATGAAGCTTATCAAGTACTCTTTGGACCTCCTTGCAGCCATCAAAGTCTTCCTCTCTTGTGACATAAGGAAGTGCTACAAACATCTCAAGATCCGGGATGTTTGCTGATAGTTCCTTTGCCTCAGCAGATAAAAAGACATTGCTGTCTACATATATTCTTCCGATATCAGTATTATTCTCAGCTCTATCAAGTACAGTCTCAAGCTGCTCTTTTGTATTGCAAAGGACATGTAAAGGTCCTCTCTTGGCAGCTACAGAGCTATATGAATCAAGGTCGGTAAAGTGCCTTACATTCTCATAAGAGTTTAGTTTCTGAGCACTCTTCTTGATCTCGTAAAGCCTGTCGGTTACCTTGGCAACGAGAGTTCTTCTGAGTTCGTTAAGCTCACTTACAGCGATGAAAATACCGGTTCCACTGCCATTATCATCAATAGTGATCTCGATGTTCTCGCACTCAAAAGGTGTTCCGCCTAGCTTAAGGAGCTGTTTTCTTACATTCTCCTCTTCGAGAGGTCTCTTGGATGCAGCCTGTACCTCACTACCCGTGCACTCCTCGTAAATAACATCGTCACCAAAAGGAAGCGACATTGCAATCTTAGCAGCCTCTCCAACCCTAAGCTCACAGAAAATGTCACACTTTAGCTTAAGTTCTGATGTAAGGAACTTCTCATGAACCTCTGACAGAATCTCATCCGATGTCGGGTTATAGGCCGGTGAAACTACAGTTACCATAGCCTTGTCATTGTGCCTGTGGTAATATCCGTCGCTGATACCGGTCCTCTGATAGAGGTTTCTAAGTATCTCCATATCCTCTTTGGATACGCTGTGATCACCCATTGGATTCTCATAGTATTTATCAATATATTTCCTGTAAAGAGCTGTTACTCCGGCAGAGTATTCCGGCTTCTTCATTCTTCCTTCGATCTTAAAAGAGTCTATTCCCGCCTCTATAAGTTCAGGAATGATGGCAATCGTGCTCATATCCTTAAGGCTTAGTGGATACTGCTCTCCTGACTTGCCATTCATTCTATACGGAAGTCTGCAGGGCTGAGCACATCTGCCTCTGTTACCGCTCCTGCCTCCAACAACGCTGCTGAAAAGACATATTCCGGAATAACAGTAGCACATTGCACCATGAATAAATGCCTCTACCTCGATGTCAGCCTCATCTCTAATGGCCTTCATCTCAGAAAGGCTCAGCTCTCTTGCAGGTACAACTCTGGAACAGCCTCTCTCCTTAAGAAGTTTGGCACCGTATACACCCGTCACTGTCTGCTGAGTGCTGGCATGAAGCTCTATCCCCGGGAATTCCTGCCTTATAAGGCGCATAACACCGAGGTCCTGAACGATTACTCCATCAAGCCCTCTGTCTGCATAGGGAAGCATAAAGTCATAAAGCTCGCCATACTCGTTTTCCTTGACCAGCGTATTGACCGTCATATATATCTTTTTATCATGGAGATGGGCGTAGGAAATAGCGTCAAGAACCTGATCCCTGTCAAAATTGTCAGCATAGGCTCTTGCACCAAATTTGGATCCGCCCAGATAAACGGCGTCAGCACCTGCGTTGAATGCTCCCACCATTGTTTCATATCCACCAGCCGGTGATAGAAGTTCTACTCTTTTCATACGCTTAAAAAAAGGCTGTCCTGAGACAGCCTTAAAAATCCTTACTTCTTGCTACCCTTCACCTGAGTTTCAAGCTGAATGATCTTCTTGGATGAGTCATCGAGCTTGGTCTGAAGGTTCTTGCTATTCTTCTCAGTGTTCTCAAGCTTGATCTGAGTTGCGATAAGCTCATGCTTGAGGTCATAGAGCTCTTTCTCCTTCTCGGAGAGCTGCTCTTCCATAAGCTCTATCTGCTTCTTGGACTTGAAGTAGTCGTCAGCGATATTGAGCTGAAGAAGCACATTCTGAGTATCGATGGGCTGTCTCTTAAAGCCGTCGATCTTGTTGTATTCAGCAATCTTATTGTTGATATAAGAAGCTACCTTCTGAAGGTATTCCTCACTCTCATATCCGCTTAATGTAAAAACCTTGCCCCCGATCAATACTTCGGTATCTGTCTTGGATGCCATATCTTACTCCCTCATAGAACTCTTTGATGTACGAACTATAACTCATTATAATTCGTTATCACTCGGCATTTCAAGCCCTAAATGATGATATGCAGCTTCTGTTACCACTCTTCCTCTGGGTGTTCTGTTCAGGAACCCGTTCTTGATAAGAAATGGCTCGTAAACGTCCTCTATTGTACCGGGATCCTCTCCTATGGCAGCTGCCAAAGTATCAAGGCCTACCGGTCCTCCGGAGAATTTATTGATCATGGTCAGGAGCAGATTTCTGTCAGTGTGATCAAGGCCCATCTTGTCGACATCCATAAGGTCAAGAGCTGTTATTGCTACATCCTCTGTGATCTTACCATCAAACCTTACCTGGGCAAAGTCTCTTACTCTCTTAAGCACTCTGTTGGCAAGACGCGGAGTTCCACGGCTCCTTCTGGCCATCTCGATAGCGCCTGCGTTATCAACCTCAACATCAAGTACTCTTGCAGACTGAAGGATAATGCTGCAGAGCTCCTCGATATCGTAATACTCCATTCTGTGGATCATTCCAAATCTGTCTCTTAAGGGCGCTGACAGCATTCCGGCTCTGGTGGTTGCACCTATAAGTGTAAAATGAGGCAGGTCAAGCCTTATGGACCTGGCTGTAGGTCCCTTGCCGATCATGATATCTATGCAGAAATCCTCCATGGCAGGATAAAGAACTTCCTCTACCTGTCTGTTAAGTCTGTGGATCTCATCTACAAAGAGAACATCACCTTCCTTGAGATTATTGAGGATGGCGGCCATATCTCCGGGCTTCTCAATAGCAGGGCCTGATGTGATCTTAATGCCAACTCCCATTTCATTGGCAATGATGCTGGCAAGTGTAGTCTTACCAAGTCCGGGAGGTCCGTAGAAAAGCAGGTGATCAAGGCTCTCGCCTCTTCCCTTGGCAGCCTCGATGTAAATCTTAAGGCTCTCTTTTATCTTCTTCTGACCTATGTAGTTATCTAAAGTCTTGGGGCGAAGGGAACCTTCAATCTTGACATCTTCAGGACTAAATTCCGCATCCATCCCTCTGGCAGTAGTTACAATCTTACGCTTCTCCATCAGAACATCTCCTTAAGCGCGAGTTTAAGCAGCATCTCAGTATCACCGGATGCAGAGTCATTCTCAGCAAGAACTTTCCTGACAGCCTTCATTGCATCGGATGAGTTGTAGCCAAGAGCCACAAGTGCAGCAACTGCCTCATCTCTTGCCGATGAAGCCTCGCCTGTAAGATCATCAAGTGTAACGGCAGACGAGCTGCGAAGCATATCATCTTCCGTAGCCTTGATCTTGTCACGAAGCTCAAGAGTTATCCTCTCGGCAGTCTTCTTGCCGACTCCCGGAGCCTTGGAGATAGTTCCTGCATCTCCCGCCATTATTGCAAATCTGAGATCATCCGGTGTCATGACCGACAGAATGGAAAGACCTCCCTTGGGGCCTATTCCGTTGACAGAAATGAGCATCTTGAATAATGAGAGCTCATCCCTTGATAGAAATCCGTACAAAGTAAAAGAGTCCTCTTTTACCGATGTATATGTATAGAGCTTAACAGCCTCGCCGATTCCGGGCATTCTGTCCATTGTTGAGCCCGAGATAAATACATTCATCCCGACTCCACCAACATCGACTATGGCAAGTCCCTCTTCAATACTCTCTAAAATGCCGTTAACATAAGCAATCACAGGAAAATCCCCCACAAACTTTTAGTATGAAATCATTATAGAACATTTGTTTGCATAAGTCCATATCATCCGAATCTATAATGAATAAAGTCTAGCAGCATAAAATAAATAATATATACGACAATACCCATAAATACGCTGAGAATATTGGCCACAATACCATATAAGAAGCATATTGGTTCAGGCTTTCCATTTTTGGTAACCAGAGCAAAACTGTAAACAATCGCCTCAACGATCATTATGATTATTTCGAAGAATGCTCCAACGAAAAGACCTGGCCAGCCGGCTCTTCCCAGGAAATATACCATAAAAATATTAAAAGGAATATTGGTAAGTGCATTAACAATAAAGATTGAAAGAAGATTTCTCTTATTCTCAGGAAGGTTTAACATCTTGAGAGCAAGCCACTCGAAGAAAAGAGTAAGTATAAACATTATTATTATCGTTAAGACTCTCTTTGCACGCTTCCATACATAATGCTCAGTTATGCTTTTTGTCTTGTAATCATAAGTGATTGTTGCATTAAATTCCCTGGTATCAAATACATCACTTACAGTCACACTGCCATCTGTAGATACTACAAGTATCCTGGGATTTCTTGGCACCGAATAAGAAAAATTATGGATATGCTTGTCATTGGCTGTTTCATAATTATGATGATGCCCCATGATTATAAAATAGTACCAGCCTTCATAATTGAAGGATTCAAGGTATTCCTCTATGGTTTCCTTCTGAGGATCAAAGTTTCTTATCTCAGTGGCGCTTTCATCTATCTCAAGATCATAGTTCTCAAGAAGAGCAATATAGTAATCATCAGGTGCATTTTTTAGTATAATCTCAATTGAAGGCTTCGCACCTATATCTGCCGAAGCCTCCACCGAAAATGACACAAAACAAATTATAGCTAAAACAAGTCCCCAAACCGTTCTTAAAACATTTCTTTTCATTTTCATTACACTCCCCACAAATATCAGATTTCGCCGAGGAGCTCTCCCATCTCCTTAATGGAGTCAAAAATCACGTCAGGCTGTACGTCTGAATCCGGGACCTCACTTAGTTTACACTCTCCCGTCAGTACCAAAACTCCCATGGCTCCGTTGTTAACTCCTGTGGCAACATCAGTATATATGCGGTCTCCGACAAAAGAAATCTTTGAAGCATCAACACCTGTCGCATCAACCACCATATCTACAGTCTCTTTACATGGTTTTCCTACAAACTTAGGGCTTACCTTGGTTGAGAGCTCGATTGCAGCGCACATTGCTCCGCAGTCAGGAATAAAGCCTTCTTTTACAGGGCAGTTAATGTCCAGGTGTGTTGCCAGGAATTTGGCACCCTTCATGATATAAACGCAGGCGTTTGAAAGCTTCTCATAGTTTAAAGTCTTATCAAAGGCCACAACCACGATATCCGGTATATTCTCACAGATTGCATGGCTCATGGCGGCCTTTTCATCTCGCTCAGATTCAAAGAGATTAACCCCTGCCTCTCTAAAGCTCTTTTCCAGCTCAGGGGTTCCAAGCAGGTATACACTCTTGTCAGGGTATCTGGACCTTATAAATCTTATCATCACATCTCCGCTGGTCATGATCATGTCCTTTGAAATGTGACAGTTCATCTTTTTTAATTTCTCAATGTAGTTTTCTGATGACACTGATGAGTTATTTGTAAAAAAGATATATTTCTTACCGGCTCTTTTAACAGATTCAAGGAAATCAAGTGCCCCGTCAAGAATCTCGTCACCCAGATAAAAAGTGCCATCCATGTCAAGCACAAAGAGCTCTGTATCTCTTAAAATCTTCTTTTTTAATTCTATTTCCTGTAAGTCTCTTAAGATATTTTCACTCACGGTTCTACCTCAAATTATTATCGCTTGTACGTGACACATTTGTCACAATTTAGATTATCACTCTCTTATACTTATCTTGCAGAAGAACAACATCTCCGGCATTTATGACAACGCTGCCACGAGGAATGATTGCCGCTCCGTTTCTCCTGATAAGGAAGATGTGACTCTGCCTTGAAATATCAAGGTCTTTAATTGCAACGCCATTCCAGGAATGGCCTTCGTTTATTGTGATCTCTCTTAGCTCAATCGGCTGGAGGTCTTTTGCCTTCTCGGCACAGAGTGCAACGACGTCGCCTTCTCTAAGGACAACATCTCCCCTTGGAATTATGGTATCATTCTCTCTCTGGATGGAAACAACTATCATGTCCTTAGGAAAACCGATCTCAGAGATTCTTTTTCCATTCCATGAATCCTCTTCGCCAAGCTTGATCCTGATAAAGTGAATATTTTCTTCCTCTGCGAACTGTCCTACTGCCTTAAGCTTCTGATACTGCTCGACGAATCCGGCACTTATGATACCGGTAGGTATAGCTACCATTCCAACGCCTAAAAAGCTTATGAGGATTCCCAGCATCTTGCCTGCTATGGTAACAGGATAAATATCTCCATATCCAACGGTCAAAAGCGTAGATACCGACCACCAGATACCCGAGAAAGCGTTCTGGAATACTTCAGGCTGAGCATCGTGCTCAACACTGTACATGCAAAGACTTGAAGCCATCATCAAGATCAGAATGATAAATACTGACGCTGTGAGCTGCTGCTTCTTGGATGAAAGGACTTCTGTGATAACATTCAGCTGGTCGTAATAGGAATTGATCCTAAAGAGCCTCAGTATTCTTGCCACTCTAAAGAGCCTGAACACTGTGGTTCCTGCAGGGAAGAATACAGGCAGGTAATATGGCAGGAAAGATAAAAGATCTACCAGACCTGCGAAGGAAAAGATATATTTTATTACCGAATCTTTTTCTGAAAGTTTTGGATACAGCTCTTTTGCTGTAAAAAGACGAAGCACGTAATCAACTGCAAAGAAAAATGTTGTTACTGCTTCAATAGCAAGGAGGAGCCCTTTATAGTGCTCCTCCATATAATCAAATGTTATTGCGAAAGCCGCAAAAAGATTGAGTATCAGGGCAACAATACTCAGGATGTCGTAAAGTTTGTTGATTGGCTGATCAACAACGCCGGTACTGACCATATTAAAGACTTTAGCTCTTACACGGTTTAGATTACGACCCCCAGTTTTTGTCATTTCTTATCCCCGCTCTCCCTGTTCTTCCTTTTTCCGAAGCTCTCCATTACAAGATCGCTCATATCCTGAAGATAATCAAGGCTCCTCTTTTTGTTCTGAGCTTTTACAGACTTCTTTTTGGACTTTGACAGGTTCATGGTGTCCTCGTCCTGTCCGACATACCAGGCCTTGGTTGAGCCCTCGCCCTTGATGTTGATACGTCCTACATTTTCGAATGCATCTGATGAACGCTTTCTTGCAGGTCTGTCGTTTGAAGGCTTGCGAGTTTTATCAGCTGACCTGCTCTCTTTCTTTTTGTAAATATCCTTGAGTTCGTTAAGATCGCCGATATCAAGCTTGTTCTCAGGCTTTTTCTCAACTACTCTCTCAGGTCTCTTCTCTGATTTTCTTGAAGGTCTTCCGGAAACGCTCCTCTTATCGGACTTCTTCTCGAACCTCTTTTCAGTCTTCTCAAATCTGTCCTTCTTATCGGAACGTCTGCCACGTGAAGATCTCTTTTCATCATCAGATCTTCCGCGCCTTCCGCCTTCGTCCTCACGCCTTTTTAGTCTCTCACCGGTTCTTCTGTATCTGTCGCGCTTGGATTCTTTCTTTTCAAAAAGAACTATGTCCTTAATATCAGCGCCCATCTTGAGCTTCATGAATCCGGCTGCCAGCTGCTCTGCTGTGTACTCGCCCTCATCAACCTTGCTCTTTACATACTCAAGAACCTGAGTGATGTCGTCATTCTCAATGATATCAATAACTTCGGCAAAGACCTTTTGAGACTTGGCCCTAGTAATCTCTTTTGCTCCGGGAACTCGTCTCTCCTCGATGGTTGTGTGGCAGATCTTCTCGATCTCGCGAAGCTTGTACATCTCTCTGCCGCCGACGAGGGTAAAGCTCTTTCCGCTCTTACCTGCTCTTCCGGTACGTCCGATTCTGTGAACGTAATACTCAATATCCTCGGGAATATCGAAGTTAAATACTGCCTCAACTCCGCTTACATCAATTCCTCTCGCAGCCACGTCTGTAGCTATGAGGATGTTGATCCTGCCACTTCTAAAGAGATTCATTACGGTATCGCGCTGGTTCTGAGAAAGATCTCCGTGGAGTCCGTCGCACAGATATCCCTTGCCCTTAAGGCTCTCAGAGAGCTGGTCTACCATTCTCTTGGTATTGCAGAAAATAAGGCTTCTTGCAGGATTATAGTAATCCATGAGCCTTGTGAGTACCTCTTCCTTCATCTTCTGAGGAACTCTGTAATATGCCTGTTCGATGGCTGCCACGGTTATTTCCTTGGGAGTCATCTTGATGAACCTTGCATCCTCTTTCTGATACTTCTTGGTAATCTCGAGGATAGGCTTTGGCATTGTTGCTGAGAAAAGAGCTGTCTGGCGCTCCTCTGGCATTCCCTGAAGGATGGTCTCGATGTCATCTCTAAAGCCCATGTCAAGCATCTCGTCTGCCTCATCAAGTACGAGTACTCTGACATCCTTCATCTTCATGGTATGCCTTCTCATATGATCCATGACACGTCCCGGAGTTCCGACTACTATCTGAACGCCTGCAGAAAGTGCCTTTATCTGTCTTGAAATATCCTGTCCGCCATATACCGGAAGCACTTTGACTCCCGACATAAACTTGGCAAAATCTCTGATATCGTCAGCTGCCTGCATTGCAAGCTCTCTTGTAGGACATAAAACCACTGCCTGAAGGTGCTTGTTATCTGGATCCACCTTCTGAAGAAGAGGTATTCCAAATGCAGCTGTCTTGCCCGTTCCGGTCTGGGCCTGACCGATGATGTCAACTCCCTCCATCATCACAGGGATTGCAGCAGCCTGAATGGGTGACATGTACTCAAATCCCATCTCAGTCACTGCTCTGATAATTCTCTCGTCAAGACCTGATTCGTCGTATCTGATCTTAACTTCTTCTTTTACTTCTTTACTACTCATTAATACTCCTAAAATCGCTTAAAAGGGACCGCTCATTACGTCCTTATTCTTGATAAGGTAGTCCACAAGTGAAACGATAGTCAGGACAAGAGCTATCCACTTGATGATCTGTGTTATAAGCGGAAATGGTGTCATTCCGATATTGGCAATCATAAGGATTACCATGAACATCTGGAATGTAGTCTTAAATTTTCCCCAATAGCTTGCTGCGATAACTCTTCCGTTATCTGCTGCAATAAGTCTGAATCCGCTGATGATGAACTCTCTTGCGATGATCACGATTACGATCCACGCCTCGATCCTGCCCAGTTCAATAAGGCCGATCATTGCGCTGCAAACAAGAAGCTTATCAGCTAAGGGATCCATGAATTTTCCAAAATCTGTTACAAGGTTGTACTTTCTGGCAATCTTGCCGTCAAGAAGGTCAGTAAGGCTCGCAACAATGAAGATTGCAAGCGCAACCCACTTAAAGTTAGGGTTCATAGAATCGTTTAAAAGGAAAAACACAAAAAACGGAATAAGAATTACTCTTGCTACAGTTAACTTATTTGGTAAATTCATCTTTCAGCTCTCCTATCAAATCATATTCGTTCGAGCCGGTAATAAGGACATCAACATAATCCCCTGTCATCAGCTCCCTCTGCACTCCTGTTATAAAAAGATATCCATCGATATCCGGTGCATCCTTGTAAGTTCTTGCTACGTATGAAAGGCCATCGTCATCATCAGCATCTGTGATCCTGCCTTCCACAACTGCTCTTACAGTTTTTCCTACCATGTCCTCCGCAGCTTCAAATGCGATCTTCTGCTGAATTCGCATAAGTTTGTTTCTGCGAGTGTTCTTTACCCTCTCAGTAACCTGATCCGGCATTGTGGCAGCCGGTGTGTCCTCTTCCTGAGAGTAAGTAAATACCCCTAATCTGTCGAATCTAAGATCACTAACAAGCTCTTCAGTCTGCTTGTGATCCTCGGCAGTCTCTCCCGGGAATCCGCTGATCAGCGTAGTTCTGATGCAGATGTCCGGAATCTCTTCTCTAAGGTGCGTAACCAGCGCTCTTATCTCGGCGCTGTTCGTCCTTCTTCCCATCAGCTTAAGGATCCTGTCAGACCCTGACTGAATAGGGATGTCAAGATAATGACATATCTTGGGCTCTTCCTTCATGACTTTTATCAGTTCATCATCAATCTCTTCAGGATAACAGTAAAGAACTCTTATCCACTTAAAGCCCTCTATCTTACAGAGCTTTCGTAAAAGCTCCGGAAGCATCTTTCTTCCGTACAGGTCTGTACCGTAGATGGTGGTCTCCTGAGCAACTACGAGAAGCTCAGTAACTCCGCCCTCCGCCAGGTCTTTTGCCTCAATAAGAAGCTCATCCATGGGAATACTGCGATATCTGCCTCTTACCTTGGGGATGATGCAGTAGGTGCAATGCTTATCACAGCCTTCTGCAATCTTGAGATAATCAAAGAGTCCACCTGTGGTGATAACTCTCTTGTATCCGCCCTTAGCAGGCTTATCGATATCCTCGAAGTAGTTTTCATGGGAAAAGAGCTTGTTCCTCTTGACGGTAGCTTCGATAGCATCAACTACCTTGTCCATAGAAGTAACTCCAAGGATTGCATCTACTTCAGGAATCTCCTTCTGTATCTCATCCTGGTATCTCTGGCCGAGACAACCTGTAACTATGAGTGCCTGAAGCCTGCCATCTTTCCTGCGCTCGGAAAGCTCTAGAATAGTGTCGATACTCTCCTGCTTGGCATCATTTATAAAGCAGCAGGTGTTTACAACTGCTGCTTTTGCTTCATCCTCATCATCTGTAAAGCTGTATCCGCGTGCCTGGAGCATTCCAAGCATTACCTCGGTATCAACTCTGTTTTTGTCGCATCCTAGCGAAACAAAAAATATTTTCATATTATTCGTTCTCTGCTGTCTCCTCAGCTGCGGCTGTCTCTTCGTTCTCTGAAAGAAGTGCTGCCTTCTCCTCATCTGTAAGAATACGAAGCTGTGCCTGGTTCATCTCGTCTACTGCAATTGAAAGAGGCTTCTGCTTGTCCTTAACCTTAACCATTGGCTCGTCGCCGGCAATTATCTGTCTTGCTCTCTTTGCAGTAGCCATAACTACTGAATATCTGGAATTGATTACAGGCTGCTCGCCCTCTTCAACTTCCTT
>JAEEGH010022926.1_pt1 | contig 12748 bp, 12 predicted proteins | sample 9134181 | NCBI WGS metagenome assembly JAEEGH01 (sample SAMN16246544, study PRJNA631951) | gut metagenome | biome: gut microbiome; feature: rumen; material: DP-attached | host: Bos | place: Iran: Karaj | collected 2018-10 | reverse complement strand
CGTTGGAAATGACCGACTTCTATCTTGTCACCTGCTATACCCCGAACTCGGAGGACGGCTTGAAGCGTCTGGACTATCGCATGACGTGGGAAGACGACTTCCGCGCCTATCTCATGTCGTTAGACCAGAAAAAGCCCGTTATCCTCTGTGGCGACCTGAACGTGGCTCACGAGGAGATAGACCTAAAGAACCCGAAGACCAATCGCATGAATGCCGGCTTCACCGATCAGGAACGCGAGAAATTCACCACGTTATTGAATAGCGGCTTCATCGACTCGTTCCGCACGCTCTATCCTGAGCAGGTGACATATTCGTGGTGGTCATATCGTTTCCAAGCACGCCAAAAGAATGCCGGTTGGCGTATCGATTACTTCGTCACCTCACAACGGTTGTTGCCTCAGATTGCTGATGCGAAAATACACACAGAAGTGCTTGGTTCTGACCATTGTCCTGTTGAACTTTTGCTGAAATAACATATTTTTTATCGCAACTCTCATTTTTAAGGAAAAGCTTTGAAGTAACAGAAATAATAACTATATTTGCAACCGAAACCATTTAAATTATTATAACCAAAATTTTAAAAACCATTAAGTTATGGAGAAAAAAGCTCTTCCAATGATGTCGTTCGCAGAGGCTGTATCGACATGTCTTAAAAAGTATGTTTCCTTCAAGGGCCGCGCACGCCGCTCTGAGTATTGGTGGTTTTGGATTCTGCCCTACGTTGTCAGCGCAGGCTCTTCTTACCTCTTCAAGTGGAAACTTGACCAGCGCTCAGAACTGGAGGCACAAATTACCGAAGCACTGTTCGACCAGGACAAACAGGACGCCCTGTTCACTCAGGCCAGCGCAGTAGATAGCACCTTTACCACATGGATTTTCGTGCTGGGTATATTCATGCTGCTGTTGCTGTTGCCCTCACTGGCAGTACTGACACGCCGGCTTCACGACACAGGCCGCAGCGGTTGGATTATCGTGCTGAACTTCATCCCCGTAGTCAACTTCGTCACGATAATTATGACATTCATCTACACCGTTATGGACAGCAAACCCGAAGACAACAAGTACGGTCCTTCGCCCAAGTATTCAGATAATAGCGATTGTAATGTTTAAAAAAACACAAAAAACAGGCAGAAATGATACAACAAGGGAAGAAATGACGTATTTTTGCAAACAGTTTTTGAGAGAACAACTAAACATTTTTATTAATTAAAGGAGAAAGTAAAATTATGAAGAAAATCGTATTTGTAGTGATGGCTGTTGCTGCCATCGGATTCACATCGTGCGGGAACAAGACTCAGCAGGCCGAGGCCGTTGACTCTGTTGCCATTGTCGACTCACTGGCTGGTGCTGCTGCCCAGGGTGACATCGACGCCATCAGCGCTCTACTGAACGGTGGTGACGCCACAAAGTTAGGCGAGGCTCTGGCTGCCGTCAAGGAGAAAATTGCCAAGCTCATCAAGGAGAATCCCGAGGTTGCCAAGGAGTATGTTGCCAAGGTACAGAACTTCCTGAGCGAGAACTCTGAGAAGATTCAGGCTGTCGTTGGTCAGAACGAGACCGTACAGGTTGCTGTCAACGCACTCACCGAGGCTGAGCCCGACGACATCATCAAGGGTTTCCTGAGTTCAGTAGGCGATGCCGCCACAGAGGTTAAGGATGCAGCCGTCGATGCTGCCAACGAGCAGGTTGATGCCGCCAAGCAGGCTGTTGAGGACAAAGCCAACGAGGCAAAGGAAGCTGCTGACAAGAAGGTTCAGGAGACCAAGGACGCTGCTAAGCAGAAGGCTAACGACGCCATCGACAATGCCGCCAAGGACGTCAAGAAAGGCTTAGGACTGTAAGATGAAAGATGTAAGAAGTAAGACGCAAGAAGTCTTTCTTCCGATTTTTGTTGAATAAAAAAGCCGGTTCGCTGAATAAATTTCGCGAGCCGGTTTTTCTTATGTATCTTTGCAACATCAAAAACAACAAACTATGACAGATTTAATTAACAAGTTCACACCAATCTCGTTAGAGCAGATGTCAGAGGTAAAGCTGATGAACCGTACTGACACGAAATTCGTCACCACAACCGACCGTCTGTATCTGCTCCTCAAAATGGCGCTCAAAGACTACTACGTTCAGGAGATTGACGGTGTTCGCAATCTTCCCTACGACACGACTTACTTCGACACCGCCGAGTACGATATGTATCGTCAACACCTGTGGAATCACACCAATCGTCAGAAGATTCGTTTCCGCACCTATTGCATCTCGGGACTTCAGTTTTTGGAAGTGAAAACCAAGAACAACCACGGACGCACCAAGAAGAAGCGTATCGAGGTGGCAGACATGAACTTACACGAACAGACCAAGCGAGACTTTCTGGGCAAGACACTGCGCTATGGCGTAGACAGTCTTATTCCCCACATGAATAATAGTTTTCGGCGCATCACACTCGTCAACAAGGCAAAGACCGAACGGCTGACCATCGACTCGTCGCTGCACTTCCTGAATCTGACAAACGGTAAGGATATGGACATGAGCAATCTGGTCATTATAGAACTGAAACGTGACGGACTGATCTACTCACCAGTACTCGAAATGCTACGACAACTGCGCATCCATCCGCATGGCTTCTCAAAGTACTGCATGGGGGCGGCACTGACCAACCCCGAACTGCCAGCCAACCGATTTAAGGAGAAACTGCACTATATAGAAAAGATGTTAAGTAACGACACAACAAACTACAACACATACAATTATGGATATCATCAATTTCTTACACCCAGAATTCTGCAACGCACTGCTTAGATTTGCTATCTGCTTTGTCGTCAATTGGATTATTGTCGACAGGCTATACTACCGCAAAAGCAACCGCCGCGACTTCTATTTCACCTTTATGTTGATTTCTGTGGCCATCTTCTTTCTCGTGAATATCATGATGAATATGGACCGCGGCAAAGCAACGATGGGCGTAGGTCTGGGACTTTTCGGCATTTTCTCTATCATGCGTTATCGTACCGACTCGATGCCCGTTCGCGAGATGACTTACCTGTTCGTCATCGTTTGTCTGTCTGTGGTTCACGCGATGATTGACATTGAAGACGTCAACATCAACTCGACTGCCGAATATGTCCGTTTGTTGATTGTAGACAGTATCTTCATCATGGCAATCGTCGTATGCGAGAAGAAACTGAAGGTGAAGAGCACCAAACTAATTCAGTATGACCGTCCAGAATTGGTCAAGCCAGAGAAACGGCAGGAACTGATAGCTGACTTAGAGGCGCGGACTGGTCTGAAAGTAATGGATGTGGAACTGGGAGGCATCGACTTCCTAAAAGATTCCGTAGTGCTACGCATTACCTACGACGGACAGGGAACTAACGACATGGACAAACAATTCACTGTAAAAAAATCACAATGGAGAAATATCGCATAATCATACTGTTGACGGTACTCGCACTGAGCACCTCAACGTTCGCACAAAGCGAAGCCGGCCTGCTGTTGGGAGCGGAAGCCGACAAAAAGTTAAGCAAGAAGCTGAGCATCTCGATGGAAGCAGAGATGCGTATGCGCAACGACTTCAAGACGATGGATCGCTGGGCTGTTGGTTTGGGGGCGCAGTATAAACTGACAAACTGGCTGAAAGCTGATGCCGGATACAAACTCTTAAACACCAACTTCCGCGAGGACTTCGACCTGAAGAAAAGCGGTGCTTACAACCATTGGCGGCCCTCCTATTGGGGCATCAAGCACCGTTTCTATGCCTCGCTGGCCGGATCGTACAAGTTCTCGAACAATATCAAATTAGAACTACGCGAGCGCTGGCAATACACCTACCGCCCGGAGAAAACCGTACAGCGGTGGGACTACGATGACGAGAGCTGGGAAGACAAGGTTCGTGCAGGTAAGGGTAAAAATCAGTTACGTTCACGTTTGGAGATATCCTACGACCGCAAGAACGCATTCTTTACGCCGTTTGCAAGCATGGAATTATACAATTCTTGGGGTATTGAGAAGATACGCTATAATATCGGTACCGACCTACGAATCTCCAAGCAACACAATCTCAGCATCTACTACCGCTATCAGAACATGAAGCATGTGAATGCCGACGATTATGAACCCGACATGCATTATATCGGCGTAGGATACAAGTTTAAATTCTAATTGACTGTCTATTGTTAAAATTAAAATGATAAAAATATGAAAAAGAAGACATTTCTGTTAATGCTGATAACAGCAGTGATGACAATCCTGACGGCTTGTTCGCAGGAAAATCTGGAGGACTATTACAACAATTGGAACAACAATGTCGGCGGAGCCACTACGGGAGGCACAGGCAGTGCTTCGGCAGGCAGCGGCGAGCTGACCACCTTTACCATAGACATCGACAAGACGACGGCAGAACCGACGGATGCGGCCGAAGAGTATTTCCCCGACGAGGAGGACGCGTTAGAGGGTAACGAGTTCACAACGGAGATCAACATTGACATGTCGAACCCCGTGGCGAAGACAGAGAATGGCGTGGAAGTGACAATCAATGGCGGTCACATCACAGCTAACCACGGTTCGACGAAAAAGGTTTGCTACGTAGTGAGCGGTACCACGTCTAATGGTTCGTTTACAGTTCTCGGTGACAAGAAGTACGAGGTAAAGCTGAACGGTGTCAACATCACTAACCCCGACTCGGCAGCCCTCAACCTGCTAAGTGGCAAACGAGCCTACATCGTATTAGCCGACGAAACGACGAACACACTGACCGACGGCACATCGTCGAAAAACGACCACAAAGGAGCACTCTACTGCAAAGGAAAACTATTGTTCAATGGCAGCGGGTCGCTCAAGGTAACCGGCAACTACAACAATGGCATTCATTCAGCTGACTACATTGTATTCCGCACTGGCAACAATATTGATGTGAAGTCGACTGCAAATCACGGCATCAAGGCCAACGATGGCATCTACATCAACGGTGGCATCTTGAACGTCGAGGTGTCGGCAGCAGCAGCCAAAGGTATCAATTGCGAAAGCCATATCGTTGTCTGCGGCGGACGTACCACCGTCATCACTTCCGGCAACGGTACGTACGACACGGAGGACAAGGAGGCAAAGGGCTCGGCAGGCATCAAGGCCGACTCGACATTCACGATGTATGCTGGTATCGTCAAGCTAAAGAGCACCGGCTCGGGTGGCAAAGGTCTGAATGTAGACATGGATGCCGACATCAACGGCGGTGAACTGTATATAATTACCGAGGGCGGCCAATTCAAGAGCAATAACGACACAGCCTCGCCCAAGGGCGTCAAGGTCGACGGCAATCTGACCATTAACGGCGGTAAGATCATGGTGCGCACTAAAGGCTATAACGGTGAGGGTATCGAAACGAAGTCCATACTAACTATTACCGACGGCAATTTGATGGTTTCAGCCTATGACGACGCTATCAATTCAGCCAAGGATATGTACATTAAGGGCGGCACCGTGACAGCCATCGGCACCAACAACGACGGTATCGACGCTAATGGCAATATGTATATCCAGGGCGGCACCGTGATAGTCTTCGGAGCCGGCGGCGCAGAAACAGGCATCGACATCGGTGAACAATACAAGCTATACATCTCTGGTGGCAATATTTTCGGTATAGGCGGACGCATCGATGCCAACATCGGTTCTACCACGCAGGGTATCGCATCGACCAGTGGAACAGTGCAGGCAAACAGTACCGTCACCATCAATAGTGGCTCTACAACCATCGCCACGTTCACCATGCCCCCCTACTCTTACACCAACGGTACCATCATGGTCAGCGTTCCCGACATGAAGAGCGGTTCAAGTTATACGCTGAATCTGGGCAACAACTCGCAGACCATTACCGCCTCGACATCGGTCAGCAGCGGCATGGGCGGTGGCAATATGCCAGGCGGAAGACCCGGAGGCTGGTGAATGACCGGCAAGGCAGAAAAAAGTCATGCCGAATGGCAATTTATCGCATTGTTTTACGTTATAATTATAAATGTAATGTACTGGATGAAAAATCAGTCGCGACAAGAAAACATCATTTACTTAGCAGCATGGGGCGTCTTATTCCTCGCCCCCCTGTTAAGTTATTATGTGCGTACTGTCAACGACTCAAGGCTTACCTTCGAATGGATGGAGATGATGATTGTATGGAAGCAGTTCAGCATCTACCTGCTACTCTTTGCCATCCACAACTTCCTGCTGGCGCCGCTGTTGATTCATCAGCACAAACGGCTGCTCTACTTTAGTATTGTAGGGGCTATTCTCGTAGGCTTTACGCTCTATCAATGCAGTCATCGCCCCAAGCATTTTGGTGAGAGACATCATTTGGAACAGTTCGACAAGCGTCCTATGGAACCTCATGACGCTCCCCCATTCATGGATGGCGAGCGACCATTCACGGATGAAGGGCACCGCCCACCGAAATTCAACGATGAGCACAAACCCGACAGACAGATGCCCAAGCCCATACCTCCAGCTATCATCGGCGAGCACGACATCATAGCCATCATTTTGCTTTTGCTGATGTTCGGCGCCAATTTAGGCATCAAAGGCTATTTCAAGACACGCGATGACCGCAAACGCCTGCTGGCATTGGAGAAGGAGAATCTGGAACAGCAGTTGGAGTATCTGAAATATCAGATTAATCCGCACTTCTTCATGAACACGCTGAACAACATTCATGCTCTGGTGGATATCGACCCGCAGAAGGCACAGGAAACGATATTAGAGTTGTCGAAGATGATGCGGTTCGTGTTGTACGAAGGTGACAAGAAAGGCGTACCGCTCACCAAAGAATTCGAGTTTATCCGTACCTATATCCAACTGATGAAGCTGCGCTACACTGACAAGGTTACGATAACCGTCGAATTGCCTCAGGAAGTACCTGAGCGCCAGATACCGCCGCTGATGCTCATCACATTTATCGAAAACGCTTTCAAGCACGGCATCTCATATCAGCACGAGTCGTTTATCGACATCAAAGTAGAAATCAGCGAAAAGCTCCTCTTCACGTGCCGCAACTCCAAGGCAGAAATGCCTAATCAGGAAAAAGGCGGCGTAGGACTGCAAAACGTAACAAAACGATTAAACTTACTCTATGGTAACAACTATACACTAAATATACAAGACGCTGCAGACGTCTATAATGTTAAACTTGAAATACCACTGACATGATTAAATGCATGGCAATTGACGACGAGCCGCTGGCGCTCCAGCAAATCGTAACTTATATTAATAAGGTGCCTTTTCTTGAGCTGGCTGCCCAGTGTCAGAGTGCTTTAGAGGCTAAGGCCTTTCTTGAGAATGATACGGTAGATGCCATCTTCTGTGACATCAACATGCCAGACCTCAACGGTATGGATTTCGTCAAGTCGCTCACCGTACCGCCCCTCGTCGTCTTTACCACCGCCTATTCGGAATATGCCGTCGAGGGGTTCCGGGTCAATGCCGTCGACTATTTGCTAAAGCCCTTTGGCCTGCAAGACTTCCAGCGGGCCGCCAATCGTCTTCTTTCGAGGAGCGAGGAGCGAGGAACGAGGAACGAGAATACATCAGGCTCAGACACATCTCGTTCCTCGTTGGTCGTTCCTCCTTCCTCGGAAAACGACAATGTACTCTTCCTCAAGACAGAATACCGCATCGTCAAAGTTTCCATCCCCGACATTCGTTACGTTGAGGCCATGAGTGAATACCTCAAAGTGTGGCTGGAAGGCGAGAAAAAGCCCATCGTCACCCTGCTGTCGATGAAAAAGATGGAAGAACGACTGCCTGACTACTTTATGCGCATTCATCGCTCGTATATCGTCAATCTCACCAAGATCCAGGAGGTTAACAAAAACCGGATCATCATGGATGCCGACACATATCTGCCCATTGGAGATATGTACAAAGAAACCTTCCAAGCCTATTTAGACACCAAGTTCCTTGGTAAATAACGAATCGTTTCGAACAAATAATAGGCAACAAATAGACGTTGATTCAAAAAAAATCCGTATATTTGCACTCAATAACAGTAAAAAACTAAAACATTGGAAACTATGATGAACGTTAAGGGACATATTGTCGACGTGAAACGTCGTGAGATTTTCGACGGCGAACTGGTGATAGAAGGCGAGGAAATCGTTGAAGTAAAGCGTTGTAAACTGCCTGAGCGCAAGAAGCCATGGCCATATCTGATGCCTGGTTTTATCGATGGTCACGTACACATAGAGAGCAGTATGATGGTGCCACATAGGTTTGCGCGCATTGCCGTCAGTCACGGAACGATTGGTGCCATTGCAGACCCTCACGAGATTGGTAACGTGCTGGGCGTAGAGGGTGTCGACTATATGATACGTTCGGGCAAAGAGGCACGCTTCAACTTCCTGTTCGGCGCGCCCAGTTGTGTGCCAGCTGTAGGTGGCGACATAGAAACTTGCGGCAAGGTAATTGACGTGAAGGACACGGAGGCACTGATGGCTCGTGAGGATATTGGTTTCCTGGCAGAGATGATGAACTACCCCGGCGTGTTGGCAGGCGACAAGGAGGTGCTTGCAAAGATTGAAGCAGCACGCCGATATGGAAAGCCCGTAGACGGTCATGCCCCCGGACTAACCGGACAACAGCGCGACATATATGCTGCGGCGGGTATTTCGACCGACCACGAGTGTTCAACGCTGGACGAAGGCCGTTCGTGTATCAATGCAGGTATGAAGGTCATCATCCGCGAAGGCAGTGCCGCCAAGGATTACAAATTATTGAGTCCGCTCATCAAGGAGAGTCCCAACATGGTGATGTTCTGCACCGACGACTGCCACCCCGACGACTTCGTACGCGGACACATCAACCTCATCGTAAAACGTGCCTTGGCAGACGGATACGCCTTATGGGATGTATTGCAGGCCGCCTGCGTAAATGCGCAGAGACATTATAAGCAGAAGTGGGGACTGTTGCAGACAGGCGACCCGGCAACGTTTATTACTGTCGACCGCATCACACCGCATTTCCGTGTGGAAAGCACATGGATTCGTGGTGAAGAGGTATTCAACTATAATTCCATTCTGCCTTCGCATAACGACAACGACGAGCACATTCCAGACTTCAACTTCCCCAACAATTTCGTAGCTGTTCCAATCACCGAAAAAGATATTGATATTGACCTCAAGCCCGGAGATACGGTACACATCATTCATGCCTCAGACGGCAGTCTGCTGACAGCCCATGATGAAGTCATACTGACGGGTAACCCCTTGTTCGACTCGCATTACCCTTGGACGGAGGTTCAGAAAATTGTGGTGTACAACCGATATATACCAGGTGCAAAACCCGTTGTAGGACTAGTGCGCGGATTTGACATCAAGAATGGTGCTATAGCTGGTTCGGTGGCTCACGACTGTCATAATATCGTAGCTGTCGGTTCCAGTGACGAGTTTATTGTCAAGGCTATCAATCGTATTGTCGAGATGCAAGGCGGACAAGTGGTGGTAACTCCTGACGAAATGTTGGACATTCCTCTGCCTATTGCCGGACTGATGGCTCCAATGAGCGGTCATGAGATTGCCTTCCGTACGCTTTGTATTCAGGAAAAGGTGAAAGATATCGGATGTCAGATGAAGTCACCCTTCATCACGATGGCCTTCATGTGTCTGCCCGTCATCCCAGACATCAAGATTACTGACCGACACCTAATGGACACGAAAAAGATGAGCGTCATCTATTGAAAAAACGAGTTTTCATTTTGTATTTTGCTCGCTTATTCGTACCTTTGCAGGCAAATTAAGCAACATACACGGAAAAAAGATGAAAATACTACTGTTAGGCAGTGGCGGACGTGAGCACGCACTGGCTTGGAAAATCGCTCAAAGTGAGAAATGTGAGAAACTGTATATCGCCCCAGGCAATGCCGGTACGCAAAATTGTGGCACCAACATTCCGATGAAGGCCGACGATTTCGAGGTCATCAAGCAGTTTGTGGTGGCTGAAGAGATTGATATGGTGGTTGTTGGGCCTGAAGACCCGTTGGTAAAAGGCATCTATGACGACCTAAAGGCCGACGAGCGCACTAAAAACGTACCCGTCATCGGTCCCTCAAAGGCTGGTGCCGTCTTGGAAGGTTCGAAGGACTTTGCCAAGAGCTTTATGCTGCGTCACAACATCCCGACAGCGCGCTACCAGACCTTTGACGGCGAACATCTGGAAGAGGGACTGAAATTTCTGGAGACGCTGGAAGCGCCTTACGTGTTAAAGGCCGACGGACTCTGCGCCGGTAAGGGCGTTTTGATTCTCCCCACCCTTGACGAGGCTAAGAAAGAGCTGAAAGAGATGCTCAGCGGTATGTTCGGCAATGCTTCAAGTCAGGTGGTCATTGAGGAATTCATGAGCGGCATCGAATGCTCGGTATTCGTACTGACGGACGGCAAGAACTATAAGATTCTGCCCGAAGCTAAGGACTACAAACGCATCGGTGAGCATGATACAGGCTTGAATACGGGCGGTATGGGAAGCGTAACACCCGTCCCCTTTGCCACTAAGGAATGGATGCAGAAGGTAGAAGACCGCATTATCCGTCCGACCGTAGAGGGACTGGCTGCCGAAGGTATTGACTATAAGGGATTCATTTTCTTCGGACTCATCAACCGCACCAACACGCCAAGCGGTGAGCCAGAACCTTACGTCATTGAGTACAACTGTCGTATGGGTGACCCGGAAACGGAAAGTGTCATGCTGCGCCTAAAGAGTGACATCGTGGACTTATTCGAAGGTGTCGCTGAAGGCAATCTCGACCAGCGCAAGATAGAATTCGACGAACGTGCTGCCGTCTGCGTTATGCTGGTCAGTGGCGGATATCCCCAAGAATACAAAAAAGGCTATCCTATCAGTGGCATCGAGGATGTCGAGGGTTCTATCGTTTTCCACGCTGGCACTGCGCTTAAGGAGGGGCAGGTTGTAACGAATGGCGGACGTGTGATTGCTGTGTCATCATACGGTAAGGATAAGGCTGAAGCCCTCCAGAAGTCATTTGAGGAAGCTCAGAAGATTCAGTTTACCGATAAATATTTCCGTCGTGATATAGGAGCGGACCTTTAGGAATTGGACGTTGAATATTGAACGTTGATGATTGAGAGGTGAGAAAGCTCGTTCAAAATATTGTTGCAGGCAGTAGACTGACACTACCCATCACATCAGCCTATGCCATCGGCATCTGGCTAACATGCGGTTTGTTTACAGCCAATCTGTGGTTGCAGTTTGCGTGTTTTGGCATTGCCAGTTATCTGATGATGGTACTGAACAATCAGAATGCCCTGATTCGCATTTTCTCCCGTATGGTGAGTTGTGCTTTTCTTTTATTGTCATGCGCAGCTTGTTTCCTCATGTCCGATATTCGCGGGGGAATCATGCAGATGTTTGTAATTGGCACCTATCTCTTCCTGTTTCAGAGCTATCAGGACAAAGAGGCTGTGGGCAAGACCTATTATGGTTTCCTCATGATGGGATTAGCCAGTTTGGCATGTCCGTACATTCTCTACTTTGTCCCCCTCATTTGGTTATTGATGGTTACAAACTTGCTATCAATGTCTTGGCGATCATGGTTATCCTCACTATTTGGAATACTGACGCCCTATTGGTTCATTGCGGCTTGGCTGGTGTATCAACACGACCTCACCCCACTCGTTTCACACCTTTCGCCTCTTGTTGACTTCCAGTTCCCCATCCGCCACGCCGACCTGAGCATCAACGTTCTGCTGACATGGGGGTTGCTGGGCATCTGTTCACTGACAGGTATCATCCACTTTATAAATAAGAGTAGCTATGACAGCATTCGCATCCGCCTGCTGTATGGTTTCTTTATCTGGATGGATTTATTTGCTTTCGCGCTGATGGCCTTTCAGCCACAACACTACGACATGCTGTTGAGAATGATGATTATCAACACGTCACCACTCATCGCTCACTTTCTAGCACTGACATCCACAAAAATAACCAATGTGGCCTTCTATGTGCTCACAGGCCTCATACTGATTATTACCGTGTATAACGTATGGAGTATATTATTTCCCTTTTAATCAGCTATGGCTACTGGGGAATGCTCATCACAGCATTCGTGGCAGGCTCCTTCTTTCCATTCAGCAGCGAGGCAGTCATGACGGGATTGTTGGCAGCTGGACTCGACCCGTGGGGACTTATCATCTACGGAACCATCGGTAATGTGGCAGGCGGCATGTTCAACTACTTCGTTGGACGCATGGGAAAGCTGGAGTGGATTGAGAAATATTTGCATGTCAAACAAAAGGATCTTGACCGGGCCACACGATTTATGGCAGGCAGGGGTGCATGGATGGGGTTTTTCGCCTTTGTTCCTATTTTAGGTTCAGCCATTACCATCGTGCTGGGACTGATGCGCGCAAATATCCCGATATCGCTTACCAGCATTTCGATAGGGAAATTCTTACGCTACGTGGCCTTGATATATGGTGCTCAATTGTTTATTTAAGTTAATTCTCAATTCTCAATTCTCAATTCTCAATTATTAGTAGTACCTTTGCAAGATAATTCATAAACAACGACAATGAAACAATTCAGACTTGTAGACAATATCTTGGGTTGGTTGGCCTTTGCCATTGCTGCCTTCGTATATTGCTCTACCATTGAGCCGACAGCCTCGTTCTGGGACTGTCCTGAGTTTATTTCTACAGGTTACAAACTTGAAATTGGCCATCCGCCCGGTGCGCCGTTCTTCATGTTGACAGCCAATCTGTTCTCACAG
>JAEEGH010022922.1_pt1 | contig 12750 bp, 7 predicted proteins | sample 9134181 | NCBI WGS metagenome assembly JAEEGH01 (sample SAMN16246544, study PRJNA631951) | gut metagenome | biome: gut microbiome; feature: rumen; material: DP-attached | host: Bos | place: Iran: Karaj | collected 2018-10 | reverse complement strand
CCGAGGCCGAAAAGGTTATCGACAAGGTGGATGCCACCCGCGAGAATTTCACCAAGCGCTACGCCAAGACGAGCCGCTACGACCTGCGCAACTACGACCTGGTGCTGAACATGGACAACCTCACGGAGGAAGGGGCCGTGGAGTGCATCCTGAACCTTATTGAAAAGCAATCGAAATAGAAATCCTTATTGCACTATGAAAAAGTTTTTAATCCTTGCACTTTCTGCCGTTATGGCGCTTGCCTCCTGCACAAAAGACGGTGGTTCCCTCGACGGCAGGTGGGATGCTCCCCGCAGCGAAGAGATGCCCAACGACATGATTTACACGTTCGTTTTCAGCGGAACTTCCCTGGATCTGTACGTTCATTCCTATGGCTGGCACTGCACCGGCACGTACACTTATGAGAATGACCTCATCAAGTACACGATTACCGATATCCAGCAGAGCCTTACCAACGTGGCATTTGACACTGACGGCACGCTGATCACCTGGGCCGGCGGCATGGGCAGCATGAACAGCAGCACCCTGCAGCCCAATGAGGGCTACCAGTGGTATCCCCTCGGCCTGAACCGCGAAGACCTTCTGGACGAGTATAAACAGAATTATGCCCAGTTCTCTTTCAAGAAGACCTCGGAGACCACGGCCGACTGCGGCATCATGGGCCCAGCACCCGTGTTCAAATTCACGAAGGTGAAGTAATCTTTACCCCGCAGATCATTGACGGAGGGAGACTGACTGTCGGTCTCCCTCCGTCGTATGTTTTGCAGCGGGTGTGAAACTGTCCACCCCGAACGGCGGCGGAGTTGTTCCTGGTTTTGCAACCATCGCGCGGGCGAATAGTTTTTATCTAACTGATTACCAGTGAGTTATTGATTTACCATCCGCGCGGTCTGCTCTCTGGCGCGACACCGCGCGGAATAATTTTTCGCAAAGTATTAGCAATCAGCGCGTTGCGAAGTAGCGTTACGCGCGATGGTTGCAAAAAAGGTGAGCGGGAGTGAATATGTGAGGGAGCATCAGGGAAAGTCGTGTGGAAGGCGCGCCCCGCACCGGGAGTTCGGTGGAACGGGCGGCCAGCGCCCCCCCCTCACCGGGATTTCGTCGGGCCGGGGGCCCTCCGACATCCCCAGCCGCCTGCGGCGGGGCTTTGCAAAACAACACGATGGAAGCTGTGCCGCCATGCGGCACGAGCCTTTTTGCATATCAGAACTGTCTGGAAAGCAAGCTTTCCGAGCAGTTCTGATACACAAAAAGCCGACCCTTCGGTCGGCTTCCATCGTGTGTTTTGCGGTGAGGGGGGGATTCGAACCCCCGGTACGGTAATCCCGTACGTCAGTTTAGCAAACTGGTGGTTTAAGCCACTCACCCACCTCACCGGGCACCGTTCGGAATACGGGAACCCGAACGGGACTGCAAATATATATCTTTTTCGGCGAACGCGAAAAAATTCGATTACTTCACGTCGTCGGTGATGTCGATATCGGCATCGAGATTGACCGTCGGCTGCTTGATGATCTTGATCACGAAACCGCCGCCGGGCGCCATGTGGATGGTCAGGGACTGCGTCTTGTCGGTGGTGTAGAAGTTATGGACATAGTCGCGGGCCACGCGATGCGCGTTGGGGCCGTCCTGCAGCACCTCCACGAAGCAGTCGGTGTTCTTGTAGAAGGAGAGGTCCACCGTGACGTCGCGCGGATCCCAGTTGTTCAGGCCGGCGATATACCAGACCTCCTCGCTGCGACGCGCCAGGACGATGAATTCCCCGAGGGTTCCGCCCAGCGGCTGGGTCTTGTCCCAGACGGTCGGCACGTGGGCGATGAAGTCGAGGCACTCGCGATTCTCCACATAGTTCGACGGGCTGTCGCACAGCATCGCGAGCGGCGACTTGAAGATCACGTACTCGGCCAGCTGGTGGCAGCGGGTACCCTGGCTCATCGGCTCGGAATAGACGGCCTTGTAGCTCTTCTTGGTGGCGTTGCGCATCGCACCCTGGGTGTAGTCGGCCGGACCGGCCACGAAACGGATGTAGGGCGCCGTGACATCGTAGGTCACCAGGTCGCAGTCATTGTCCCACTTGGTCTGCTCCAGACCGAAGATACCTTCATAGTTGAGGACGTTCGGCCAGGTGCGGCTGAGGCCTGTCGGCTTGTAGATGCCGTGGAAATCGAGAATCAGGTGGTACTTGGCAGCCATCTCGGCAGCACGCGTCACGAAGGAGACCATCTGCTGGTCGTCGCGGTTCATGAAGTCCACCTTGAACCCCTTGACACCCACCTCGGAATAGTACTTGCAGACCTTCTCCATATCCTTGTTGAAAGCCCAGTAGCCGGCCCAGAGGATGATGCCCACCCCCTTCTCGCGGCCATAGCGGACCAGCTGCTCGATATCGATCTCCGGCACCACCTTGAAGAGGTCGGCCTGGCCCTTGACAGCCCAGCCTTCGTCCAGAATCACATATTCAATGTGGTGTTCAGCCGCAAAGTCGATATAGTGCTGATAGGTTTCGTTGTTGATGCCTGCCTCGAACGGGACGTTGTAGAGGCTCCAGTCGTTCCACCAGTCCCAGGCCACCTTGCCCGGACGCACCCAGCTGAAATCCAGCGTCGGGTCGGCCGGCTTGGCCAGACGATACACGATATCGTTGTCGGCCATGGCGATGTCGGTCGGCGTGATGGCGATCACGCGCCAGGGGAATTCGGTGGCGCCGTCGCACTTGGCAATCCATTTTTCGCGGCCGTTCACCAGCCCCTCGAGCTCATTGTGGCCGCCCTGCTTCTCCTGGATCGGATAGGCGGGGAAGACGCCGGTGAGAATGGTTTTCTTCTTTTCGCCGTTGTAGAGATACATGCCCGGATAGTTTCGCAGGTCGGCCTCGGTGATGCAGATGCGCGGGCCGTTGGGAATCTCGATCAGCAGCGGCAGGAAGGCCAGGCGATCGGGGTTCCAGGCGGAGGGAAGCACCTTCTCATAGGTGTTCTCAAAGTTGTTGTGGAACTGATTTTCCCAGCTCTTCTTGGAGGGCGAATCGCAGCGGACATACGACACGTACATCGGCCAATCCTCTGCAATATTGTAGGTTACGGTCTCGCTCATCACCTTGAACGGGTTCGTGGCGCGCGAGACGATCCGGTAGGCGACGCCGTCGTTGTAGACGCGGAAGATGACGTCGTGATCCTTGTAGACGAAGGTCGCCTCGTTATAGACGTCGCGTACATCTTTCTTGTGGTAGATTTCGGTGCGGATGACATCATCCACCTGTTTTTTGACCACATCCTGCACCTTGCCTTTGCCCAGCGTCTTTCCGTTGTCGAGTTTCATCTGCACAGGGCAGTCATAGAGCACAAGTCCTCCGGTGTAACCCACGCTGAAGGTCATCGAACCGGAGTAATTGATGGCGACGACAATCTTTCCATCGGGAGAAGGGATTGTCTCGGTTTTCGGAGCAGCCAGCAGCGAAAAGGCTGCGAAGAGGCCGGCAAAAGCCAACAAGAATCGTTTCATAGTCAATATGATTACAGATTATTCGTCAATACTGAAGTCCATTCCGGAATTCGGATTGGGGATGATGCGCACCACGAATCCGCCGCCCGGCGCCATCCGCACCGGCAGTTCCCGGGTTTTGCGGGTGTCGGTGAAGCGGTGCGAGAAGTCCTTGGCCAGATAGTCGGCGTTGACGCCGTCCTGCAGCACCTCCACCAGGAAGTCGCCCCGCTGGAAGCCCAGGTCCACGAGCACGTCGCGTTCCGTCCAGCCGTTGAGGCCGGCAATGTACCAGACCGATCCCTTGCGGCGCGAGAGAATGATGTATTCGCCCGCCTCGCCGGAGACCATCCGGGTCTCATCCCAGACGGTGGGGATGCCCGCCAGAAAATCGAAGCATTCGCGGTTGTCCAGGTAGTTGGAAGGGCTGTCGCAGAGCGTGACGAGCGGAGAATAGAAGACGATGGCGGCGGCCAGCTGGTGGCAGCGGGTGCCCTGGCTCATCGGCTCCTCGTAGATGGTGTAGAAATTCTTCAGGGAAGCGTTGCGCATGGCGCCCGGACAGTAGTCGATGGGGCCGGCCACCGCGCGCACGAAGGGCAGCGTCACGTCGTTGGTCACCATATCCAGCTCGCGGGAGATGGATTTGGTCTTTTCCATGGTCACGGCGCTCTCGAAGCTGATCACGTTGGGCCAGGTCTTGGTGAGGCCGGTCGGCTTGCAGCAACCGTGGAAATCCACCAGCAGGTGGTGGGTGGCCGCCGCGCTGGCGGTCCGGGTCATGAATTCGACCATCGGCTGGTCGTCGCGGTGGAGCATATCCACCACGAAGCCCTCCACGCCGAGCTTGGCGTAATAGTCAAAAATCTGCTCCAGGTCGCGGCTCAGCGCCCAGTAACCCGCCCAGAGCAGGATGCCGATGCGCTTCTCGCGGGCGTATTCCACCACGCCGCGCAGATCCAGTCCCGACACCACCTGGTAGAGGTCGGCCTGCGGGCCGGAGGACCAGCCTTCGCCAATCACGACATACTGGAAGCCGTGCTCCGCGGCGAAGTCCACATAGTGCTTGTAGGTCTGCGTATTGATGCCGCATTTGAAATCCACGCCGTGCAGCATCCGGGAGCTCCACCAGTCCCAGAGCGCCTTGCCGGGCCGCACCCAGCCGAAGCTGGCTTCGAATCCCGGCGGCGTGGCGAGCTTGTAAACCAGGTCGTTGTCGGCCATCTTGACGTCGCTGGGCGCCACGGCAATCACGCGCCAGGGGAATTCTGTCACGCTGGCGGGCGAATCATACTTGGCAATATACTTTTCGCGGCCGGAGACGATGGATTCCAGATTATGACGACCGCCTTGTGCGGAACCCGTGGGGTACGCGGCAAAGCGGCCGGAGTAGATTTGATGCTTCTTGTCGGTGAACTGCAGGTACATGCCCGGGTAGTTCTGGAGATCGGCCTCGGTGATGCAGATGCAGATGCCGCCGTCGGCCTTGACCATCATCGGCAGGTAGGCCAGGCGGTCGGTGGGCCAGCCGGAAAGCGGCAGGTGGCTGTAGGTATTCTCAAAACTGTGGTGATACTGCTTGTCGAAGGACTTCTTGTCGTTCGGTACATAGCCCGTGGACCAGGTGGCGAAGGAGGGCCAGTCGCCCGCAAAATGGAAATCCGCCTGCTCGGACATCACCTTGAACGGCGAGGACTGGAAGGCGGCGAAGCGGTAGGCAAATCCGTCGTCATAAGCGCGGAAGATCACCTCGTAGTCCTTGTAGGTCAGACGGACCTCGTTGAAACGGGCATCCACCTCGTTCTTGGTGTAGGCAGTGGGGTGCAGCGTTTCGCTGATGGGCGTGACGACAATGTTCTTGTTGACGGTACGCCCCTTGCCGTTGAAGTTCTTGCTGTCGAGCTTCATCGAAATTTCGCAGTCTTCCATCAGCAGTTTGTCGTTGTAGCTCAGCGAGAAACTCAGGCCGCCGCGGTTCGAAATCTGCGCCTTGAGACGTCCGTTCGGCGAGGTAAGAACCGTCTGGCGCGGCGCGGCCTCGGCCGGGAAGCACAGGAAGATCGCCACCAACAAGGTGAGCGCAGAAATCAGATATCCTTTATGGCATCGCACAGTCATCCGAATTTATGGTATCATGCAAAGATAACTTTTTTTTTCGGACAATGGAACGATATTGCCCAATCAGTGTTTCTTCGCCTTGATCCAGTTGAGCACCATCGGATAGGTTTCCTGCTTGAAGACGAAGCGGTCCCGCATCCAAAAACCGTGTCCGCCTTTGGGATAGAGATGAATCTGGACGGGGGCACCGACCTTCACCATCGCCTCATAGAAAGCCTTGACCTGGGCGATTGGCACGCTCTTGTCGTCTTCGCACGAAACAATCATTACCGGCGGCATATCCGCACGCACGTGGCGCTCGGAACTCCACATCGGGCCATCCTCCTTCAGCCGGTCCCCGAGCAACATTCCGTGGGTGTTCACGTTGTCGTAATCGGCGGAAATCACCGGATAGACCAGGATGCCGAAGTCGGGACGGCTCTCCAGGGAGGTGAACTTCGTCAGCAGCGTGGAGCAGAAATGGCCGCCCGCCGAGAAACCGATAATCCCGATGCGATGCGGGTCAAAGCCGAACTCGGCAGCCCGGGAGCGCAACAGTCGGATGGCTGCTTCACCGTCTTCCAGCGTTACCTCGGGATGGCCTTCGGGCAGACGATATTTGAGGATGAAGGCCGTCACGCCGTTCTCCCGGAGCCAGTAGGCCGTCTTGTATCCCTCGAAGGTGATGCAGTTCTTTTCGTAGCCTCCGCCCGGGACGATAAGCACGGCTGCGCCACAGGGCTTTTCGGGTTTGTAAATCAGGATTTCCGGTTTGATTTTCCCCCAGATATAACCTTTTGCGTCAATGGTTTCCGCAACGGGGAGATCCCTGCCGGGATAGAGGTCAATGCGTTCGTTATAGTTTGTCATCGTATTCTTGATCAAGTAGAAATGTCCATCTTCCGCGCCGACCACCAAATCGACAATACCGTCCTTGTCCCAATCCACCGGCGTCGGACAGGTGGTGTGCCCCTCGAGGCGGGTGGAAGAGAGCGGCCCCTCATAGGTCAGCGGATAGGTGCCGTTTTTCTTCGCCTTGGCGCCCCGGAAGAGCACGGCGCCGAAGCGACCGTCCACAATCAAGTCCAGGAAACCGTCCTTGTCCCAATCGGCGAAGCAGATCTTGCGGCGACCCGACTGGCCGGCTTCGAGAGCGTTTAGCCTTAGCACGCCGGGCGTCTTGTCCACCAAGCCTTTGCGATTGTCATAAACGCTGCCGTTCGCACAGGTGAAGATGCGTTTTCCGGGCGCCAGACGGCCATCTTCCATTCGCTCGAAATAAGCGGGATACCCCTCAGTATCAAGCACAATCAGGTCGCAGCGGCCGTCTTTGTTCCAGTCGATGGCCACCGGCGTGGTGCGCCACTGAGTGACTAGCGTGCCGGAGATGGGATTCCACCAGTTCCAGACCGGTTTGGGAGCGGGACCGTCCCAGGCCACCTCAACGGGTTTGGGTGCGGCGAGTTTCAGCCCACCAAGGCCGCGCATCCATTCCACCTTGCCCCAGATGGAATTGAGGAGGATATCCGGGCGGCCATCGCCGTCCCAGTCCGCCACAGAGAGGACCGTGTAGCCCCACTTCCGCTCCGCAGGACCTTGGATCGAGCCGTTTTCACCGGCCATCACCCGCCAGGGTTTGCCTTTGACGGTGAAACGCTGCGGAGCGGCCCAGGCCTTGCCACCACCGAGGTTCCGGATCAGGGCGATTTCGCCGGCCGTATTGCCGGTCACGAAATCCTCTTCGCAGTCGCCGTCCCAATCAAAACTGCACGGGGTGGTCAGGGCGCCGAACTTCACCAGGTCGGCCTTTTGCATAAAGTGGACGGGATTCTCGAACTGCGGCATTCCCTTTTTGACCTTTCCGGTATTTCGAACGAAGGAGACTGTTCCATCTTCGTCACTGACAATCAGGTCGATATGTCCATCCTTGTCGAAATCGAACGGAACGGGAACGATCATTTCGATATGAAGACGGATGTCGCCAGACTTGTTGGCCAGTTGACGGCCGGCAGCCAGGACGCCGCCTCGGTTCTCGTACCAGGTAAGGCCGTCCACGAACTCTCCGCAGATCAGGTCCAGGTCCCCGTCACCGTCGAAATCGGCCACGCAGGGGCACGGAGCGCCGTAGGTATCGATAATTGCGCCGCCCGCCTGAATCGGGCCGCGGTTGATGTAGCGTCCCGCCACATTCTCAATAAAATAGACCTGGCCGTGGAGCGGGCCGTTTTTCCAGTTGCCCGCCTCGTCGAAGGCATTGTCCCAGCCGTAGTCGTCCCAGGAGTCGAATCCAACAATCAGGTCTTCATCGCCGTCGCCGTCCCAGTCCACGACATTCCACATCGAGGAGCGCCACTTGTTCACCCCTTCTCCGATGATCTGCCCTTCGTATTCAATCTTTACCGGATTGTCCAGAAAGGTCCGGAAGAAGTCCGGATACTCTACGCCGGCGTCAATTACGCGGGGCCGGCCTCCGGAATAACTGACGCGCAGGTTTTTCGGGGCTTTGTCGCAGAGTTTCGCCGCCTTATCGAAGAGCGGAGCAGCGTTGGTGCCGACATTGCGGAACCAGTAGATTCCCTTGTAAGGGGTGTCCGGGCAGGCCACCAGCAGGTCGTTGAGCCCGTCTGCATCATAGTCGACCGGCAGGGGAATTCCCCAGAGGCCGACACCGAGTTCTACCCGGATATCCTGGCCGAAGGGAATGGCCTCGGCCGCGGGCATCGTGTTTCTCTGTGCCTGCAGCGCCATTGCGCAGCAAAGCAGCGAAAGGAGGGTTGTGAGCTTTTTCATCTTCTATCGAATCACTTTGACGACAACTTTACGGATATGAACCGGCTCTTCACCGATGGAAAGGCAGGGAGCATGGGCATCGGACGGGAAGAGGATTACCCAATGGTCACGGTCGGCCAGCGCGGTGCGGAAGTCCGTGGCCGACGCGAAGAATTCTATGTCCCGTACTTCATCGAACGGCTCCAACAGTTCCTTCACGGCCGTGATAGGCGCAATCAGGATGTTTTCCTGGCCGGAAAGAACCACTTGAATATCCGTATAAGCGCGGTGCGCTTCATATTTTGCTTCGGAGGCGGGGCGGGTCTCATATTCCTGAATATTGGCATAGGTTCCCTCGGAAGTCAGTTCGTAGCGGCCCAGAGGCAGGGTATCCAGGTCGGGACGGGCCAGAAATCCGGCCGCCGCCTTCCATTCGGCGGGACGGGCCTTGATTTCAGCGGCCAGCTGTGCAGCATCGGTCTCTTCCGAAACGGGAAGCGAAGCCCAGGTCCGGGCCACCTCGTTGCCCGAGCAGGCGGTTAGAAGAAAAGTGGAAACGGTCATAACGGTCAGAAAAGAGTGTTTCATATCGTTGAAAATCATAAATCGCGGAAGGAAGCGATGCGCACGAAGCACATCATATTGGAGTCGTGCTGCCGCACAGGAAGGCCGCGCGATTCGGGGGCGCCCACGCGGACGACGGCTGCAATATCGTCGCCGTCAAAGACCCAGTCGGCATACTGGAATCCGTGGAAAAAGGGATCCGGGTCGTACAGCACCGTCGCGACCTCCATCCAGTTGACAAGGTCGGTACTGCAAACCAGGACGAGCCTGTTTCGCTCCAGCGAACGGGAGAGTCCGTCACCGGTAATGCCCCGGTGGTAGAACTTCTCCGGAGAACCGGAATCCGGGTTGGTCAGCGCCCAGTAGCGGCCGCTCACCGGATCATAGCGGACCGTGAACTTCTTGCCGCCGCCGGGCATTTCCACCCAGTCGCGCTCCGGGTCGAAACGGAGACTGTCAGGGGCCACGATGTGAAGCAGGTAGGCAAAACGGCTGGTGGCGCTGCTGTTGGTACGAATCAGGTTAATGACCTCGCCCGAAGGCGCCTCGACAACGTTTCCTTCAATTAGCGAGCCGCTCATCCGATAGCCCTGAATGTTGTGGGACCCGGGGCCAACCGTATTGGTGCGGGTCCAGTTGGAGGCCTCCAGAAGGTCGCACTCCAGCGGAGCCGAGACCACGAAGGGCTGCTTGGCGGGATAGGTCTCGCAGGCGCGCCAGATGCGGCCGCCGCTGATGAGCACCGGTACGGGGGCCGTATGGTACTGTCCTTCCAGAATCAGACCGCTGTGGCTGTCGCGCGCGACGGTCCAGGTGCGGCCGCCGTCGTCCGAACGGCAGATGCGCAATCCGTCGCGCTCAGCCCCGACGCCCATAAAATAGACGGCGCCGTCCAGAACGAAAAGATTGTGGTAGTTCATCACCCCGTTTTTCCGGCCTGAATAGTCGCCGTGGCGGCTCCAGGTGGCCCCTTTGTCCTGGGAGATGTACATCGTCGGACCCGGCTCGTCGCCGGTACCGGTGCAGGCCGCCAGATAACTGCCGTCGGGAAGCATCGTGATGGTCTCATTATAGACGCCTCCCTTGCGCAGGGTAGGGATTTTGGCGATGACGGTCCCGAAATCAGGCACGCCGTCGACGGTAATCCGCTCGCCCAGCACCACGGCGGAACGGCTGCAATATTCCGGATAAGGGATCTCCGTCCATTCTCCGGTACGGATTTTCCGGTTTTCATACACCCAATACTGTATTCCCGCCGCCTCAAAGGTTTCACCGGTAGCCGTCCAGGGTGCCGGTACGCCCTCATCCGTATCAAGCGCAATCCGGGCACGGGCCGAGCGGCCGCAGCAAATCTGCACGGGGCCCCGGTTTTCCATCAGGCTGACGGCAAAGGCGGCGCCCTTACCCACGACAGAGATCAGCTCCGGCGAGCACTTCCACTCAAACTGCGGATAAAAATCCTGCTTCGGGAAAGCATAGCGGACGTCGATCAACTGACCGCGGACCAGCACCTCGTCCGGCCCCTGCGCCAGGCAGGGCACGGGAAGCAGGCAGAGCGAGAGCGCCAGCAGAGGGATGAGCCTTTTTACCATAGCGTCAGTTCGGTCAGGTCACTTCGGTCAAAGAAGAACAGTTTACCCCCTTCCCCGGCCACCAGCAGGTTCGGCCGGCTGCCGTGAGACGGGCCCAGGAAGCAGGCCGTCGGCCCGTTGGCGTGCGTGCCGATGTGGAAATCGAGCCCGCGGAAGAGGAACTGTTTGGGATAAGCGAAGACCATTGCGTCGTTGGTGCCGACATTCTCCAGCCACATCGTCTGCAGGCCGCGGGTAGAACGCGACCAGGGCAGGCCGTAAGCGGGATCGGGGACGGAAGCCTGAAGCGGCGTACCGACCAGCAGGTCCAAGTCGCCGTCGCCGTCCCAGTCCGTGAATTCCAGCTTTTCGCGACCCCGTTCGCCCAGTGTGGAAGAGGCCGTGGCCCTGTGACCGTAGATATACTTCCCGTCCGTCAGCGAGAGCCGGCCGAGATCTTTGACGCTGGTGGGCGTAGCCTGCTCGTAGAGATGAAGGGCGTCTTCGTCGTCCATCATAGCAATCAGCACCCGCGAATTCGTGCGGGCCACCGCCGGACGCACGCGCCACATCCCATAGAGTTCCAGTCCGTCCAGAAAGATTCCCTGACGGCGCCCCAGCGAAGGTTCCTTTGCGGTACCTTCGTTGCGCATATACTCGAACTTACCTTCGTTGCCGGAAAAGACGATATCGGAGAGGCCGTCACCGTCCCAGTCGAACACCACAGGGCAGAGATAGCCCCAGGCTGCCTCATAGGGACCCTGGACTTCATAATAGCCGGCCCGGAAGCAGATGGGACCCCCCTCCGAGCAGAGGTATTCTGCCCGACCGAAGGCCGGTGCGGCGTTGGTGCCGTAATTCTTGAAGAAGAGCAGCCGTCCCTCGGAGTTGCCGGCGACGATATCCAGCACGCCGTCGCCATCCCAGTCGGCCACCGTAGGCACCGGCAGGGAACCGGCATATAAATCGCCCTGTTTCATCAGGAGTTCGAACGGCCCATCGAATACGGGGACGCCCGAAACGGATTTCTTGACAACTTTATAGAACCTGGGCGAGCCCTCTCCCGAAACGACCACCCACGGAGTGTCGGTCCCGCCCGATTTACGGATGGGCAGGATATCGCCTGAAACGAACGGATTGACCATTTCGGAGCCGTTCTCCAGCCGCGCATAGTCGGCGGATTGCGGCTTGCTGCGGGAGACATATTTTACAGCGCCCAGCTTGTTGACACACAGATATCCGTCCGCGCCGCTGTCCGCATACCGGAAACCTCCTACGCCGGTGGGCGCCAGCACCACTTTGGTTTCCCCGGTGACGGCGGTCGCCGAACCGATCTGTTTCCAGGTGGAAAGGTCAATCGTACAGCGATATATCCGGCCATAATACATCTTGCCGCGGTAGATGCCCGCGCTATTGTAATAGGACTCGGAAACGTCACTCATATCGGGACGGTAACTGCCTTCGATATCCGGAAGCAGCAGAACCAGTTCCGCCGTGGAACCGGAGCCGGGAATCAGGTCGAAAGCCAGCGGCTCGCCGGGAAGCCCAGTCAGAGAGAGGGAGGAGATCCAGGCACTGCCGAAGGAGTGATCCGTCATATTATAGAGGGCATATTTCAATTTTCCGGAATCCACGGTCACGGCCAGCGTCCGGGAGCCGTCCTGAACAATCCGCACCGGATGGGAATAATCCGACCAGGGCACCGTTTTCACGGCAACCGGCGCGCTGTAGATGGGCTCGCCATCTGCACTCCACCCTACGAACGAACATCGGCTCAAACCCATCAGGGAAGCGATTCCGTTGGAAGATGCAACACCGTTCGGGCAGAGGAAGAAGAGCTCCGGCAGCTCACTTCCCGCTTCATACGCATATCCGATACAGAGATTGGAAATGGTCTTGGTGAAGGAAAGGGGAGCCAGGCCGTCGTTCAGGGTGGCTGTCAACATTGAACCGCTGACCGGAGCAACTCCGGCAACGGGCTCCGGACCGGGGCCGGGACCGGGACCCGGCGTCGGTTCACAGGAAGCGGCCATCAAAAATGCGGCCGCGAGGACCAGACAGACTCGTTTCATTTCTTGTCGTATCTTTCTTTAATCGTAAACGGTTGTAAATCTTTGCGGGCAATCCAGAAGAGACGACCGCTTTCGCAGCCCACCAACAGGTTGGCGCCGGAAGAAACTGGACCCAGCATACAGGGTACGGGGGCATTCGCGTGGACGCCCAGGTTCAAATCCTCACCGTTCACCTTGAAGCCCACGGGATCGGCAAA
>JAEEGH010022921.1_pt1 | contig 12751 bp, 16 predicted proteins | sample 9134181 | NCBI WGS metagenome assembly JAEEGH01 (sample SAMN16246544, study PRJNA631951) | gut metagenome | biome: gut microbiome; feature: rumen; material: DP-attached | host: Bos | place: Iran: Karaj | collected 2018-10 | reverse complement strand
ATACCACCGTTTTTGATGGCTCATATTTATGGTCCGAGACATGCTCCGAAGAGGGGCAAATGCTCAGTCCGATATGCGCTATGTAGTTTAAAATGAGACATATAATTAAAAATTAACTAAGTATTGATTTATCAATAGTTCGTTAAAAGTGTATTTCAACAAAATTAAAGCGCTACTTACCAAGCGTTTTTCCCCATCAACATTGCGAATAATTCTTCTTTCGTCATTGTTGCTTTTACCATCTGTACCAATTCTTCTTTTGTCAGATCTTTCTGGCGTAATGCTTTCAGTTCTGTAAGATCGAGAAGATAAGAGTTGTACTGCTTCTGCTCTTCAATAGGGTACGGTGAGATATAACGCTTGGTTATCTGCCCCGTGTTGCCAATAGAATGTCCCATTGCAAAGCTGATGTAATCCATAGGAACTTTAGCACGACTCATATTGGTTGCAAAGCTATGACGAGCAAAAGTTGAAGTTGGTTCGATATTCCACTTCAATATTTTAGCTATGGTCTTCATTCGGGCAGCGACATTATGGTTTTCTTGATGAATTTTGTTCCTAGCCTTCTTACTATTAGGATTAATGTCTTCACCAAGAAGGAAAGGAAACAGTAATGACCCTTTCTTGAATGGTGCAGCCAAATCATCTATGATTCTCTTTAATGGAGGAATAATAGGAATAATCACTTCCGAACCAGATTCTGAATGATCCTTGGTTTTATGACGAAAGAACCGAAGTGCCTTATGCTCTGATATGTCGTAATAGTCATCATAACGAAGCAATGCCAGGTCATATAGGTTACAGCCATTACAAAGATATTGAGCAAGGAACATTCCAAGACTCTGTTTTAATAGTTGCGGATTCAAATACGTCTCAGGTATTACTCCATCCGAGTAATATTCGTAGAGTTCGGTCATCTGACCAACCGTCAGAAATTCCGACCTACGAGATGAACCAGATGGAATCTTAACCTTTGTTGAGTCTGTTGCACTGAACGGATAGTCTTTCTCACGCATATAACCGCTGCTGATGCAGGCTTTGAACGCCACCCGGATAGCGCGAAGATAGATGCCTATTGTAGTTTGGGCATAGTGTATCTCCTTCATATAGGCTACCCATGCCTTAATCATATCCACGTCCACATTGTAACCATTTCTTACATTGTACACACCGCTCTTGATGAAACAGTCACGTGCATTACGGTAAGACTCTGCGGTACTGGCTTTCTTCTGTGCAATGACTTCGTTCCACAAGCCGATGAAGGTGTTAGTGTAAGGAAGCGCTGCTTCTTCTACATTCCCATACGTGGAGATACGTCCAGTAAGTACGGAACGAATGTTGTCAATGGACTTTAGCGTTCCCTTGTTCGACATGTCTCTTGCGAGATCCACGTATTGGTTGTAAAGCTTCACCAACTTTGTCTTGTCAATGTAGTTCTGACTCTGATTGCCGCCACGTCCACGCCCGTCAGATTTACAGATGGCGTCCCATTCCTCTGCCGTAAATTTTCGTCCAAGGTGAAAGTAGTACCTGGCAGTATTCACCGTAAAACGGATAGAAACATGGCACTTTTCGTTCTCATCCTTGTACCGAGTATCAAGGGTGAGTGTAATATTTCAGTTACCCAGAGTCAACGACTCCAAGTTGGCAACCTTGCTTCTTGTCTTTACCTCTTTCATAATACTGACTTTTATTGACCTTACTCCAATTCTTGTTTATGTCACGTTTCAGTATCAATCCAAGTCTTCCATTAGGACTTGAATAGCAACCTCTCCAGGAAATAATGTTCCTGCACGTTGTTCACCCTCATGTACGAAGGCTGCATATTTGGCACGTTCTTTGATAAATTCTTCATCATCCTTTCGAGGGTCGTTGTACTCTGTAAGATAATTCTTCAGATAATCGTAATAGTATTGTACCATAGCTTTATTTGTTGTTTAAATCTGTCACGATATATAAATGTTATTAAACTCACCACTACACATTATTCTTGTTGGAAATCAGTTTTTGTCATGTAGTCCCATACCTTATCACAGAATTGAAGAGATAATAAATCATTGATATCATGTCCATATGTCTTAAGACTATCAAGAGTTATTATCTCCAAATTACGATATTCTGCCAACTCATCCTCATCAATTGGATGATGAAAGGAATGATTTGGGAACTCATAATACAGATAGTATTCGGCCTTTACAACATAGATATTTATAAATGTAACATAGTCTTTAATATCATAGTCAAAATAACTATTCATGTACACGACTTTAGATGATTCTCCTCGTTCATACTTTTCTATTTCAGATTCATATTCGTAATATTCAGGATCATCATCTTCTATTCTGATTCTTTTTTCAAAGGTTAATTTATGAATGGCTTTTAGCTCATTCTTACAGTAACTGAGTATATCGGATTTTCTACTATATAGTAAATCCATCTTTTCCTCACATTGTAATTCGCTGTCATACTTGTTTTCGCGATATTTCCGTGCTCTGTTACGATAATTTTTTGCACGCTTATTATAAGAAAACAACACATCCTCTAACATAGAAGGAGTGATAATTCCTTTCTTTAGATTCTCAGAGTACTCTTTAGGTGTTCTCATAATTTTATAAATTAAATTTAAATATTACCCCCTTAGGGGCTAACCACTAAATTATATTGACTTATAACAGCCCTATTTTAAACAAGGCTAATTAGTCCCTTTTTATAAATTTTTCAGAGTTTGTAGTAATCCTATGGATAACATCCTTAAGCATAAAGCCTATCTCTTCTTTGGCTCGTTTTGTTTTTGGAAAACGTCGAGTTTCCTTTATTAAATCACTAACAATTTTTATATCATTTATGAGCATTTTACGGTCCTTATCATTGGAACTAACAGGAACGTCAATTATCCACTCCAACCATCCACGTACTTTGTCACTGTTATATTCATCCGCTGGAAATCTGGTACTCGTTCTTATATTGTATCTTGAATCCAGTTCTAATCTTCCTCGGTTACGCCAATAGGTTCGTTTATCATCCTTTTTCATAGGTTCACCTTTAATCAGCGCATTAATATTTTCTACCAATTTGTGTTTTATAAGGAAGTATTTAATCTCATCAATATCAAGGCGCCAATCATCGTTTGGTCTTTCCTTATATAACATTTTCATTACCAACTGAAGCTGTTCAGGCCAGCAGCCAAAATAATCAGTAAGGTACCGAGGTGTTCTTCCATTGTCAATATAATCATATGCCTCACGAAGACGATCCTGCCAACTGGTAATTGCATCTTCTGTCTCTTTGTCTGTTGCCATCGGAAGTATTTTTCGAACCAAACCAATGAGTTCATCAAGCAATGTAATTGTTTGACGGTCAGAACGAGAAACTAAACCTTTTCCCTGTGACAATCTCTCGAAAGCCATTGCATAGGTGAAAGAATATTTTTTTACTATTGTTTTCTTTGGCTCTTCAAGTCCTCCGGATTTCTCGTTAACCTTTGCTCGCGCAGTCATCACTGTCTCGCGAGGAGTTGTATCGTCGCCGCACAGCTCGTTAAGATAGTGACTTGTCATCTCCATCATCTTCTTGTTACAGCGAACTTGAAGATGATATTTAGCTTTGGCAGCACTTCCGTTAACCCATTTCCCTTCTTTATTCTTATACATATTTGCTTTATTTTGGTGCAAAGGTAGGGAATTGTTTAATTACTTCCAAAAAAACAGTGTTAATTGTTGTTAATCCACCCCTAAGGGGTTAACCGTAATTATCTTACGGGCTTACTGGTATTAGCCAAAAAAGGCCCGCAATCCTGCGAGCCCTATATGATTTTACAAACTAGTATCATTCATCTGGCAGCTATTAATCTTTTTTCTTCTCAGCGACACTTCCCAGCCCATGGACTCGATACGATCAACGAGTTGTTGTAGAGTTTCTTCTTCTGACAATTCCTTGTCGGTTTCTGCTGCTGGTTTACCGCTTCTACGCTCCCAGCCGTACTGTTCTATGGCATCATCCACTTCCGTCAGGGCCTTCCGGCCGAAGCCTCCAATCTTCAGCAGGTCGAGACGGTTCCACGACATCAGCTGTTCGACAGTGGTAATACCGGCCCGCTCTAGTTTATTCAATGTACCGAGGGTCAAGGCGTAGTTACGAAGCGAATCGCCGTCATCACCGCCAACGATGCTAGATATTCGTTCGTTCAGTTCCAGTTTTGCCTCCTGTAGCAGACGATTACGGTTGCTTACGTGCTGTTTCGCCTCTTCGATGTCGGCATCCGACAAGGTCAGCTCGGGAAGACTGCCCTTATAACTCTTCAGCGTATGGATTTTACCTCGCAGCATGTTGCTGTCGTTGAAGTAACTCACCTCGTCCACAATCTGGTCATACATACGGTCGAGAGCCGCCACAGACACCATCCAAGTATATGGACCTGAGCCAGGTCTTATGGGTATAGCCTCCTGCGACCCGAAGTCGCCATTTTTCAGATGCTCTGATACCCAGTTTGTTTTAAACAAATCCTTCGGCTGTAAATACAATACGCCATTTATCCTGCAGCAGAGCACATAGTCATGCCACTTCGGTCCTGGTACCGTCACTTTTTCTAGCGACACCATCGGTAGTGCCATCAGCTCTTTCTTAGCCTGTTCCTTCTTTCTCATTTCGTATTCGTATCTCTTTCAATTCTATTTGCCTTGAATTTTATTTCCTGACAATCACGCTACCGCTGGCCTGGTGAGTGGCGAGGATGAGGACTTCAGCGATTTGAACGTGAGCTGGTGCGTTCGCAGCGTAGACGGCTACGTCAGCGATATCGTCGCCCGTAAGAGGTGTAATACCGGTGTATAATTTCTTGGCACGATCCACATCACCTTTGAATCGGATGTTGCTGAAGTTGGTTTCTACAAGACCTGGCTTAAGGTTTGTGACACGGATGGCGGTGTTTGCTACGTCGATGCGCAGTCCGTCCGTCAGCGCTTTGACAGCCGCTTTAGTGGCACAGTAGACGTTGCCACCAGCATAGGCAGCATCGCCAGCGACAGAGCCCACATTAATGATGTGCCCACTGTTGCGCTCCACCATGCAAGGTACTATAAGCCGAGTCATGGTCAGCAGTCCTTTGATGTTCGTGTCAATCATCGTTTCCCAGTCATCGAGGTCTCCCTCATATTCTGGTTCCAATCCTAATGCTAGGCCAGCATTGTTGACCAACACGTCAATATTGCGCCAATTTTTGGGAAGCCCCGAAATGTATTTTTTAGCCTTCTCGCGGTCTCTGACGTCGAATGCAAGTGTCATCACCTCTACATTCTTAGCAGTCAACTCCTTTTTGATTTCTGACAATTTGTTTTCGTTTCTTGCTGTCAGGATGAGTTTGTCACCGTTCTCAGCAAATTTCCTGGCACATCCTAATCCGATGCCACTTGTGGCTCCTGTAATTAATACGATCTTATTCATTATATTATAAATCTAATTTCTTTATTTTAAACTAGAGGTACACCGCTTGCCAGTTTGTAGAAATTTTCGATGTGCTGCACAGCAGAATCTATCTTACCAAATGACTTGGCTATTCTGGATAAGAAACTTTTCATCGATACAGAATTGGTTATCTGTTCGTCTTTTATGCTTTCAAGTGCATCCTGGTAATTCACTAACCTCTCTTCTACAGATGTTAACTTGATGAGTGCATCCTTTAGTTGATCGCCAATTTTCTTCTCCAATTCTTTGGCGTCGGCAGGTGTCAGACCTTTGAAAAGTAATTTGCCGTCTTCATTGCTATTCTGGGATATAACAGCTTTCGCAAGAAGCCTGTTCTGTTGCTTAGAAGCATTCAGGCTTTCCTTAAGTTCTTGCATCATTTCTAAAGAAACGGATTCTTTCTTGAATTCGTTTATCTCCTTTTCTTTTTTGAGTATTTGAGAATGATGCATTTCTTTTAGCTCTTCTATTTTAGCTTCAGCTTTTTCCGCTCGTCGTTTCATTTCATGATAATCATGAAACATACGACGATAGTCTTTGACAATATAGTGAATGATAACCTCTGTTGGGATTTCACTTTGCGGAAATCTTTGATTTTCGTTTTCCATAAACATATTTATATTTCGTTTCTCAATTACTGAGGAATCGGACTTAATTATCTTAATACTAATGATTCTTATTACTTAACCGTTGCAATCAACATATAGTCGCCATCGTCTGAGTAAATAGACTATGGGGAGCACATCGTCACGTGTGACATCAGGTCGTCTATTCCGTTAAACAGGTGGCCGAGAATGACAAAATCATCATTAATATGAACTCGTTTAATCTCAATCATAGCGCAAAGGTATGAAAAATTCTATAGAACACCAAATGAAGGCACAAAAAAAACGGCGAACCTCCACCTGGTATCAGAGTATGATATTGAACCGCGGGATGCAGCTGGGCTGCTGATGAACAGTCCGCTGACCCAGGAATTGTATGTATCAGAAGAGCCCATCACTGATACGAAGGTCAAGGCTCTTGCAGAAAAATTATTGACAGCTTCAGCAGAAATGTAATTTTTTTCTATTGTTTGATGGTTAAGACAACATGACTTTTTCCAAAATCGAAAGTCTACCTTTGATACACTGGAATGCTTATAATCGGGGCATTTCGTCTGAACAAATTTTGGTTATTAATACTCGTATTTATAGCGATTTGTAGAATATCATAAAACATCATAGAATTCATAATTTATTGAAAACCAATGATATAACTAAAATTAACTTTCGTAAAGTTTTACATTTTTCAACTCTTAATCAGGGTGTCCAGGGTTCGAGCCCCTGCGGGTGTACAAAACGAAGGAGCAGGATAAAAATCCCGCTCCTTTTCTTTTTAATTTAAAATCAGGACTGTCTCCGCAATATAGAATATACTGCTCTCAAATATTACCCGAAGTCCCAATCCATCTTGTATTCGTCGAAGCGGATGCCGTTGATGCTGCCGTATAATTCCAGAATACCCAGGATATCCTGCTGCTGTTTTGGCGAGAGCAGGTTCTCGCCGTGATGGTAACGGTAGTAAGGGCCATTGCCGCCACTGAAATAACCCTTTACATGTCTACGGGCCTCGGCTCGGTCTCGTTGCGGAATGTTATCATAAATATGCGTAAAGCCCCATGCTTTCCTCACCATTTGTTTTTTGCAGAAGCACTTGCACGTGCCGTCCTGCCAAGCCGTAGGATAGACGGCTGAACCAGTATAACGCTCCACAGGCATCAGTAGTCTGGCCTGATAATGCATGCAACTCGAATTTTGTGCGCATTCTTCGTTAAAGCACATGGGATATCCCATCGGAACATCTTGGTAAGTCAATTTCTTCTCTTCCATATCTGTGTGACTAAGTTTTTGTTATTCATTGCAAAGATACAATATTTTTGGCAAATATCCCAAAAATATCGCCATAAAACGTTATTTTCAACTGCTCGAAATAGCAAAATATAAGAAAGAAATGATGAAAGATGTAGATATAATCTAATTAGCTCTACCAAAAACAAAGTATCTATCTGTATTATAGTGTTTTACGAAAATATCTACCTCTACTTAAGTTCTACTTATCCTCTACTTAAGTTCTACCTAAGTTCTACTAACCCTCGACATAAACTCTACTATTCTTCTATCGCCATCTCTGTGAGTTTAAGAGGAAGGTGATGACTACTGAGGCGGAGGCTGGCTTGATGTTCCCACCGTGGGACTAAATTATTCCCACCTTGGGACTAAAACATTCCCAGCGTGGGACTAAAACGGTCCCAACGTGGGACTGTTTAATAAGCTACGAGTAAATCTCTTTAAAAGGCCTTGCTTGAGAACCTGCATGGGAGTATTGGAGATGAAAAACGAAACATCGTTTGGTAGAACTAAGGTAGAACTAAAGTAGAGGATAAGTAGAACTAAAGTAGAACTAAAATAGAGGTAAAAAGTTGGCTAAAAACTTGCACAAGTCCCATAAAATCAGTATCTTTGGAGACAAAATAACTAAAATTTAGTAGAGGTAGAACTAGAAATTAAAAATCTAGCGCAAAAAAAATTAGAAAAAGGTGAAGAAACTATTAAGAAGGATGTCTATAAGCAGCTGGAGGGGAATGACGGTTGCTTTGAGATTTGCGCCCTGAAGGATGATTGCCGATGGTGAAGCCCGCTTCTTCTCCTTCCAAAGCGAAGAAAAGAGTGTGAAGTTTTAAGACAATCCTGTTACGAAACCATATCGTAACAGGATTATATTTTCGTTGTCGGCAGCTGAATTGTACTATTTTACAGATCCGGACAGCATCATGCCTCCCCAAACAGCCAAGATGCCAATAATAACGCTTGCCCCAACATATAGGGCAGTCATTAAGACATCGCCTGCTTTCATCATGCCATAGGATTCGTTGGCAAAGGTGCTGAAGGTGGTGAAACCTCCACAGAATCCTGTTACCAACAGCAGTTTCATTTCAGGAGACAGCATACCCTTGCTGACCAAGCCCACCAGCAAGCCAATGAGCAGGGAGCCAAGGATGTTGACGGTAAACGTGCCCCAAGGGAACGATGCATTGATATTTGAAAGCAAGTAGCGCAAAACAGAACCGGCTGCACCACCAATTGCTACCCAAAAGAGATTTTTTACCATATTTGTTTTGATTTTTATAAAAGTTTTGTAAAACGATGGTGCAAATATACAAAATATGCTGCAAATTCATTAACTTTGCAAATAAAAATATCGAAAACAGGCTGCACCTCGGCAAAAAGCAAGCTTTCTGTTGTCGGAGTCGCTATTCGAGTTTGTAAGAAAAGTAAAAGATAAGAGTCAAAAATGAAAATAGTAGTCGCCATAGATTCATTCAAGGGTTGTCTGACCTCAAAAGAGGCCAATCAGGCAGCAGCAGAGGGTGTCAGGAGCCGTTGGCCTGACGCAGAAGTAGTACAAGTGCCTGTCAGCGATGGCGGTGAAGGCTTTATGGAGGCTTTTCATGCGGCTATCGGCGGCAAGCTGATAGAGTTGACGGTAAGAGATCCACTTATGAGACCTGTCTCTGCCCGATATCTGCTACATGATAAGCTGGCCGTTATTGAAATTGCACAAGCCAGCGGGCTGACGCTGCTTACCCGCGAAGAACGGAATCCGATGGTGGCAACCAGTTACGGTACGGGCCAGTTAGTGACTGATGCAGTCCGAAGAGGCACAGAGCATATCATCGTGGGACTTGGCGGCAGCGCAACCAGTGATGAAGGTATCGGGATGCTACGAGCACTTATCGACAACTTCGCTAAGCATGGAGCATGGGATGACATCGAGGAGTTGAAGCATGTCCGTTTCACCATTGCGTCCGATGTCAAGAATCCGCTGTGTGGTGAGAATGGAGCTGCACACGTCTTTGCGCCGCAAAAAGGGGCAACGCCTAAAATGGTAATTCAACTCGACAACAGAGCCAGGAAGTTTGCAGATGTTTCTGCCAAGCATTTCGGCTATGACCGCTCTGAACAGGAGGGCGCAGGAGCTGCTGGCGGCTTGGGCTATGCCTTTCTGCAATATATGAATGCTGACTGTAAGCCTGGCATTGAGCTGTTGCTCGACACCATCCGGTTCCATGAGATAGTTAATGAAGCCGACCTCATTCTCACTGGTGAAGGCTCTGCTGACCGTCAGACGCTGATGGGCAAGCTTCCCATGGGAATCCTGAAACAATCAAACAATGTGCCTGTTTGTCTTATAGCAGGCAGAATCAGCGACAAACAGGAACTTCTAAATGCAGGTTTTGCTCATATTGAGTGTATCAACCCAGAAGGAATATCGCTTGAAGAAGCCATGCACAAGGAGGTGGCCACGCAAAATATTATCGACACCGTTGGGCGAATATTACAAGAAAGAGATGAGTACTAACTTTTAAGTTCAAGGATTATGATGACTAAGACAAGACTATGGGTGGTATTTGCCGCCATCCTCACAATTTGCGGCATGACGATAACGTCCTGCTTTTCGGACTCGTCGAAGAGCAAGGAGGTCAGTACGACTGACGATGCCAGTCAGTTTGTGACCATTACCGACGTGGTGCCCGATGCCATATTGGAAATCCGTTACTTCGGTACGTACAACTTTGTGGGCACCCGTATCGACGGCTACGAAGAGCCGACGGCGTTGCTCACACGCCAAGCTGCCGATAGTCTGAAGGCCGTGAGTGATGATGTGAAAGCCCAGGGTTATCGTCTGAAGATCTACGATGCCTACCGTCCGCAGAAGGGCGTAGACCACTTCGTGCGCTGGGCAGAGGACATCAACGACACGCTGATGAAGCCCTACTTCTATCCCGACCTCGACAAGAGCGTGCTCTTTCCTCAGGAATACATTGCCGAAAAGAGCGGACATACGCGTGGCTCTACCGTTGACCTGACGCTGTTCGACATGAATACTGAAAAGGAACTCGACATGGGCGGCACCTTCGACTGGTTCGGTCCCGAGAGTCACCCCGACTTCTGCGGTAATCCTGAAACAGGCGAATATACAGGCGACAACAGCAAGAGTCCTGCTAATCCAAAACGCAGCATCACCTCCGAGCAGTTCAAGAACCGCATGATTCTGCGTCAGGCCATGCTCCGTCACGGTTTCAAGCCTTTTGTCACCGAGTGGTGGCATTTCACACTCCGTGACGAACCCTTCCCAGATACATATTTCACCTTCCCTGTTAGACAACTATGAAATCAGGAAAGAACAAGGTTATCGTGAACAAAGTACGAATTACGGCCATACGTCAGACGGTATATTCTGACCTGATGGCAAAGTATGAGAATCCCATCGAGCATACTTGCGATGTCAAGGAGGGACAGCAATGGGTCTCTGAGAATGGTGAATGCCCTGAAGGGATGTGTCCTGCTGCATGGTACTCCATGCGAGAGTTTGTGGAGTCATTAGCCAGAGGTGAAGGAAACTTCTACGATGGCTGGATGAAGAACCCCATGAGTGCGATGATCAGTTGCAACGACGGCTTCCGTCCGTTCAGTTTCTATATTGAGGCAATTGAGTAATGTCCTGGAAACTGAAATATCGCTGTAAGGCTTGTGGATATGAAGCTGAAGTGTATGACGGACGTGGTTTGTTCCGTCAGCAGATTACAGCCATGTCTTGCCCTGACTGTAAGACCATCCAAAACATTGTGGTGGGTGGTATCATTGCCGACGTGGCTCCATCCTACAGAAGCGAAGTGGGTCGTCTATGTTTGCAATGTGGCAGCGATAATATCCGTATTTGGGATGGTAAGACTTGCCCTAAGTGTCAGGGAGAAATGGAAGAAACGGGAGAGAAGGAGTTTTGGACATGAGCAGAATCCATATTTTCCTCTGAAATCGTTGAAAAAAGAATTGGGTGTAACCCCTTAAAGTTAAGGAAGTTACACCCAATTTGTTGATAATCAGCGTGTTCTGGTATGCGAGATTCCAAATGCACTCTCCCAGAACGGCATTCACCACCGTCCTGATTTCATCCTGAGTGCGCCAAATGGAATCAAAGTCAGTCATAGAATTCTATGCTATTCCTAGAAGTTCTATTTCGAAGATTAGCGTGGAACCGCCAGGGATGCCAGGCTGAGAGAACTTGCCATAGCCCATTTCAGCAGGGATATATAGTTCCCATTTGTCACCGATATGCATCTGCTGCATGGCAATGATCCAGCCCTCAATGAGGTCGCAGAGCCTACAAGCCAGAGGCACACCACCACGGCTGCTGTCAAATTGCTTGCCGTCGATGGTCTTGCCTGTGTAATGAGCTGTTATAATACTGCGCACCGTCGGCTGGGCGCTCGAAGCGTTACCCTCTGCCAACACCTTATAATATATTCCTTTAGGAAGAGCCTTGACCCCATCCTCCTTTGACTTGGCTTCAAGCCAGACCTTGTTTGCCTGAATGTATTCTCTCTTATTCATTGATGTAGTTTTTCGTCGACATATCGTAATACAGAGCCTCCAATTCCTGAAGGGTTAGGTTCTCGACGGAATGCTCGATTATTCGAATCAGTTCTTCGCGCCTATAGTCATCTGACTGTCCGAAACGTCCTGTGTATGCCATATCACTTAACGATTTCATCAATGGCCTTGCGATTCTTTGGCTTCGCTTCGTCTGCAGCATAGCCCAAAGGAATGATTACTGCAGGTTCCTCATTCTCAGGCAGTGCAAATAATTCTTTGCATAGGTTAGCGTCAAAGTTGCATACCCAGCATGTAGCCAGACCTTGCTCTGTTGCAGCCAGACAAAGGTGTTCCACGGCAATAGCAATGTCAATGTTGCCATGATGTTTGCCGTCGGCTCTTACCCACTCTTCATCATGCAGGATGGAGGCAATGATATACATCGGAGCCGTCTTGAACCAGTCGCGATTATAGCACTGCTGTAGTTTGGCCTTATCCTCCTCGTTGCTAATGATGCGGAACAACCAAGGCTGTTTGTTCACTGCTGAAGGCGCAAAGCGGACACACTCCAGAATATAGTCCAACTTCTCTTTCTCCACGTCGATGGACTTATAAGCCCTACAACTGTATCTGTTTTTTGCAAGTTCTAAAAAGTTCATATCTTACTCTTCTATTATTGTTTCATTTCTTGCTGATGAATCCTTTAGCTTTCAGCCAGTGAATCATCTGGTTACTCCACGTTTCAGTGGTGGTCTCGTCCGTTTGCGGCATCAGTTCGTAGGGACCTTTGCCGTCGCCATACATATGCAATTCTGCATTCGCCCCAGACTTCTTCCACTCCATGAACAGGGCAATAAGTCCTGCTGCCACATTGG
>JAEEGH010022920.1_pt1 | contig 12753 bp, 7 predicted proteins | sample 9134181 | NCBI WGS metagenome assembly JAEEGH01 (sample SAMN16246544, study PRJNA631951) | gut metagenome | biome: gut microbiome; feature: rumen; material: DP-attached | host: Bos | place: Iran: Karaj | collected 2018-10 | reverse complement strand
ACTTCAGGAGATTTTCATGGATGTGTTTCCGGTTACTAGTATCGACAAAAACATCACCCTCGAATTCCTCTCCTACAACATCGGTAAACCCAAAAAGGGAATCGTCGACTGCATCAAGGACGGCGACTCCTACAACGCGCCCCTCCACGTCGACTTCAAACTGACGAACAAGGACACGGTCACCACGGAATCCGTCTTCCTCGGCGAGATCCCCATGATGACCCCGCGCGGATCTTTCATCATCAACGGTGCGGAACGCGTCATCATCAGCCAGCTTCACCGTTCCCCCGGCATCTGCTTCGAAAAACGCAAACACTCCACCGGCAGAGACCTCTTTTCCTACCGTATCATCCCGGACCGCGGATCCTGGCTTGAAGTCCAGTTCGACATCAACGGTCTGATTTACATTTTCCTCGACCGGAAGCGCAAACGCCGCAAATTCCTCATCACGACGTTCCTCCGCGCCCTCGGTGGCATCGACGACCACAGAGACGCTGACCAGGGCGTCCTGAGCTCCAACGAAGACATCGTCCGCACGATGTACGAAGTGAAGAAGATGACGCCGGCGCAGCTCCTGAAGGCCGACAACATCGCCGATTACTACACCTACGAGCCCATCCTCGACGAAAACAAGCGCGTCGTGGTGGAGCCGTTCATCTCCATGACCGAGAGCCATGCGAAATCCATGACGGCCGCCGGCGTAAAGTCCGCCAGCTTCGCCGTCGTTCCGAACAAGCAGGCTTACATCATCAACTGCCTGGCGCGCGACCCGGCCAAAAACACCGAAGACGCCCTCAAAGAGATCTACAAGCGCATGCGCCAGGGCGATCCTTCCCCGAGCATCGAGACGGCGAAGGGGCTGCTCCAGCACCTCTTCTTCGACAACGAGCGCTACGACCTCGGCCTCGTCGGCCGCTACAAGATCAACGAGCACCTCAACCTCGACATCGACGAGGAACTCCGCACCCTGACGAGACAGGACATCGTCGCGGCCACGAAGCACCTCATGCAGCTCCGTCCCGGCGACACCGACGACATCGACCATCTCGGCGCACGCCGCGTGCGTCCCGTGGGCGAACTCCTTCTGAACCAGTGCCGCGTCGGCCTGCTCCGCACGAAACGCCTCGTGAAGGAGCACATGACGATGGTCTCGCCCGGCGACACCCCGCTCAAGCTCATCAACCAGAAGATCTTCATCGGCGCGGTCCGCGACTTCTTCTCGCGCAACCAGCTGTCCCAGTTCATGGACCAGACCAATCCGCTGTCCGAACTGACCAACAAGCGCCGTCTTTCCGCCCTCGGCCCCGGCGGCCTTTCCCGCGAACGCGCCGGATTCGAAGTGCGCGACATCCATCCCAGCCATTACGGCCGCATCTGCCCGATCGAGACTCCTGAAGGTCCGAACATCGGCCTGATCTCCTCCATGGCGCTCTATTCCCGGATCAACCATTTCGGGTTCCTCGAGACGCCGTACCGCCGCGTCCGCGACGGCGTGGTCACGAACGAGATCGAATACATGACCGCCGACAAGGAAGAGAAGCACGTCATCGCGCAGGCCAACGCTCCGCTCACCCCGGAACGCACGTTCGTCAACCCCACCGTCATGGCACGCTACCAGGGCGAGTCCGCCGAACATCCCCGCGATGAAGTCGACTACATGGACGTCTCCCCGAAACAGCTCGTGTCCGGCGCCGCGGGACTTATCCCGTTCCTGGAGCACGACGACGCCAACCGCGCCCTGATGGGATCGAACATGCAGCGCCAGGCCGTGCCGCTCATGACGACGGAATCCCCGTACGTCGGGACCGGCCTCGAGCACAAGATCGCCGTGGATTCCCGCGCCGTGCTCAGCGCCGACCGCGACGGCATCGTCGCCGAAGTCTCCGCCGACCACATCGTGATCACCAGCGACGGCAAGGTCATCGGCGAGACCGCCGACAAGAATCCGACGACCTACAACCTGATCAAATTCCTCTGCAGCAACGCCAGCACCTGCATCAACCAGGTGCCGATCGTGCGTTCCGGCATGACGATCCATAAGGGCGACCCGATCGCCGACGGCGCCGCCACGCAGGGCGCCGAGCTCGCGCTCGGCAAGAACGTCCGCGCGGCATACATGCCGTGGTGCGGATACAACTTCGAAGACGCCATCGTGCTCAGCGAACGCCTGGTGAAGGAAGATGTCTACACCAGCCTCCACATCGACAAGTTCGAGATCGAAAGCCGCGAGACCAAGCTCGGCAACGAAGAGATCACCTGCGAACTGCCGAACGTCGGCGAGGACGCGCTCCGCAACCTCAACATGAACGGCATCGTCCGCCTCGGCACCGAGGTCAAGCCCGGCGACATCCTCGTCGGCAAGGTCACGCCGAAATCCGAGACCGAACTCGCGCCGGAGGAACGCCTCCTCCGCGCCATCTTCGGCGAAAAGGCCGCGGACGTGAAGGATTCCAGCCTCACGGTCCCCAGCGGCAAGGGCGGCGTCGTGATGGACATCCGCATCGAATACGCCAAGGATTCCGGCCAGCAGGCCATGACGAAGGTCGAACAGAAGAAGGCCATCAAGCGCGCCAAGGACAACTACCGCGAACAGTTCGGCGCGGAAATCGACGCCCTTCTCGACCAGCTCTCCGCCATGCTCCTCGGCCAGAAGCTGCCGAAGCCCATCTACACGAAGAACGAGGAAGGCGAGAAAGTCGTCCTGGTCCCGTCCAGCCGCAGAGTCACGCGTCCTTCCATCGCCAAGCTCGCGAACGCCTACGACAACTGGGACATGGAGGAATGCGAGATCCGTGAAAAGCTCAAAGAAGTGTTCAGCGAGCACATCCCGCATTTCCAGCGCATCGAGCAGACCCGCATCGACGCCCTGAACGCCGTGAACGACAACAACTCCGAAGAACGCGGCCCGATCAAGCGCGTCAAGGTCTATGTCGCCTCCAAGCGCAAGATCCAGGTCGGCGACAAGATGGCCGGCCGCCACGGCAACAAGGGTATCGTCTCCCGTATCGTCCCGATCGAGGACATGCCGTTCACCAAGGACGGCCGTCCGGTCGACATCGTGCTGAATCCGCTGGGCGTGCCTTCCCGCATGAACATCGGACAGGTCCTGGAAGCCCACCTGGGCTGGGCGGTCAGCATGCTCGGCGTCAAGGTCGCCACGCCCGTGTTCGACGGCATCTCCGAAGAGAAGATCATCGACCTCATGCGCGAAGCGAACGCCAAGGTCGAGCAGGAGACCGGCGAGAACTTCCACTGGGGCTTCAAGACCGTCAACGGCGAAGAAGTCTTCGACGGCAAGACCGACCTCTACGACGGCCGTACCGGCAACCGGTTCGACCAGCGCGTCATGGTCGGCGTCGTCTACATGCTCAAGCTCGACCACCTCGTTGCGAACAAGATCCACGCGCGTTCCATCGGCCCGTACTCGCTCGTCACCCAGCAGCCGCTCGGCGGCAAGGCGCAGCACGGCGGCCAGCGCTTCGGCGAAATGGAAGTGTGGGCGCTCGAAGCGTACGGCGCGGCGCATACCCTGCAGGAAATGCTCACGGTGAAGAGCGACGACGTGACCGGCCGCACCCGCATCTACGAGTCGATCGTCCGCGGACAGGGCATCCTGGAACCCGGCCGTCCCGAATCCTTCAACGTCCTGCTCAAGGAACTGCAGTCGCTGGGCCTCGACGTGCGGACGGTGAAACGTTCCGAAAATCCGAGTAAATAACCGAAGGGGGAAGAGATAACATGATTGACAGTTCCTACAACCGGGACACCCGCGAGCCCTACCAGCCGCTCAGCCAGTTCGAGGCGGTCGTGATCAAGGTCGCGTCTCCTGAAGTCATCCGCTCCTGGAGCCACGGCGAGGTCAAGAATCCGGAGACGATCAACTACCGCACGTTCAAGCCCGAAAAAGGCGGTCTGTTCTGCGAAAAGATCTTCGGACCGCAGCGCGACTGGGAATGCAACTGCGGCAAGTACAAACGCGTCAAGAACAAAGGCATCATCTGCGAACGCTGCGGCGTCGAAGTCTGCACGTCCAAGGTCCGCCGCGAACGCATGGGCCACATCGAACTCGCGGTCCCCGTCTCCCACATCTGGTTCTTCAAGTGCATGCCCAGCCGTATCGGCCTCATGCTCAACATGGCCGCCAAGCACCTGGAACGCATCATCTACTACGAAGTCTGGGTCGTGACCGACAAGGGCGACACCCCGCTGAACGTGGGCGACATGCTCAACGGCCTCGAGTATAACCAGGCCCGCGAAGCGTACGGCGACGGGTTCCGCGCTGAAATGGGCGCGCCCGCCGTGCGTTCCCTGCTGGAGCAGATCGAGCTCGAACCGCTGCGCGCCCAGCTCGAAGTGGAATTCGCTTCCACCAAGAACAAGGCCACCCGCAAGAAACTCTCCAAGCGCCTCCGCCTCGTCGAAGGCTTCATCAAGAGCGATTCGCGCCCCGAGTGGATGATCCTCGAAGTCCTTCCGGTCATCCCGCCCGACCTGCGCCCGCTCGTGCCCCTCGAGGGCGGCCGTTTCGCCACCTCCGACCTGAACGACCTCTACCGCCGCGTCATCAACCGCAACAGCCGCCTGAAAGGCATGCTCCAGACCCATACGCCGGAAGTCATCATCCGCAACGAAAAGCGCATGCTCCAGGAAGCCGTCGACGCCCTGCTCGACAACGGCCGCCACGGTCGTGCCGTGACCGGCGCGGGCAGCCGTCCCCTGAAGAGCCTCAGCTGCATGCTGAAGGGCAAACAGGGCCGCTTCCGCCTGAACCTGCTCGGCAAACGCGTCGACTACTCCGGACGCTCCGTGATCGTCGTCGGCCCCGAACTGAAGCTCATGCAGTGCGGCCTCCCGAAGAAGATGGCGCTCACGCTCTTCGAGCCGTTCATCATCCGCTACCTCAAGGAACGCGACCACGCGCATACGGTGCGTTCCGCCAAGAAGATGATCGAACGCGGCGCACCCGTCGTGTGGGACATCCTCGAAGAAGTCACGAAGGGGCATCCGGTGATGCTCAACCGTGCGCCGACCCTGCACAGGCTCTCCATCCAGGCGTTCGACCCGATCCTGATCGAAGGTTCCGCGATCCGTCTGCATCCGCTCGTCTGCACGGGCTACAACGCCGACTTCGACGGCGACCAGATGGCTGTCCACGTGCCGCTGTCCGCTGCCGCGCAGCTCGAATGCAAACTCCTGATGCTGTCCACGAACAACATCTTCTCGCCCGCGAGCGGCAAGCCGATCACGACGCCGACGCAGGACATCACGCTCGGCGTGTACTACCTGACCCGTCCTCCGATGACGGAGCCCGGCAGCGCCCGCCTCTTCCGCGACATCCATGAAGTGCTGTTCGCGCTCGACACCGGCCACATCAAGATCCACGACGCCGTGAAGATTCCGAACCCGGACTACGGCGTGGACACGCCCCGCGGCAACAAGGACGACAAGTTCATCATCACGACGCCCGGCCGCTGCATCTTCAACGGCATCTGGGACAAGTCGCTCGGTTTCTACAACGAAAAAGCCACGAAGAAAGAGATCGGCAAGCTGATCGCCGAAGCCTACGGATACGTCGGACACGACAGGGCGATCGAGCTGCTCGACAAGCTCAAAAACCTGGGTTATGAATACGCCACCGTCGCCGGATTCTCCATCTCCGTCGCCGACGTCCCCGTCCCGACCACCAAGGCACAGCTCATCGCGTCCGCCCGCGCCGAGATCGAAAAGATCCAGGCGCAGTTCGACAAGGGCGTCCTGACCGAAGGCGAAAAGCATGACCAGATCGTCGACATCTGGACGAGGACCACCAACCGCGTCACCGACGACCTCTTCAAGGCGTGCGAAGCCGAAAACAAGACCCGCATCAACCCGGTCTACGCCATGCTCGATTCCGGCGCCCGCGGCAGCAAGGACCAGATCCGCCAGCTCGCCGGCATGCGCGGCCTGATGGCGAAGCCCAACGGCGACATCATCGAACGCCCGATCCTTTCCAACTTCCGCGAAGGACTCTCGGTCGCCGAATACTTCATCTCCACGCACGGCGCCCGCAAGGGCCTCGCCGACACCGCCCTGAAGACCGCGGACTCCGGCTACATGACCCGCAAGCTCGTCGACGTGGCGCAGGACATCATCTGCCGCTGCGAAGACTGCGGCACCATGAAGGGCATCTGGATCAGCGAGATCAAGGGCGACGACGACAAGCCGCTGCTTTCGCTCGCCGACCGCCTGGTCGGACGCTACAGCGCCCAGGACATCCGCGACGTCACCAACGACGGCCAGCTCATCATTGCCGCCGGCGAGGCGTTCACGCCCGAAATCGCCAAGCGCATCGAGGAACGCGGCATCCAGCGCGTGCTGATCCGCTCCGTGCTGACCTGCGACGTGGAACACGGCGTGTGCGTGAAGTGCTACGGCAAGAACCTCGCCACCGACCGCGACGCGGAAGTGGGCGACGCCCTCGGCATCATCGCCGCGCAGTCCATCGGCGAACCCGGCACGCAGCTCACCATGCGTACGTTCCACATCGGCGGCGTCGCGTCCGCCACCTCCAAGCAGTCCGACATCAAGACGCGCAACGGAGGCAAAGTCTACTTCGAAAACATCCGCACGGTCACCAACGACAAGGGCGAAGTGCTCGTCATCAACAAGAACGGCTTCATCGTCGTGTTCGACGAAAACCTCGTCAGGGAAGCCGAGCAGAGCGCCCGCGAACGCGCCAAGCAGGAAGCAGCCATCATCGGCACTTTCTACAATGCGGATTACGACTACTGGACCGATGCGCTGCGGGAGACCCCGGTCGACCGTTACCCGGTCGAAATCGGCGCCGTGCTCTTCTGCCGCGACGGAGATACCGTCGAGGCCGGACGCCAGCTCGCCGTGTGGGATCCCTCCAACATGCCCATCATCGCCGAGGAAGGCGGCATCATCGACATCCCGGACCTGATCGACGGCGTGACCTACAAGCGCGACCAGCGCCGCGGCAGCACGGAACAGCTGACCGTGCTGGAGCACAACGACGACCTCAATCCGCGCATCGTGATCAAGAATCCGGAGACGCTCGAGGACATCGGCGACTACCCGCTGGCCGCGGGCACCCTGCTGATGGTCAAGAAAGGCCAGCGCGTCAATCCCGGCACCACGCTCGCGCGTATTCCGTACCAGCAGCAGAAGAACAAGGACATCACTGGCGGTCTGCCGCGTGTCGCCGAACTGTTCGAGGCCCGTACGCCGAAGGAAATCGCCGAGATCGCCCAGATCGACGGCTACGTCGAGATCACGAAGATCAACAAGAACACCGGCAGAAAAGGCCGCGTGCTCTACGTGGAGAACCCCGACACCAACGCCGTGTCCGAGCACCTGATCCCGAGCAACAAGCACATTATCGTCAGCAACGGCGAATACGTCAAGAAAGGACAGAAGCTCACCACCGGCGCCGTCATCCCGCAGGCCCTGCTCTCCATCTGCGGCCCGCAGGAACTTCAGCGCTACCTGGTGAACGAAGTCCAGACCGTGTACCGGTCCCAGGGCGTCGAGATCAACGACAAGCACATCGAAATCATCATCCGCCAGATGATGCAGAAAGTCCGCATCCTCGACAAGCGGCACGACGATCCGCGTTCCACCGGCCAGGGCGACACCCGCTTCCTCGCCGGCGAACTGATCGACCGGTATGAATTCGAACGCGAGAACAAGCGCGTCCGCGCCGCCGGCGGCAGACCCGCCGAGGCCGAACCCGTCCTGCTCGGTATCACCAAGGCATCCCTTGAAACGGACAGCTTCATCTCCGCCGCGTCCTTCCAGGATACCACGCGCATCCTGACCGACGCCGCCACGCTCGGACGCGAAGACGTCCTGCGCGGCTTCAAGGAAAACGTGATCACCGGACATCTGATCCCCGCGGGAACCGGAGCAGCCGATCTCCAGAACATCAAAGTCAAACTCCTGGGCGAAGAGTTGCCGCCCGAGATGCCGGCGATTGATGAACAGGACAACGGCGAATCCGTTTCCGATGAACTCGATATCTCCAAGATCGATTTCGGCGACGACGACTTCCAGTCCTCCGACGAGGATGGGGCCGAGTTCGGCGACGACGACGAGTTCCCGGCCGAAGACATCATCTTCGACGACACGGAACTTTCCGATGACGAGTTCAGCGACGACTCCCTTACGGACGATGACGATGGGGAATAAAACCGGAAAAAACGAGAAAATAATCAAAAAAAACAACGAAAAACTGGAAATTGATTTGATTATCCGCCGGAATGCGGGTATATTATATGCTTGAATTTTTGCGGTAATCATCAATAACCAGAATACAGGTGGAAACTTAACATGCCGACAATCAACCAGTTGGTCAGAGCCGGTCGCAACCCGAAACCGAGCAAGAGCAAATCCAAAGCTCTTACCAAATGCCCGCAGAGACGCGGCGTTTGCCTCCAGGTTACGACGAGAACCCCGAAAAAGCCGAACTCCGCTATGCGCAAGATCGCCCGTGTCCGCCTTACCAACGGACTCGAAGTCACTGCCTACATCGGCGGCGAAGGCCACAATCTCCAGGAACACAGCGTCGTCCTCGTGAAGGGCGGCCGTGTCCGTGACCTCCCCGGCGTCCGCTACCACGTCGTGCGCGGCGCTCTCGACAGCATGGGCGTCGACGGACGCCGCCAGGGTCGTTCCAAGTACGGTGCCAAGCGTGCCAAAGACGACAAGAAGAAATAATCCCAGATAAGGTAACGCATACACCATGAGAAGACGCAGAACCACGAAGCGGGAGCTCATTCCCGACGTCAAATACAACAGCGAACTCGTTGCACGCCTCATCAACACCCTGATGAAGTGCGGCAAGAAGTCCATCGCCCAGAAGATCGTCTACGGCGCGTTCGACTACATCGCCACCCAGAAAAAGGACATGGAGCCCCTCGAGGTCTTCATCCAGGCCGTCGAAAACGTCAAGCCCAAAGTCGAAGTCAAGTCCCGTCGCGTCGGCGGCGCCAACTACCAGGTGCCCATCGACGTCGCTCCGGAACGCCAGGTCGCGCTCGCGATCCGCTGGATCACGACCTATTCCCAGGCCAAGAAGGGCAAACCCATGATGATCGCCCTCGCCACGGAGCTCCTCGACGCTTTCGACAACACCGGCTCCTCCGTGAAGAAGAAAGACGATACCCACAAGATGGCTCAGGCCAACAAGGCGTTCGCACACTACCGCTGGTAATCGTCCCCCTGTCCCCAAGTTCTACCCTATGACGACTGCTATCCATACACTCAATCAGGATTACCACGAGGCCCCCGGCCGCAAGACCCCGCTCGCTGCCACGCGCAACATCGGGATCATGGCTCACATCGACGCCGGCAAGACCACGCTTTCCGAGCGTATCCTCTACTACACCGGCAAGAGCCACAAGATGGGCGAAGTCCATGAAGGCGCTGCCACGATGGACTGGATGGTCCAGGAACAGGAACGCGGCATCACGATCACGTCCGCCGCGACCACCTGCTTCTGGCTGAAACATCGCATCAACCTCATCGACACTCCCGGCCACGTTGACTTCACCGCCGAGGTCGAACGTTCCCTGCGCGTGCTCGACGGCGCCGTCGCGGTCTTCTGCGCGGTCGGCGGCGTGCAGCCCCAGACGGAAACCGTGTGGCGCCAGGCGAAGAAATACCATGTGCCGATCCTTGCGTTCGTGAACAAGATGGACCGTACCGGCGCGGATTTCTACCGCGTCGTCGATGAAATGCGCAAGAAGCTCGGCGCGACCGTCGTGCCGATCTCGCTCCCCATCGGCTCCGAAGCCAACTTCAGCGGCAACGTCCAGGTAATTGACCAGAAGGCGTACCGCTACGAAGGCGCGGACGGCGCCCAGGTCGTTGAATTCGACATTCCCGAAGAATACCGCGAAAAAGCCAAGGAAGCGTACGATTACCTGATCGAGTGCCTCGCCGAGGTCGACGATTCCATCATGGAACTCTACCTCGACGGCAAGACCCCGGAAAAGGAACAGCTCAAGGCCGCCCTCCGCACCGCGGTCGTCGCCGGCAAGCTCGTTCCCGCCCTCTGCGGCACCGCGTTCAAGGACAAGGGCGTCCAGCTCCTCCTCAACGCCGTCGTCGATTACCTGCCCTCCCCGGTCGACATCTGGGAAACGAAGGGCACCGATCCCGACACGGAAGCAGTCGCGACCCGTCACTGCGGCGACGACCAGCCGTTCTCCGCGCTTGTCTTCAAGATCATGAACGACCCGTACGTCGGCAAGCTCGCGTTCATCCGCATCTACTCCGGCATGGCGGAAAAGAGCGCCACGGTCATCAATCCCCGCACCCGCCGCCGCGAACGTCTCGGCCGCCTGCTTCAGATGCACGCCAATTCCCGCGAGGAACGCGATGTGATCTACTGCGGCGACATCGCGGCATGCGTCGGCCTCAAGAACTGCACCACCGGCGACACCATTTGCGACGAGGGCAACCAGATCGTCCTCGAATCCATGACGTTCCCGGACCCCGTGATCTCCATCGCAGTCGAACCGAAGAGCTCCGCCGCGCGCGACAAACTCTTCGCCGCGCTCGCCGCGTTGTCCGACGAAGACCCGACGTTCACGATCAACAGCAACGCCGAGACCGGACAGACCATCATCTCCGGCATGGGCGAACTTCACCTCGAAATCATCATGGACCGCCTGATCCGCGAGTTCAAGGTCGAAGCCAACTCCGGCCAGCCGGAAGTCGCCTACCGCGAAGCCATCCTCAATCCTGCCACCGCCGATTCGAAGTTCGTCCGCCAGACCGGCGGTCACGGCCAGTACGGTCACTGCGTGCTGAACGTCACCCCGATGGAACGCGGCCACGGCATTACGATCGAGAACAAGGTCGTCGGCGGCGCCATCCCGAAGGAATTCATCAAGCCGATCGAACAGGGCATCCGCGAAGCCGCGTCCACCGGCGTGCTTGCGGGCTACCCGCTCACCGATTTCCACGTCGACATCGTCGACGGTTCCTACCACCCGGTCGACTCCTCCGAAATGGCGTTCAAGATCGCGGCCTCGATGGGCCTGAAGGACGCGGCCCGCAAGGGCGGCATCTGCCTGCTCGAACCGATCATGAAGGTCGAGGTCACCACGCCGGAAGAAAACATGGGCGACATCATCGGCGACATCAGTTCCCGCCGCGGCGCGGTCATTCAGGTCGAGACCCGCGAGAACACCGTCCAGATCATCGCCAACACCCCGCTTTCCGAGCTCTTCGGGTATGCGACGGCAATCCGCTCGCTGACGCGCGGCCGCGCTTCCTACACGATGGAGCCCAACCATTTCGAACGCGTACCAACTTTTATTCAAGATAAAATTGTGGAGAAATCTCAAAAATGAGTACCAAATCTGCTCCCCGTCAGGTCCAGAAGTTCCGCATTAAGCTTCAGGCCTACGAACACCGCATCCTCGACCAGTCGGTCGCGGAAATCCTCAACACCGCCCGCCGCACCGGATCCCGCGTCGCCGGTCCGATCCCGCTGCCGACCCGGGTGGAACGTTTCACCGTCAACCGCTCTCCTCACGTGGACAAGAAGTCCATGGAGCAGTTTGAGATCCGCACCCATAAGCGGGTGTTGGACATCATCAATCCGAGCAGCAAGACGGTTGACGAGCTGAAGAAGCTGAACCTTCCTGCGGGCGTGGATATCATCATCAAGATATGACGGGGGAGGTTAGAGATGAAAAAAGGACTACTTGGCAGAAAATTGGGCATGACCCATCTGTATACCGAATCGGGCGAGATGGTTCCGGTGACGGCCATTGAATTGGGTCCCTGCCCGGTCATTGCGTTGCGGACGCAGGCCAAGGACGGCTACAGCGCTGTTCAGATTGGCTTTGGCAGCCGCAAGAAGAAGAATGTGACCAAGGCGATTCTCGGGAATCTCGAGAAGGCGGGATTGCAGGACAATCCTCCGGCGGTCATCCGCGAGATGCGCCTTGACGAAGATCCCACCTATGCGGTGGGAGACACGATTGGCGCGGACACGTTCGCGGCCAATGAGTTTGTGGACGTGATTGGCCGCACGAAGGGCCGCGGCTTCGCGGGCGTCGTCCGCCGCTGGAATTTTGGTGGCGGTCGTGCGAGCCATGGTGGCGCGTGGGTGCGCCGCACGGGTTCCATTGGTATGTGCGCGGCTCCTGGCAAGGTCTACAAAGGCCGGAAGATGCCGGGTCACATGGGCGATGTTCGGCGGACCGTGCAGAACCTCCTGGTGGTTCAAGTTCGTCCCGAGAACAACCTGCTGTTGGTGAAGGGCGGGATTCCCGGCCCCATTGGCGGCGTGGTGGTTGTCCGCAATGCGGTGAAGAAATAAGGAGGGAGACTGCAATGGCTACAACATTGACGGTAAAGACGATAGCCGGTGCGGAAGCCGGCAAGAGCGTGGAAGTGCAGGACGAGCTGCTTGAGCGCGTGAAAGGCGAGCAGGCGGTGAAGGACTCCGTGGTTGCCTTCTTGGCGCGGATGCGTTCCGGCACGGCGGCGACGAAGACTCGCGGCATGGTTTCTGGCGGCGGCGCGAAGCCGTGGCGTCAGAAGGGCAATGGCCGTGCGCGTGCCGGCAGTTCCCGCAGCCCCGTGTGGCGCGGCGGTGGTGTGGTTTTCGGACCCCAGCCCCGCAGCTATGCGAAGAAAGTGAACTCGAAGGTGGAGAAGCTTGCTCTCCGTCGTGCGTTTACGGACCGGTTGGACGCAGAAGAGGTTGTCCTCATTGATTCGTTGGATTTT
>JAEEGH010022918.1_pt1 | contig 12753 bp, 12 predicted proteins | sample 9134181 | NCBI WGS metagenome assembly JAEEGH01 (sample SAMN16246544, study PRJNA631951) | gut metagenome | biome: gut microbiome; feature: rumen; material: DP-attached | host: Bos | place: Iran: Karaj | collected 2018-10 | reverse complement strand
TTGTGATTATTTATATTTAGATATTAGGCCTTCTTTTTTGGATCGGATTGAGGAGTATTGCATTAATTTGTTCTCCCCACTTAATTACTCTTTCATTAGAAATACCGATTCTACGTTTGGGGATTATCATATCAGTTTCCAAGAAGCAGAAAACGAATATATTGTAAATTTTCATTCTTACCATAAAAAAGAATTGGAAAAATTAAAAAAGATCCCAGCATCAATTCGTATAAACAATAAGAATAATGTAGATAATTCAATGATTGATTTAGTATCAAAAACCAATAGTGTTATTGAAGGAAGATTTGTATCAATAGAACCTGTTTATGATAGAGATATGTTCTTTAATAGGTATAAATACTTAGGTATTGAATTATCTTATCGATTTGTTGATACCATAAGAAAAGGTGCTTTACCTAGAACAGACTATTATAAAGACTTCATTAGTGAAAATGAGTACAAGGATTTATTAAAAATAAAGTATTTAACTTCAAGAGCTGAAAGTGTCCAATTAGCGGAAATCAAATACCTATTAATAAATAACAGAAAACAATAACACAATAAAATGTGCACGCTTAACCGAACTTTTTGCCCATTTCAAATTATTAAACTCCCTATTTTGTCATAATGTATTCAGGGAGAACCAATATGGCTGAAAATAAAAGATGGAAAACCAAAGAAGAAGCTCAAGAATACATTTCTAAAGCTATCCAAGAAAACAATCTTGGCCTTTCTTATTGCGCCGCTTGCGATTTTCTAGGAGCAGAACCAGTGCCAAGAAGCAAGCGTAGTAAGAGATTTCTATTGGGAGTCTATGAAGATAGTTTTAACTTGTTCAGCGATAAAGATTTAAAAGATCTTATTTCTGAATTAGAAGACTCTATTCTAACTGCCGAATACGTCGAAAACCACAAATTCAAAGATTTGGACGAAACCTATTTAAGCGCCGAAGATATTCTGAAAATTGCAAAGCACGAGCTTGCGGAAAGGCATTTTCCAAGAAGGCAAAGAATGGAAAAACGCTATAGAATCCAAAGAGCAAAAGCGCGCAAAAAAATAAATAATTTCAGAATTTTCTTCTTCAGTTTATCGAGCGTTTTTCAAAATTGGTCTTCATGGTAAAATAAAACTAACAAAACATATTAGGGGGAAACATATGTATAAGTTAACAAAATACGAGCTTATTCATTTAAGCAACGATGAACGCGATAGAATTTTTGATCGTGTCTATAACAAAAAGGATAACAACTATCATTATTTAGCGTTTGAAAGACAACTAGGAGGATATTCTCCTATTCATACATTCATTTCAAATAGAGATGAATCTATTATGAGAAATGAAAAAGACATCTTTGAAACACTATTAGCCAAAAGAGAAGTGTGCTCATTATATCCAAGACTAAATTTAACTTTATATCCAGTCACAAAAATAGAAAATTCAGAATACGAAATCGATTTAGAAAACATCGATAAACACTTTGCGGATATTTTGGAACTCAACGACGAAAAATATAAAACAAAATTTTTATTTGTTAACTTTGGACAAGGTGCCACAAACTTCAACCAAAAATTAATTATAAAAAAATTGCGCGAACTCTATAAAAAGAGCAAAATACTTCAAGCCATTTATATCGAATATTTAATGGAGGAAGATAAGACAAGCATTACTATTGAAGGACCAGTTGTCAAAGAAGGACAATTCTGTAACAACCAAGAAATAGAATTTGTTAGACTCCCTAATCCGGTAAGAGTATGCGCAGGGGCTTTTAAAGATTGCAAATCACTTAGATATGTTGATTTTGGTTCGGGCAATGGTGATGTAATTATCGAAAAAGGTGCTTTTGACTCCTGTATTAATCTAAAAGATATGGTCTTTATTTTGAAAAAAGATACAAATATCACTATAGATGAAGAGGCTTTCAGAAACACAAATCAAGTAATTGCATTCCATGTTCCAGTGGAAAGTTTTAAATCTTTGGACGAATTTGCTAAAAGTCATAATTACAAGATTAAAAAAGTCCTCTAAATGTACTAAAAGATGTACAAAAAATGGCTGCTCAATTCGAGTGGCTTTTTTTGTGTCATAAATATAGTCATAAAGAGGTTGTCACCCACCTCGCCAGCGAGAGTAGTAAGTTACTGGCCCTAAAAGGATATAACTAATACGAGATGGCTAAAAAGCAACGACCCGTTTCAGGTCAGAATGAAACTATGCTACTGAGTTTAGAATAGCTGCGCCACGAGGAGATGGTCAGGTTGGTAACGGTAGGGTCCGGTGAGCAATCAGCCAACCACTTAAGAGGGCGACTTCCCACCAGCGAAAACCTGGCTCTGATGGATTCAGAATAAAAATCACGGTATGTCACTATTGCAAAGGGTAATCTTGCAATGACTGTCAGGGAAAGAACTGACTACGGCTAGACTGAATGTTCTAGGGTGCTGGTAGCTAAGTCGTTAGTGGAAGGTCCAGCAATTAAAATGGCCAAAAATATCAGATTAATCTGATGCCCTGTTGGTGTGAGGGAAGAAAACCAAATAAGCCGATTGAGAATCTGTGTATCGGACCAAGCTTAGACTAATGATTGCCATAAATTAGAGAGCTGCTAAGCGAGTCGAGATAAAAGCCATAGCAAGCACTATTGCTAATCTCGCAAAAGTGAGATGAACCTCCTCTTGTGGAACAAGACTAAACCCAAGCATTAGATAGAAATACCTATGACAGTTGGAAAGGCAACAAATTAATTGTCATAGCGGTTCATCGTCTATGAGAAATTGGATACTAATTCCGACCGATGTGGTGGTGAAGCCACGTTGAGGCTGTGGAATAAGACACAGTGATTATTCTAAAAATGAATACGAGATTATCAATAATCTGCGCAGGTAGGATCTCATAGCTTGGTGAGATTCTACTTGGTTAAGGGGTTTATGAAAGTATCAATTTATTCTCGCAACTTAATGATTCAAAAAATAAAACAAGGGCTTCCAAACAATACAGCAATTATTTCTTTTTCAGATATAGAAGAAGAGTTCATAGATTTTCCTAAAGAAATTGATGTCCTTCATGTTGCTTTCTATGATGTTAGACCATATACAGTCGCAAAGCATCATTATGAGAATATTCTTCCTCAAGCAAAACAGATTGCTGAATTTATTCTCAAAAAGAGAAGAGAAGGAAAAGATATTATTTGTCAATGCGACTATGGCATTTCAAGAAGTGCAGGATGTGCCGCTGCAATATTAGAGATGTGGGAGAATAGGGGAATTGATATATTTGCTGATTATAGATATTCACCTAATCAATTTGTTTATAACAAAGTATTAAAGGAGTTAAAAAATGCCAGTAATAAATAGCAACAAAAATTCATCTTCAAATATTTATAGGTTTAACGGAAAAGATCCATTTGATGATTGGACTGTTAAGGATGGTTCATTATATGGATACTATCCAAGAAATTCTCTCATTAATCTTTTATCTAAACAAAATAGTGTAATTATATTTGAAGATATTCTTACAATTCCTGATGGTGTTGTTTCCATAGAAAATAGCTGTTTCAAGAACAACAAAAGACTTGAACAAGTATTTATTCCGTCTTCTGTAAAACATATCTCTAAATCGGCGTTTGCCAATACAGTTGCTACATTAGTAGTGGAAGAAAACTCATATGCTATGAAATATGCGATTAAATATAATTTAAAATACAAAATTAAATAGTTGTCAGTTTATAGGACCTCTTATATAATAAAGCCACTCATAGTTCCTTGAGCGAATCAATAAAATAAAACAGATTTTTATTCATGATCATCAATTGGGAGGAGGAAATTATGAGTTATACAATTGATTCGCGTTTGATAGGCAAATCTATCAAATCCCTAAGACTAAGTAGAAACTGGACACAGGAATACTTAGCAGACCACGTTGGATATAGTGTAAGAAACTTGCGCCGTATCGAAAACGACGGTACAGGAAGTATTGACGTTGTTAATACTTTCGCAGATGCCTTCGAGGTATCTGCAATAGACATCCTGAATGGGGTGTCTTTTTTTATTTCTTTATGCAAAACGAAAACACCCAATCGGGTGTTAGCTACATTGTTGACCTTCGCCATACAATATTTACTCTAATTTGTTGTTCGTGCACATGCATTCTAGGCTGAGCAATAGGTTGCGATCCTTTTGCTTCTAGAACGGGTTATTTCTAACCGTTACCATGGGAGGAGTCGATATCCTCCAACTTTCAGGGAGCTTTCAGCAAAACATCATGAGATCTTTTACCGACGTACCCCTACTTGTACCAACCAAGGCAGTTATAGGTAATTACTTACCGTCAAGTCGAACACTTCTTGCGAGAACGTAGATATTGGTTTCTCAGGCCAACATCGTCACGTGGGATGTATTTCTACAGAGCCTCTTGTCGTGCCTACCCTGGTTTTCACTTACATCGAAGAGCATATTGCGCCACCAACCAAAGCGGTTTTCTAGTCCCGAATACCTATTAATTGCTTTATAGGTCTTGGTATTAATGCAGTATCCCACATCTTTGCCTTACTTGGTTGGGCCCCAGCCATCAGCAAGATGACTTCACTGGGTTCCAATGCGCCTATATTATAAAATGCTGTCAATATTATTGGTGAGGACACCGTTTGTCCGCGTGAAAACATAGCTCTTACAAACAAAAAACGATCCACCGAAGAAGTGGGCCGTTTCTTTTTTAAGCACCTTGAGTAGAAGTGGTATCTTTAAAGCTACTATAATCTAGAGCATTTAATGAGATATCAGCCTTTCTTATTTCAAAAGAGGCTCCATATTCTCCTTTAATTTTACTATCTTTCATTGTTGTTGTTTCCTCAAGGAATAGTTTGTAGGAACATACATCTTCACCATAATTACACTGAACTATTGCTTTAGATGAATGACCACCTTCACTACTTTTGTAGACCGTGGTGAAAGTATTATTCTTATTTACATAGTATTTTGTCTGGGCTATCGAATCGTTCGATGGAAAGAATTTTAACCAGGGATTGAATAAAAAAGTCATATCTCTGTACGCATATGAGTGAGTGCAGTAACAGACCGACACAGAAGCAAATGATGATGGACTTGTTATTGGGATGGTTGAATAACTTCCATTTTCTATATCTACTTTGTAAAAAGTTTCTTCATTTAATTCAGCATAAATACTTGTTTTGTATTCATGATTTGTGTTCGAATCTGTAGAAACATTGGAATCAACTATATGAGTCTCTTTTTTAGTAGATTCGCTTCGTTTATTATCGTTATCTATTTTTGCAGTTAATTCGATATCCGAAAACATACATGTTTCCGTTTTTGCGGCTTTTCCATAACCTTTGTTTTCTAGAGACATCTTATAACTAATTAAATAGTCACTTGTGTCTTTTAAACATGACTTATTTTCTACACTCATTAAGAAAGAACTAGTTACTTCTAGCAACCTATCTTCTAGTTTTTCGGTAAAAGTATCATCGTTGACTTGCTTGCCATAGCTAGAAAAACTTGGCTTGCTGAACCTGCTAGAGTCACACGCACTCAAGAGCAATGGTAGTGCGATTAATGATAGTAATTTGTTTGTCTTTGCCATAGTGGTGTTCCTCCTTGAATAATAAAAAGCACGACCCTTTTAACAAAATAGTAAGCGTTCATCGTGCTTTTTTATATTCTAGCACAAGTTTTCTTTCTGACAAGTTTTATTGTGCTAACTCCTTATTTTTCGGTCGAAAATATGCAGAAATATAATGCTATTTAAAGAATTAATACTTTAAAATAGAAATAAGGATTTATAACTTATAATGAATGACACAACCACAATTGGGACCATTGCTGGAATAGTATTCTTACTATTTGCTTTTGTTATTATTCCAGGCATTGTTGTCGGAATAGTGGTGCCTGTTAGTACATACCGTCATAGATATACTGACTTTGTTAATGAACACAGTGTTACTCTTAGAAAAATAAGAGCAATTAGCAACAAGTATTCTTTTAACAAGATTCCTAATTACGATATGGAACACAGCTATGACAATAATGATTTTTATCCAAATGTGTCTTGTAAAGATTACCTAACTTACCAATTAGTGTATTTACAAGGAAAAATATCTAAAGTTTTACGCGATACTTTAGAAAACAAGATTAATTTCGAATCATATAAAAAAGAAATTTCAAGCTGCCATTACGGTGAATATGATGTTGATATTTCTCTTTATGATGTTAATCCAAAAACATTAGCAAGATTTGAAAAGAGAATTATTAAACCTCTTATCATTTCTCCTAAAACTCGTTTTTTCATTACTGTCACTTTAAGAAGAACGGACATTAATGGTAATTACCAAGAAGGCAAACGCCAGACATTTGAAGCGGAAGATATTAAAGACATAATAAGACGATTAAATCAAAAACGCGGTGAACGTTACTTAAATGATGATGTATGGCAATCTCTTGTAAGAGTGGAACGCGCAAAGGTATCTAACAAAATGAGATTTGCGGTATTTGCTAGAGATCATGAAAGATGTGTTAAATGCGGTAGTAGACATAATCTAGAAGTTGATCACATTTATCCAATTTCTAAAGGTGGCAAAACAGAGATGAGTAATCTTCAAACACTTTGCCATAGATGCAATGTTAAAAAAGGAAACTCAATCGAGTAAATATAACCTTTTTATTATTAATAATCATATTAATTCGGTAAAATAAAAGTAATTAGGGGTTAATATCTTATGAAAGCAATCCAATGTGAGATGTGCGGAAGTCATGATCTTATTAAGAAAGATGGTGTTTTCGTTTGCGAAAATTGTGGAACAAAATACACACTAGAAGAAGCCAAGAAATTAATGATTGATGGTGTTGTTTCTGTTTCTATTGATACATCTAAAAAAGAACAAGACATTCTTAAGATAATTAAAACCGCTTTTGATGCAGGCAATTATCAAGAAGTATATGATTCAGCAACGAAACTAGTGGAGATGAATCCAAATCTTTGGCGTGGCTGGTTTTATAAATGGATAGGCGCCGGTTATTTATCTGAAAAAGATTTCGATCGTTTTGCAGAATCTCTTACCTATTATCAACAAATGATTGATGTGTGCAGTGATGAAGAATATGAAGAAGTAAATAAAATTTCACTCGATGAATTCATCAAAATGATTGAATACTTATTTGGAATGCATTGTATTAATTTCCAGACAGATATTAATGGTGAAAACGCATATAATATGTCTACCTTTTTAAGTGGGGCATTTGGATGTATTGATGGCCTTGTTGAAGATGCTGGTTATGGATATTGCGAGGCCTATGAACTCAAAACCAAACTCTCCCATAAATTCTTTAAAACTTTACAAGCCGCAAAAGAGAATTCTGATGCTAGATTTGGCAAAAGCAAATCGTCTAGAACTGATGAAAAGTGGGAGATTTGGATGCACGAGCAAATAGAAATCGAAAGTAATGCCGAAGATCTTATTAATTCAGAAATTAGACCTCAAGACTTTGAACCATACTTTAATTTCATGTCACGAGTTGTTACTGATAGAATCCATTCTTGTTCTTATGATTACATTCCAGGTGATGGATATGTTAAAAGTTTGGTTTTAAGCGATGACGCTATTAGGACATCTAAAAATGACCTGAAAAATATCATGAATAGAAAACCACAAATTCTCGCTGAAGCAAACAAAAGAGCAGCGGAATATCATAAAGCAAGAAATGAAAAATATTGGGAAGAACACAAAGAAGAGAAGGAACAACTCTTAAAAGAAAAAGATTCTCTTTTAAACAATATTAATGATTTTGATAGTCAAATTAAGGATATTGACAACAGTATTTCCTTAACAAAACAAAAATATAAAGTTGTCCTTTCCGAAGAAGAAAAAGTGATTTCGACCGAAAGACAAATAAATATTGTTAAAAGTGATTTGAAGAAATACTCTTTGTTCGATTTTAAAGGCAAAGCACCTACTAAAGAACGCATCAAAGAATTAAAAAGACAATTAGAAAACGAATCTGCTTTAGCGTCATCAGCAAGAAAACGTTATGATGCATCAGTTAAAAAAGAGATTGATCAATTAGTTAAACAAAAGAACGATTTGCTTTCTTTGAAAGAAATAGCACTTAAAAAGGTCAATTCAATAAATGAAGGCTTAAATAAAAACAGATAGAAGGAATCGATTATGCACGAAGAAAAATCTCACATTAAATATTTATTTATTAAACTAGCAATTTTCATTGTGCTCGCAATATGTGTTTTCATATTCCGCGAACAATTAGTCGAACACCTTAAATACTTTATCGGAGGATTAATGCTCCTTTATGGTGTTGAAGAAATACTATTTGAAGTTATCTTCCACGGAAAGAACTTCTGGAAGTGTGAAAAGACATATTTAGGTCTTGTTGAATTAATCTTAGGTACAACATTGTTCTTCTATCCATTAGAAGCAAACGCTGAAGAAATAGTTAAGATGACATGTGTTATCTGGTCTGCTTGGTCAATTATCAGAGAAGCCTTTGAAATTAGAGAACTCGTTGTTGAAATCAAATCTGTTGTTTTAACCATTATCAGTGGTATCGAATCAATAGCAGTAATTGTGTTATCGGTTATGTTGATTTTAGAACCAGGCGAACATCACGCAATGATTCACTTGTATCTCTTGCTAGCAGAATTAGTGCTAACACCTTTGGTGCCATTACTTGATGAGATTATTGAAGAAAGAAAACAAAAAAGAGATTGAATATGGGTGCATTAAAAACTGATGTCAAAATTCAAACAAAAAACATAGTATTGTTACTTTTAAACACTCTTGCCATTATTGCTTCTATTGTTTTTGTTGTCCTTTTTTACACAATTTTAAAAAAATACATTCCAGATTCTGTTGTTGGTGTGGTTTGTACAATTCTTGGTATTTTAATCCCCATTGAAAAAGGATTGATTGAAAACTGCATGGATACTATGCCATGGGAAGTCTATCTAAGATATTTAATAAGAAAAAAGCAAATTGATAAAAATACGCCTGTAAGAACTTTATTTGTTGCATTTGCGGTTGTTGAGGTCGAAAACAAATATCTTCTTTTAAAAAACAAACACGGCATTGGCCTTTATCAAATGCCATCAAAAAAATACCAAATTACTTATGAAAAGAAACAAGAATTAGAAGATATATTTAGAACATTACCCGATGATTACAATCCTAAGAAAGATAGTTATGATTATAGTTTTTTAGTAAAAGCAAAATATCTCAAAAAGTTTTATAAGTCATTTTTAAATGATGTTAATCCGAAGACATATAATTACGTGAAAATCGTTGAAAAAATAGTCAAAACTTGTGACTTAGACGAGAACATGTTCCAAAACACTAAAATGACTTTTAAAACAAGAGTTGTACGTCCAATTTCATTTTCACGATTCACAAATCATTATGAAATGGTTTGCTGCGATGTTGTTGTTTTAGAACCTACCGAAGAGCAATACAAAGAATTGTCAAAAATTGTCGACAAAGAAACAGAAGCCTATAAATTTGCGACTTTGAAAAATATCCAATCCCACGGTGTTGAGCCAGAAAATAACAAAAGGTATGCGGACATTATTGAAGGAGCTTATGATCTTATCTTGGCCGCAAAGAATGAAAATGATTGAGAATAATTTGAAGAAGGGGGATTCAAATGTTATCTATATGCTTGCTCTCTGAAGACGCTCTTACTTATACAATCATCTTTAGTATTTTGGGTGTTGGTTTAATTATTTTTATTGTAATTTTTAGCTTGTCTTTAACAAAACAGCATAAGTACATAAAAAAGATTAAACAATTAAAAGAAAAAGCTTTTGTTTTTGGCGAAGCAAAGAGAAACCACAAATATATTTTAGATTTAGCAACAGAATTATTATTATTGCGCGATGAATTTAAAGAAAAGTTTGAAGGGAAATATGTTTTAAATTCTCTTAATGCTGCCTATGAGTCGCTTGATGATATTGATATTGCAATCCATTCCATCACATACGAAGAATATAAAGCTAAAAAGGAATATCTAGATAAGAAAAAAGATGCGATACACGCCTATAAATTAATCGAAAGATATAACGAAGAATGTAAGGAGTTTGAAAGAGAAGGTCTTAAGAAAGTAAGATGCTTTTCAAAGGATGACTTGCCATTATTAGAAAGACGAGTAAAAACTATTGAAAGTTTCTTTTCCTTTTGTTCGAAAAAGAATTTAAAAAATGATAGTGGCATTAATTATACAGAATATAGAAGATTAACTAACGACACTATAGCGACAGTCATTTCTAAAAATAATTTGGAATACGAATATAATTTTGCAAGATGCAATTATGATGATGCATATAAATTACTAGATGCATCCGGACAAGCATTATTAAACGCAAAATTAGAGTCAGCAGACTTGATAGAGAAAATTGAAAAATTAATTAATTCTATTGCCAGCAAGCCAAAGGAAATTGATCACGAAATATCTAACGTTATAGAGATTAAAAAAGAATTCGAAGAAAATTACGAATACGGAAAGCAACAATCTGCAACATTAGCGAAAGGCGTTGTTGGTGCTAGCGCTGGCATAGCAGCGGGTGCTGCAACAGCAGCTCTAGCTCCTGGAGCAGCTATGTGGGTAGCGACAACATTTGGAACAACTGCATCTGGAGTTGCTATTTCTTCATTAAGTGGAGCGGCCGCTACAAATGCCGCTCTCGCTTGGCTCGGTGGCGGTGCAGTTGCTGCCGGCGGTACTGGTGTTGCAGGCGGAAGTGCTCTTTTATCTTTAGCAGGTCCTATTGGTATTGCGATCGGTGCCATTACTGTCGCAGGAAGTTTATTCTTCATTTTAGCCAAAAAGAGAAAGATAAATAATCAAATGAAGGCAATCACTATTGAAATTAATAATGCCATTGTTAAATTAAAAGAAATTGCAGCTAAAATTACTGCCGCAACAGGATCCATTAATAAATTACGTGATGAACTAGAGAATCAATATAGAACAATTGCCATCATGCCAACTCGTGACTACAATTGTTTCTCCGAAGAAGGCAAAAAAGCCTTAGGCACTTTAGTGAACAATACTAAATCACTTTCGGTTTTAATTTCTAATACTATTAGCGAGTAACTATGGATGACAAAATGTTAAAAAGCAATCAAGAAGCTGCCTATGCATCTTGGATTAATTATTTGAATGATTTAAGACTCGAAAGACTTTCGAGTGAATTAGCAACCCAAGAAAGAAATTTTCAGAGTGCAATATCTGAACTTGATGAAATGTATTCTCTAGCGAAAGAAACTGTCATTTCTAATAGAGGCGGTCAAAAAGGCGTTCATGGTTTTATCGCGGAAATATATCAAACTGGAATTGAAAATGCGAAAGATAAATATAATGGAATTTCTCCAAAAACTGTTTGGGTGAACGATAATTCTGTTGCTGATTTAAATAGAGGAAAAACAGGAATTCAATTAAAATTTTGCGAGAAAAATATGTCTTTAGATGCAATTGAAAGCCATATGGAAAAATATCCGGACTGGGCATCTAAAGGAAATAAATACATGATTCCAAAAGATCATTATGACAAAATAAAATACTATCTTTCGATATCTGAAGATGCTGCGAATAAAATGCCCAAATCCACTGATAAATTCAAAATGTCAGAATGGAAAAAAGTTCATGAGATGTTCGGCAGTGGGAAAATCAATCTCAATAAACTAGAACCTTCAGAACTTATTTATAAACAAGTTCAAAAAGGGAATATGACTAGAACTTTTCATAAACAGCAAAAAGAACTTAGTGAATTAAATGAACAAAAACAAGCAGACATCAATGCTGCTCATAAACCATCATTTGCCGAAGGAGCAAAGGCGAGTTTGATATCTGGAGCTATTGAAGGTGGCGTTTCTTTAGTTACGGCAATTATTCAAGAAAAGAAAAAAACAGGTAAAAAAATATCAGAATTCACTAGTGAAAACTGGAAAACTATTTTAGGCAAAACCGTCTATGGAACATTTAAGGGCGTCGTTAGAGGCGCAACCTTATATGCCGTTACATTTAATGGTTTTATGAACTCTTTTGTGGCTAATGGATTTGTTACCGGAGCATTTTCTATCGCCGAACTTATATATAAGAAGAATAAATATGGGCTTTCTAATGAACAATTCAAGTCTGAATGTGAAAATGCTATTTTATCAACTGCGGTTTCAACTGTTTCATCAATGCTTGGTAATACACTAATTCCTATTCCTGTATTAGGAGCTGTGATTGGTAATACAATTGGCCAATTATTATTGCAAATAGCTAATCAAGATAAAGAAATAAGACAATATGCTGAAGAGGTGAAGAAAGTTAGAGAAGCGCTAGATAAAGAATATCAAGACTTCTTAACCGCCTTATTAATTAGAGAACAACAATTTGTTGAACTCATGGAATTAGCATTTGTTCCTGATTACAATCAAGCTTTTCAAGGATCCGTTCAATTAGCTACTGCTGTTGGTGTTGATGATGACCAAATATTAAAAACTGTAGAAGACATCGACAACTACTTCACTAATTAATTATTCATAGATATTCACATATCATCACTTTAAAAGAATCAATAACCTTTACTCATAGAGTAAGGGTTTTTCTTTTACTTATTTTGTGTCTTTTTGTTTACCGAAAACGCTATTTGTTTATTAGATTTTATTATCATTTTAGTTAACACGCTTACGTGTGTGCTGTATGATATACGCATTTAGTGAGACTACCACTTGAAAAAAGTGGGAAGAA
>JAEEGH010022917.1_pt1 | contig 12754 bp, 10 predicted proteins | sample 9134181 | NCBI WGS metagenome assembly JAEEGH01 (sample SAMN16246544, study PRJNA631951) | gut metagenome | biome: gut microbiome; feature: rumen; material: DP-attached | host: Bos | place: Iran: Karaj | collected 2018-10 | reverse complement strand
AGATATGCATATGAATTACAAGGAGTTAAGCGTAAAGGCTATGGACCTGCGTAAGGTAGTGGTTGAAATGATTATGAAATCTGGTGGTGGTCACATAGGCGGAGATTTCTCTGTTATGGAGACACTTGTAGATTTGTATTTTAATCAAATGAATATTAGTCCCGAGAATAAGGATGATCCAAATCGTGATTATTTCATTATGAGTAAGGGACACTCTGTAGAGAGCTATTATGCTGTTTTAGCTGCAAAGGGATTTTTTGATACTGATGAGCTTATTAATACATTCTCTCAGTTTGGTTCAAAATTCATTGGTCATCCAAACAATGAGATTGATGGTATTGAAATGAATTCTGGTTCACTTGGACACGGACTTCCAGTAGCTGTTGGTATGGCTATTGCCTGCAAAAAGGATAATCGTCCAAGTAGAGTATATGTAGTTATGGGCGATGGTGAGGTAGCTGAGGGCTCAGTTTGGGAAGGCTTTATGGCAGCAGGTCACTATAAGCTAGATAACCTTGTAGCTGTTGTTGATAGAAATAAGCTTCAGATTTCTGGTGCTACAGAGGATGTTATGACTCATGAGAACCTTCACTCACAGATAGAAAGCTTTGGCTGGAATGTGATTGAAGCTAATGGAAATAGCATAGAGGAAATGGATGCCGCCTTTAATCAGGCAAAGACTGTTAAGGGAAAACCAACCTGTATTATTGCAAATACGATAAAAGGTTTTGGCGGTGGCGAAGTAATGGAAAATAAAGCCAGCTGGCATCACCATGTTCCAAATGAAGAGGAATATAAGCTAATTATGCAATCATTAGATGCAAGAAAGGAGGCAGTGGCAAATGAATAAGATTCCAAACAGACAGGCTATTTGTGAGACATTAATGGCTTACGCAAAAAATGATAAGGACATTATTGCACTTTGCTCTGATTCAAGAGGCTCTGCTTCAATGACTCCTTTCTTTAATGAGTTCCCAGAGCAATCAGTAGAGGTTGGTATAGCAGAACAGAATCTTGTAGGCATAGCAGCAGGTATGGCTCATGTTGGTAAAAAGCCATATTGTTTCTCGCCAGCATGTTTCATTTCTACACGCTCATACGAGCAAGCAAAGGTTGATGTTGCATATTCAAATACAAATGTAAAGCTTATAGGTATCAGTGGTGGTATCAGCTATGGTGAACTTGGAATGAGTCATCACAGTGCTCAGGATATTGCAGCTATGTCAGCCATTCCAAATATGAGAGTATATCTGCCAAGTGATAGATTTCAAACTGCAAAGTTGATAGAAAAGCTTCTCGAGGATGACAAACCAGCCTATGTAAGAGTTGGCAGAAATCCAGTGGAGGATATTTATTCAGAGGATAACATCCCATTTGAAATGGACAAGGCTACAGTCCATGAATATGGTCAGGATAATGAGAAAAAGGTTGTTATTGTTGCCTGTGGTGAAATGGTTCGTCCATCAATTGAGGCAGCTAAGCTTTTACAGGAGAAAAATATTGCTGTAACAGTGCTAGATATGTACTGTGTAAAACCTTTTGACAGCAAGTCTTTATTAAATGCACTAGATGATGCTGACCTTGTAATATCAGTTGAGGAGCATGCTCCATTTGGTGGCTTAGGCTCAGTGGTAGCAGGAGTAGTAGCAGCAAACAAGCCAGTTAAGGTTATACAACTGGCACTACCTGATGACCATGTGATTACAGGAAAGTCTAAGGCTGTATTTGATTACTATGGATTAAATGGAGAGGGTATCGCAAATACGGTAATTAATAATTTGCACTAGGACAATTATATGGAAAAAAATTATTTAATTAGTATTGATCAAAGTACTCAAGGTACAAAGGCACTTTTATTTGATAAGAATGGTACCCTTATGTGCAGAGCAGACGTGCCACACAAGCAAATTGTTAATGATTTAGGATGGGTTAGCCATAATCCAGAGGAAATCTATGAGAATGTGGTAAAGGCAGTCAGAGGGGTTCTTGCAAAGGCAAATGTCAGCCCAGAAAACATTATAGGAATTGGAATCAGTAATCAGCGCGAAACCAGTGTTCTCTGGGATAAAAAAACTGGATTATCTCTTAATAATGCAATAGTTTGGCAGTGTGCCAGGGCAACAGAAATATGTGAGAGAGATGATGTAAAGGCTTCCTCCCAAAAAGTATTTGAAAAGACTGGAATCAAGCTCTCACCATATTTCCCTGCCAGCAAAATTGCATGGCTTATAGAAAATACTGAGGGAGCTAAGGAAAAACAAAAGAGACATGAAATATGTCACGGAACAGTGGATAGCTATCTGGTATATCGCTTAACAAAGGGTGAAGTGTATGCAACAGATTATTCCAATGCCAGCCGCACTCAGTTATTTAATATTTTTGAATTGAAGTGGGATGAGGAAATCTGCAAACTATTTGGGATTAATCCTGAGGATATGCCAAAGGTTATGGACTCAAATGCGTGCTACGGATATACGGATTTTGAAGGCTTGTTTACAGAGCCAATACCTGTTCAGTCAGTTTTAGGCGATAGTCACGGTGCATTGTTTGGTCAGGGCTGCAGAATGGCAGGCATGGCTAAGGCTACCTATGGTACAGGTTCATCAATCATGATGAACATAGGCGAAAATCCCCTTCTCAGTAAAAACGGGCTTGTAACCTCATTGGCATGGGGCATTGATGGCAAGGTTAACTATGTTCTAGAGGGTAATTTGAATTACACCGGAGCAGTAATCACATGGCTCAAGGATGATATGGAGCTCATTGAAAGTGCTGCTGATACAGAAAGCCTTGCAATGGCAGCAAACAAAAATGATTCACTTTATTTGGTACCAGCATTTACTGGACTTGGAGCACCATATTGGAATTCTCATGCTAAAGCAGCAATAGTTGGCATGGATAGAACAACTAAGAAAAAAGAACTGGTTCGTGCAGCACTTGAGTGTATTGCTTACCAAATAACTGATATAATAAAAGCCATGGGTCAGGATGCAGGTGAAGCTATTTCAGAGCTTCGCGTTGATGGTGGACCTACTAGAAATGGATATTTGATGCAGTTCCAAAGCGATATTTCAGGACTAAAAGTTCAGGTTCCTAATCAGGAGGAGCTTTCTGGAATAGGAGCAGCATACCTGGCAGGAATATCACTTGGTTTGTGGAATGAGGAAATCTTCTCAAAGATGAAGCGAAACACATATAGTCCAGTTATGGACGAGAAGGTTGCAAATGAAAAGTATGCTGGCTGGAAGGCAGCAGTGGAAAAGGTTTAGATTGGAGATAGCAATGGGAAAACTAGCATACACAGTTAAATGCTGAGCTCCAGTTTAAAGTAATGCCACATGGCAAGTTTGCTATATTCGCACAGTAAAATATGTCGGATATTTAAAAATTTAATCTGTGTAATTAATAATTCCTTGAAGTTATGCTAGATAAAAATAGCATAACCGAAAGGAATTTTTTTATGAAAGCAGTTATTTTTGATTTGGACGGGGTAATTTGTTTTACAGATAAGTATCACTATATTGCATGGAAAAAGCTGGCTGATAAGGAAGGCATCTATTTTGACGAGAGAATAAATAATAGACTTCGCGGCGTTTCTAGAATGGATAGTCTTGATATTATCCTTGAAAAGGCTACAAAGAAATATAGCCAGGCTGAGAAGGAAGATATGGCCGCAGAGAAAAATGCCACTTATGTGGAGCTTTTAAAGGAGATGAGCCCTAGTGATTTATCTGAAGAGGTTCGTGACACATTAAATGAACTTCGAAATAGAGGCTACAAGCTTGCAATTGGTTCATCAAGTAAAAATACAAAAATGATTTTAGGTCAATTGGGGCTTGGTGATTTCTTTGATGCGATTTCAGATGGAACAAATATTACAAAGTCAAAGCCAGACCCAGAAGTATTCTTGAAGGCTGCAGAATTTCTTGGCGAAAGCCCTGCAGAGTGTCTTGTTGTAGAGGATGCCAAGGCTGGTATTCAGGCTGCATATGCCGGTGGCTTTGAAAGCGCAGGACTTGGGGAAGCAACAGAGCATCCTAATGTGACATATAAATTAAAGTCATTTAAAGATCTATTGGAGGTATGTAAATAATGGATAATGGACCATCTTTAGAAGAAATCTTTGGTAGTTATATGCCTTATAAAATAACAGATGATACATGGGTACTTAGTTTTATGAACGGTAGTGAGTACATGTATCTCCTTGAGGGCACTGAAAAAGCACTACTCATTGATACAGGCTATGGAGCAGGTAATCTGAGAGCTTGTGTAGAAAAACTGACAGATAAGCCGGTAATGGTTGTGAATACACATTATCACCCAGATCATTCTGCCGGCAATGGGGAGTTTGAAGAGGTAATGCTTTCTGGTGGTTGGGAGATTGATGCTCCATCAGTTAGCACACCAGGATTAATACCATTTGATATATCAAAGTTGCCATATCCTGATTATAAAAAGGTAATAATAAAGGGTGGCGACATTATTGATTTGGGCGATAGAAAAATAACTGTAATTGATGTTAAACCAGCTCATTGTAATTCTAGTTTATTCTTCTATGATGAGGCTAACGGCATGATTTTTGTTGGAGATGAGCTTGAGCCAGGTCAGGTAAATCTATTCGATAATTCATGTAATCCTGATGCACCATATGATGTGAGAGAGAGGCTTGATAATTTTAAGAGCAACACTGAAAAGGTTTTATCATTACATGCTAAATATATTTGCCCAAATCACAATGGAACCCCAATGGCAGAAAGCTATCTTCATGAATTTATGAATATGGTAGACAATATTTATAATGGCACAGCGACAGTTGAGGACAAGCTAAATCATAAATATATAGAGATGGACCCAAAAGCGCCGACTCTTTGTAGAGTTAGAAATGGCAATGCAAGTATTTTTATTAATAAAGAGTTGCTGATGACTGTATACGGCAAATAATGTCGGAAAATGCATAAAAAATAGACGGTTTTTTCAATTGAAAAAATCGTCCTTTTTTTGCATAATAGAATTGTTCGGAATCGGACAAATTAGTATTGGAGGTTATCGTAAATGCAAATTGAAACTATTAAACTATGGGAAGATAGAGATGATGTTGAGCTTACAGCTTTTTTAAATCTTAACGATCCATTCTTAAAAATTAAGAAGAAAAGACCTGCTATTATTTCTGTTCCAGGTGGTGCATACCAGACCTGTCCTAGACATGGAAATGAAGGAGACCCAGTTGCAATGTCATTTGCAATTGATGGATATCAGGCATTTGTTCTTGAGTATTCTAATGCTACAAAGGCACCTGAGGGAAAAGCATTATTCCCAGCTCAGACTATTGACATGGCAAAGGCTATTCTTACTATCAAAGAGCATGCGGATGAATGGGATATTGATCCAAAGCAGATTTCTATTGTAGGCTTCTCTGCAGGAAGTCACGTATGTGGAATGTATGCAACCACTTACAATACAGAGAATAAGAATTTATTAACAGAAAAATTTGGATGCACAGTAGATGATTTGAGTATCATGTCAGCTCTTTGCATCTATGGTCTTCATGATTATGAGCTACAGGAGAAATTCAATGCTGAGCACCCTAATTTCATGTCAGATGGCAAGGGTAACATCCCTATTTTTGGAAGTGCTCATCCTGACAAGGAGACATTGGATAAATACAGTCCAGTAGTTCAGGCTACAACAGCTATGCCACCTATGTTTTTAGCGCACGCTCTTGATGATGGCTTGGTTCCAGCGATGCACACCATCAAAATGGCTGAAAGACTTCAGGAATTAGGTGTACCATTTGATTGCCATCTATTCCAGTATGGCAATCACGGCTTCGCCCTTGGACGAAACGTCTTCGAACCATTCAAGGATAGCCTGGCACACGATGCTGCCGATTGGTTACCACTTGCAAAGAGATTTTTGCAGCATCAGATTGATGAGACTACACTCGTGAAGGAAGAGAATCCTTTCAAGGATATGCCATTTTAATAAACATTAGAAAAATTTAAGGCTAGCCATTGGGCTAGCCTTTTGAATTATGACAATTCGTTTGCCATTCTATAAACTCTTGTTGCGTTCTGCTGAATCTGCTTGCGGGAGATGGAGCCGTCCTTGATGGCTGAAAGGATGCCTTCGTAATCTGATTGGCAGCCTGGCATGAATAAATCACCACCTGCTTTTACAACCTCTGGTGCAAGTGCGCCACGATATTTGTTGACTGGTCCTGATAGCATATCGATTACCCAGTCAGTCATGACAATTCCCTTAAATCCATACTCGCATCTAAGTACATCCTCGATTAATCCTCTATGCTCTGAAGTATGAATTCCATTCAAAAGATTGTATGAGGTCATAACAGCCTTTGGCTGAGATTTTCTAACACAGATTCCAAAGCCCTTTAAATAGATTTCACGCATAGCGCGCTCTGAAACATGGCTGTTGCTGTTGTAACGATTAGTTTCAGCGTTGTTTGCTGCGTAATGCTTGATTGTTGTGCCGCATCCCTTGTGCTGCTGAACACCCTCTGTAATTGCCGCAGCAAACATTCCAGCAACAAATGGGTCCTCTGAATAGTACTCGAAATTACGTCCACAAAGAATGCTTCTGTGGATGTTGAGTGCTGGTGCAAGCCAAAGCTGAACATGGAAACGCTCCATTTCGTCACCAACAATATCTCCATAAGCTTTTGCTAATTCGTAGTTAAAGCTCTGAGCAATAGCTGTACCAATTGGAATAGCAGTAGCGTATTGATATTCGATTTCTACATCTGTTGGAGCTGCCTTCATAGCTGCGGCAAGTCCTACTTTTTCTTCGTCACTCATGAAATCAATCATGCTCTGAGGCAAACCACCTCCAACACCATGAACCGCTCCAGCTTCATCTCTATAGAATTTCTGAGATAGTCTAAGTCCTGCAGGTCCGTCTGCCATAACCATGCTCTTGATACCCTTTGAGGTAAGCTGTGTAGTTGTTTCTCCTGCGGCACCTGCTACGGCAAAAGCAGCATTTCCAATAACAGATAGACCTTCTGCTGATGGAGCAAATGCGCCAGTGTTTATAAGTGCTAAATCTTCGTCTGTAAGGTTTGCAACTACATCATCAACAGGATAATCAACATCATATGCGACTGTAGTAGTGTTAAAATCGCTAGCTGATAGTGTAATAGTATTATCTGTTTTATATTCTGGTCTGGCTGTGGTTGGTACATAATCTTTAAAGCCAGCATCTCCAAGACAGTTGCGAGTCTTAATAGTGCAAACATTTTCAGAAAGAGTTACTGTTGCAGCTGGAGTAACATTATCACTGCTGTTGCCTACAAGAACATAGTAGTCACCCTTGTCGAGAATGTATGCAGCCTCAGCTTCATCGTATGAAGCCAAATCAGAAAGCTTGAAGCTGGCTGAAACAACCTGGCTTTCACCTGGTGCAAGTAGGTCTGTTTTTACAAAAGCAGCAAGATCCTTAAATGGTTTGTTGAGTTTTCCATTAGGGCATGAAACATAGATTTGTACAACTTCTTTGCCAGCTATATTACCTGTGTTTGTAACCTTCGTATTTACGGTAATTTCCTGACCGTTGTTTGTGACACTCTCGTTTTCTAATGAGAATGTTGTATAGCTAAGTCCATAGCCAAATGGGAACATAGGCTTTTTAGTTGAAATTGTATCGAAGTATCTATAGCCTACGTAGATGCCTTCCTTGTAATTCACATCATCCTTGTCGCCAAAATCGCCAATTTTGCTGTAATCATCTGATGCTGCCCAAGTAGTTGTGAGCTTACCAGATGGATTAGTTTTTCCGAGAATGATATTTGCAAGAGTAGTACCAGTAACAACACCAAGCTGAGAAAGGAGAAGAATATTTTCAACCTCAGCTACAGGAGATAAATCAACAGGTCCACCTACGTTTAAAACAAGAAGGAATTTATCAAATTTCTTGTTTAAAGCAAGAATATCTCTTACCTCTGAGTCTGTAAGTAAAACATCACCCTTTTCAAAGTTTCTATCATTTCCTTCGCCAGAATTTCTAGCGAGCATATAGATGGCTACATCACCATCTCCGTCAAGACTAAGCTCATGCTCAGGTTCAGGCTGCACCTTTCCCATTCCATACATTGCAGGCATTATTCCGGCTGCGGCAGCCTCAGCTTTGACCTTCTCAACAAATACTACATGCTCCTCAGCAAGCACGTTATCAAAAGCATCTAACCAAGCCTTTGTTGTTAATTCAAATTCGGCATCCTCAAGACCCTGTTCGATGCTAACCCAAAATCTACTGTTCACCTCTCCAGAGCCTGTTCCGCCTTTTATTGTGTTTCTAACACCGTTTCCGAAAGCAGCAATCTTGCAAGGCTTATTAATTGGAAATACATTGTTTTTCTTCAAGAATAATGTGCATTCTGAAGCTGTTTTCTCAACAAATTCTAAGTGTTCTTTTTCGTATTTTTCCATTATTGCTTCTCCTATAATACCTTTATTTTAGTTGAAATTAGAATATCATTTTTTTAGAATATGAATATATGATATCGAATATTTATATATAAAATCGGATGTAAATGAGGAAAGTACCTATGGGAAAAAATGAGTATAGTGCAAAGGAATTATTTGAACTTGTTAATAGTGAAAACATTAGTAATATAAGTGACCCCTTTGTACCTGACGATTCTGTTGCGGAAATAAGAAATAAAGTATTAATAGGTTTTAATTCACAGGTATTTTTGGAAATGGAAAGAGACGATGACTCTGTTTCTTATAAACGTGCTGGAGAAAAATCTATTAATTATTATATTTCAACAGGAAATGTAGGAAAAATAAAAGGCATAATCGAATCTTTATTTCCTGGGGAAAATCATTATAATCCAGCAGCATTTATAGATGTAGGGCAGCTTTCGGACAATCCTCTTCAGCAGGCCATAAGCATGTTTGTATGTGGAATCACAGTGTATACCAGAGCAGCACTGGATGGTGGATTGCCAGATCATATTGCATATGCACTAAGTGATAATTATATATGGCATGGTATTCGTTTAACCAACATCATGCAGCTGAATCATTTGCAAAACTGTGCGCTCTATGATTTTACAAATCAGGTATATCAATATAAATATAGAAATTGCGGACAGACCGTCAAGAGATGCTGCGACTATATACTTAGACATTTACATGAAAAGGTGACTCTCGAGGAATTAACGAAAATGTCTGGCTACAGCGGAGGATATATATCCAAATTGTTTGAGGAAGAACTGGGCGTTAGACCCTCAGTATTCATCCGTGAGCAAAAGCTTGAATATGCAGCAAATGCCTTAGAGATGACAGACATCCCAATAGGCGCCTTAGCCGAAGTCCTGGCATTTCCTAGCACTAGTTCATTTATCAGCTATTTCAAAGCAAAATATGGTAAAACGCCATTGGAATATAGAAATAATCATTAAATATATTTTAAAAAGTCCTTCAATAATTCGTTGCTCCTTTGGGCTTCAGAAGTATAAGCAAATAAGATAGATGTTTCAAGAGATTTTGCTTTTATAGGTAGTACTGCTAGCTCATTTGAAAATTCTAGAGATAATGATTTAGGAAAAACAGCAACAGCTTTTCCATTTTTTGCCCAAAGCAAAGATGTCCTAGTGTCATCACATATGCTAAATATATTTAGCTCCAGCCCTTGCTCCGTAAAGGTATCATTTAAAAGCTTTTGGTATCTTCGATATGTGGAGATAGGGTATTTTGATAATTGCTCCAGGGTTATGGAGATAGACTTTGAACTAGATAATGAGCTATCAAGTGTTTCAGGTATGGCGCATACCATTGGCTCCTTTTTTATTTCAATTGTTTTAAAATCACCAGATGCAAATGGAGTACGAAGGAATGCTGCATCGATTACCTTTGTATCAAGTAGATGCTGTAGTTCAAATGTGGAGCCATCATAGATTTGGAAACGGACATCAGGATTGGCATCGGAAAATCTCGCTAGCATGTTTGATACAACAGGAATTGTAGATGGTGTGAGTCCCAGGGAAAAAGTTTTTTGCAAACCTGCTTTAGATACTTCAACAGCTGTATTTTCCGCTAGCTCAAGAATTCTACAAATTCTTTGGTAAAAAATTGTACCTGCATCAGTTAGAGTTACATGCTTTGTTCCTCTAGTGAAAAGAGAGGTGCCAAGCTCATCTTCTAGCTTTTTCATGGACATAGAAAGTGGAGGCTGACTCATATGAAGTAATTTAGCAGCCTGATTAATACTGCCGGTATCAACAATAGTTTTAAAATATTCCATTTGCTTTAAATCCATAACTGAGACTCCTATGATTTGATATATAAATTATATATAGATTATCTATATTATTGATATTTTACATATAACTAACAAGAGTATAAACTATATGCAGTATTGAAATCAACGGAGGAGAAGAATGAGCACAGCAAATGCGGATTTTTTAAAGGGATTTTTTCAAAAACAGAAGGATGAGAAACTAGAAAGATATAGTCATTTGAATCATAACGTAAAGAAGGGGCAAATACTTTTTGTGGGCTCATCTTTAATGGAGCAATTTCCAATTAATGAAATAGCTATGACTCACGGACTTCATAACGTTATATATAATAGAGGTATTGGAGGCTATACCATTCCAGAGATGATTGATTCCATGGAGACACAGATATTTGACCTGGAGCCTTCAAAGATTTTTATTAATATTGGCACCAACGATATTAGTATTCCAGAGGAGACTAAAGAAAAGCTAGTGGCGGATTATAAAACAGTTCTGACTGAGATAAAGCATCGCCTGCCAGAGACCAAGGTATATTTGATGTCATATTATCCAGTTAATATGAAGGTGGCTGAAAAACAACCATGGCCAGATGCTAAAATGGCTGCACAGCTCAGAAAAGAGCGCTTAGGGGAAGCCAATAAAGCAGTAGAAAATCTAGCCTTAGAGTTTGGTTATAAATATATTGATGTTAATGCCGGATTAACAGACGAAAATGGGGAAACAAAAGAAGAGTATTCCATTGACGGAATACATATGTGGTCTGATGCTTATGAGGTGGTTTTTGCAAATATGAAGGATTATATCCTGGAATAATTGGAGCTTATAAGCGATGAGAAAAGTAGATTTTGAACATGGACGAACACTTACAAATATTATGGCTACAGCAATTCCAATGCTGGTGGCCCAGATATTAAATCTTCTCTATAACATAGTAGATAGAATTTATATTGCAAGAATTCCAAAAATTGGAACGGTTGCCTTGGGGGCAGTAGGACTTTGCTTTCCAATAGTAATTCTTGTTACCGCATTTACAAATATGTATGGCGGTGGTGGTGCACCACTGTTTTCCATAGCTAGAGGTAGAAAAGATGACAAGGAAGCTGCCCGTATTCAAAATACCTCTTTTTTATTGATAGTTGTAACAGCCGTGGTGCTTATATTAATCGGTGAATTGTTTGGACGTGGCATCCTTACCATATTTGGAACCTCAGACAATTCCATGGTATACGCACTACCTTACCTTAGAATCTACCTGTTAGGTACCGCATTTTCCATGATTGCAACAGGAATGAATCCTTTTATCACTGCTCAGGGCTTTTCGGTTGTTGGCATGACAACCGTTATCGTAGGCGCAACAGCTAACATCATTTTAGATCCTATTTTTATTTTCGTATTTGGACTTGGAGTTCAGGGCGCGGCTATCGCAACTGTAATTTCTCAGGGATTATCAGCACTGTATGTTACAAGATTTTTATTTGGACCAAAATGTGACTGCAGACTAGAATTAATGAGTATGGACGAAATCAAAAAATGTGGTCCTGCAGCCAAGAGAATCATCACACTTGGAACAGCCTCATTTATGACTCAGTTTACAAATGCGGTGGTTCAGATTTCTTGCAACAATGTGCTTGCCAATGTGGGTGGCGACATTTACGTTTCTGTAATGACTATCGTAAACTCTGCAAGACAGATGATGGAGACACCTATCATTGCAATCACAGAAGGCTCCTCTCCTGTAATCAGCTACAATTACGGAGCACGAAAGTACGCCAAAATTAAAAAATCTATTGTCATCATGTTTGCCCTAACAATGGGCTACACACTATGCATGTGGGCAGTAATCAGGCTTGCCCCTGCAATGATAATTGGAATCTTTTCAAGTGACAAAACAATACTTGGGGATGCAGTACCAGCCTTCAACCTATACTTCTCAACCTTTGTATTCATGGTATTCCAATACTGTGGACAAATCGTATTCAAAGCACTAGGTCGAAAGGGACACGCTATATTCTTCTCCCTATTCCGAAAGGTTGTTATCGTAGCCCCACTCACCTACATACTGCCATATGCATTCAACATGGGCACCAACGGAGTGTTTGCTGCTGAACCAATCAGCAACGTAGTGGGAGGTATGGCATGCTTCATCACCATGATTATCACCGTACACGCCATGTTCAAACGCGAGCAAAATCTCGCCCAACTACAATAAGGGGCGCTTACTATTCACAGCCCCTCTAACACCAAGACTAGCCAGCCCCGCCCACCAAGCCCGTCAGGTATTTTCCTGCATCATTGGAGCAAAATGTTAGTTTTTCTAAAGCTGCTGGTGGAGCTTTTGTGGGTGTACTTTCAACGATTTTGCACTTCAATACCACTGTGTGCCTATAAAAGACACCTTTAGTATTTAACATACTCTTCCACACATGTCTTAGGATAATTGTGTTCAGGTTACGTTCACTAAGGAAAATTAAAAGCAGGTTTTGTAGATTTAAG
>JAEEGH010022914.1_pt1 | contig 12755 bp, 11 predicted proteins | sample 9134181 | NCBI WGS metagenome assembly JAEEGH01 (sample SAMN16246544, study PRJNA631951) | gut metagenome | biome: gut microbiome; feature: rumen; material: DP-attached | host: Bos | place: Iran: Karaj | collected 2018-10 | reverse complement strand
CTAACCCCAATAAAACACGCTTCATATTATTTCCTAGAATAAACCGTCACCTTCGGCAGCAGGTTCGGCAGGTGCAGCAGCGGCCTTTGCAGATTTTTTCTTATCTGCAGCGCTTCCGTCCTTATTCTTCAAAACCTGACCAGGGAAAACAATCTCTCGAACTTTTGCTTCTATATCTGCAGCAACTTCTGGATTATCTTCAAGGAATTTAACTACATTTTCCTTACCCTGACCAATTTTTTCTTCGCCCATATTATACCAGGCACCGCGCTTGTCTATAATTCCGTGTTTTACAGCAGAATCCAAAAGCGAAGCACTTGCGTTAATACCCTTACCAAAGTAAATATCAAGTTCGCACTTTCTGAATGGTGGCGCAACCTTATTCTTTACAATCTTTACGCGAACGCGGTTTCCAAGTGCATCTTCATCACCCTTTCCGTCAATTGTTTCAATTCTGCGGATTTCAAGACGAACAGAAGAATAGAACTTCAAAGCCTGTCCACCAGTTGTAGTTTCTGGGTTTCCAAACATTACGCCAATCTTCATACGAATCTGATTAATAAAGATAACAATACAGTTTGATTTTCCAATTACAGCAGTAAGCTTTCTGAGAGCCTGACTCATAAGACGAGCCTGCATACCCATTACAGCATCACCCATTTCTCCTTCAATTTCTTTTTCCGGAGTCAAGGCAGCAACAGAGTCTACAACAACAATATCTACAGCACCACTTCTTACAAGATTTTCTGTAATTTCAAGGGCCTGTTCACCAGTATCTGGCTGAGAAACCCAAAGTTCATCAATATTTACACCAAGATTTTTTGCGTAAACTGGATCCAAGGCATGTTCTGCATCAACAAAAGCTGCAACACCACCAAGTTTCTGTGATTCTGCAATTGCATGCAAAGCAAGTGTAGTTTTTCCAGAACTTTCAGGACCGTACATTTCTATAACACGTCCTTTTGGATATCCACCAATTCCCAATGCTTCATCAAGCAAAATAGAACCAGACGGAATAACTTCAATTCCGGCAGCATCGGCCTTATCACCAAGCTTCATAATGGCGCCTTGTCCAAACTGCTTTTCAATCTGCAGACGAGCCGCCTCCAACGCCTTCATTTTTTCTGACATTTCCATATTTAGCCACCTTCCTCCCATATATATTATGGCTTGACTTTGATCATTTTTACCAATTTTTGCGAAAAATTTTTGAATATTTTTCTATTTTTTTACTTTCTGATAGACAGAACGGCCTTTTAAGTACCATTTTCCGCCGTCATAAGAGATTTGTCCCAAAATCTGAACGTAAGCGCTTGTATCAAAATCTCTTACCGAGTCAAATCTTACAGCTGCTGAACCATCGTAATTTGTTAATGTTTCGTCTCCAACCAAAAGGTCAAAGGCAAAGGTGCCATCATCATAAGTTACTGCATTAGAAACTTTTCCACCCCAATTAACCCAGCAGTCTATATAAAGTGGAGTTTCACTCTGAACCTCTGCGTAAGATGGAACATCTGTAATTGTATCAAAATCTGGAGTTTCAAGACAGTCTGCAAGAATTCTAGCCTTCTGTTTAATAGGCAGAGAAGCATCTGAGTTCAAGATTCTGTTAATTTCAATCTGAACGGCATTATCACGATGCATCTGGAAATAACGCAGGGCATCATTGTATTTTCTTACAATTTCTTTATTTGAAAGAATGAATTTATATGTCTGGTTAGATAAATCTTTTTCTTTTGCGTCTTCTCTTTCTTCGGCTGATAGTTCCAGCTGCGTTAAATCTGCGCGGTATGACGGATACTTCTGCCCACGGTGGAATGCAAAGAGAACTACAGCTACCCCAAGAAGACAGGCCACCGCAGGAGCGACCAATAGGGCAATCTTATCTGGATTAAAACCTAAAGGTGGATAGAACTGTTCAATCTTCCCTGTGTCTACCCAACGGCAGATTGTGTCATAATCTCCGTGAACACGAATAAAGGCAAGAGCCGCATCTGCAGTTTTATTTCCGGGATCATTTTCTTTTATTTCAAGGTAATACTGAATTGCTCGGGCAGAATCTCCACGACGAAGGAAAATTGCTGCCTGAGCAAGTAAAAGACGAGAATCTGTAAGTCGAATTCTGCGAGCCATCTGTAAATAAGAAGAAGCCGCCCCTATATCTCCAACATAAAGGCAGGCTATTCCGAGAATCAGATAATACTCAAAATTGTCTTCATAAATCTCTGACTTAGACTCTAATCGTTTAATTGCCGTTGCAAAATGGCGGCGACACATATCATTCCAAGCAAGAGTAATAGCATCTTTAGACATAAATTATTGTTGCCTCAGAACCGAAAGAATAGCATCCAGTTCTGCATTTAACTGAAGTATTTCTTTTCGATTAACAGATGAACTATTTTCCTCTAATGCAGAAATTCTGTCAATTAGATTCTGGACATATTCCAAGGTAAGCTGCTCTTTTGAAAGGTTGTTTACATTAAATGGAACGTCACGACGTACAGCAAATTCATCTACTGGATTAAGTGGTTTTGATGGTTTTGTGTCCACTACCCCTTCTTCTATTGGAGCAGGCACAATTCTGTCTCCAGGAGCAACAACTTCAAGTTCTGGTTCAGGCTTTTTCTGAGCAGGAGCTTTTCCGCCAACAAAAATTGTTCCCTGAGGAAGTCTTCCATCTGCGGCAAGTGCAATATAGAATACGCATTTTGAAGTCTGTTCTGGTCTGATTCTTGTAGCAGGCCAGTTTATGCCTATTGCAGAGTTTTTATAAGAAAGAACTGTATCAAAAGTTCTGTAAACTACCATATCTGGTTCCCATGAAGTCTGTTCAAGGGTTGCATAATTTGCAAGGGCAACAGTTTCTGTTGGAGTAATATCTGCACCATCAAAAAGAATCTGCATGTCTGCATTAGAGTTTCTAGAGAAAATCCATCTTTGATCGCTCATAGAACGGTACAAAGCTTCATTTTTAATTGGTGTATTATCTGCTGCAAAGAAATGATAGTCGCCGGTTTCTCCAAGAATTGTATCAAGTACAAGTCTAAGGGCAAATTCATCTGTTTTCTGGCCTATATTCTTTATTTCTGCAGTAACTTTTATCATATCTACGTCTGTTTCGGGATATGATCTTTGTGCTTCAAACTTAACAGACACTTCTGCGGCTTTTGCAACTTTATAAGTAAGGTTAAAACCTGCAGGAAGTTTTAGAACAGAAGGCTGTGAATTTTTGTCTGCAAATAATTTATAGCGTTTTTTTCCAGCTTTAAGATAAAAGCCAGATGAAGTATATTCGTTTGCTGTTGATAATACAGGAACGTATTTATCATTATCATTAAGAACTGCAAAATTAAAGGTTCCCAGATTTGGTTTTACGCGAATCTGGACAATCCCACTTTTTACATCTAATTCTTTTGATGAAACATCTACCCAACCTGTGTAGTTTCTTTTTTCTTCTGGAGCAGGAGCTTCAACTACTTCCTGTGCAGAAAGGGGCATTACATAAAAAGCCGACAAAATAAGAGCGGCAAGGCCTAATAAACTTTTCTTCATAAAATCCCCCTGTTTTAATCCTGATCTTCAAGCATTTTCTGAGCTTCAAGTGCCTTTTGTTTTAGAAGCTTAATCTGCTCTTTTGTTTCATCATAAGGTTCAGAATTTGGTACATCAACATCATCTGTATATTTTACAGCATTAGAACTGATATAAGTATAAGCTTCTTCTGTTTTTACAGCAGAAAGCTGATGTTCAAGGTCAAGAATCTGGCGTTCAAGTTCTTCATTTCTTGAAGTTGCTTCTGCAAGTTTCTGTCTGGTTGTATTTACAGAATCTGAATTATACATTCTAAGCTGTTTTTCATACTCTTCTTTTGCAGAAAGATACTCTTCTCCAGTCTGCTTTAAGAGATAAAGAAGTTTTTCTTCTCTGGCACGCTGCAAAATTGATTCAATGCGATACTGTGCAGCAGGTGCTTTTGCGGCTTCTGGAAATTCTGTAACAATGCGCTCAAATATAGCAGAAGCTTCTTCGTACTGGTAAGACGCAAAAAGGGATTCTCCTATATAAAAAAGCGCAGAAGCGTAAAGTTCGCTGTTTTCAAACTGATGGCAAAAATCGCTGAGGGCAATAATTGCCTTTTCGTATTCGCCCATGTTATAAAGGGCAAGACCTTTCTGGAAACTTATATTTGAGATATAAAGAGAATTTGGAAAGCTGTCCATGTAAACGTTACAATCATCCAAAGCACCTTTGTAATCTCCATCGTATATTTCTGCAGAAATGAGCATATAATATACTTCCGGTGTAAGATTCTCTGGATAGCTGACAGCCTTTTTTAACAGCATTTTTGCCGAAGCCCACTGCCCTTCTGAATAAAAGCGGCATCCTTCTACAAATGCCGAAGTTGCGGATTCAGATGCAGAAGCTGTAAAAAACAAACTTCCTGCAAGCAATAAAAACGCCAGAATTTTCTTCATACTAACTTTCGTCTCCAATTAACAATTCCACTTAAGACTGCCGTTAAAGAAAGCGGAACCAGAAACAACAATATCCGTTCCTGCATCTACGACAGTTGCCACTGTATTTTGGTTCACTCCGCCGTCTACAGAAATAAGGTAGGAATATCCATTTTCTTCACGCAGTTTTTTTAATGCGTTAACCTTATCTACACATGACGGAATGAGTTTCTGCCCACCCCAACCAGGATTGACAGTCATCACCAATATAATATCGGCAGATTTTACGATTTCCGACAGTAGAGAAATTGGAGTTCCTGGACAAATTGCTACTCCAGCCTTCTTTCCGCGCTCATGAATCATCTGAATAAGCCTGTGAGCATGAGCTGTTGCCTCAAAATGGAAGGTAACCCAGTCTGCGCCGGCATCTATAAAGCTGTTAATCTGATTTTCCGGATGCTCGACCATAAGATGAACATCAAAAGGAAGCTTTGTAAGTTTTCTTATTGAGCGAATTACCGGGTGCCCGTAAGTAATTTCTGGAACAAACTGACCGTCCATTACATCAATATGAACCGCAGTACCATTATTTTCTTCAATCTGTTTTATTGCTGCTTCAAGATTTATAAAATCTGCAGACAGCAGCGACGGAGCTAAAATAGGAGTTTTCATTTGCTATATATAGTAGCAAAAAGGCAATTATTAGACAATCAATAAAAAATCAAATGAAATAAATTTTCTTAAAAAAATGCTTGACATATCATTACTTTCGCTGTATAAATCTTGTCTCATTTTTCTAAAATTTAAACAATTTTTATTGACTAAGTCCACGCACTTTGTATAAAATTAAAAATAGACAGTATGGAGATTCAGACAGAAGCAAAAATGAAGGATGTCCTTAACTATTTACGTCAGGGGAATCCTCTAGAGGCACAGAAGATTATAAGTACTCTTTTTGAAACTGATCTAGACAGCAAAGAGCTTATATTCACAAACAAGTGCTGCATCTTCTGGATTGAGTCAATAAAACGTCTTAGAAATACAGAAGACTCTTACGAAAGAACAGAGGGGCTTCTTCAGGAATGGAAAACCTTCCAGACCTATATTTCTAGAGATAAAGACTGCTATGAACCGGCTATGATTGCTGTTCAGCAAGGCTTTTTTACAAAGGCACTGGAAAGATTTTCAGAGCTTCTTGATGAAAAAGAACCTTACCAGAAGGCTGAAATCTACAAAAAAGCCGGAATCTGCCATAAAAAGCTGGGCAATTTTGATATGGCCCGATCTTTTTTGATGGAAGCGAATGAGATTTACCCAAATCTTTCTTCGGTTCTTGCAGAACTTGCAGACTGTTGTTCTTTATGCGGAGAAGATAAATACGGAAAGTTGCTTTTTAGAGAAGCTTTCTATATTGATCCAGAGTCAATAGATCTTTCATTTCTTGATTCAGAGCTTATTAAATGCCTGATTAAGATTACAGAAGAAAAAAAACACTCTGGAATGGCACTTCAGTATTGGATTCCGGTTTATGGAGTTTTGAACGGAGTGTTGAATATAAAAAAGGAGCTTACACCACAGGAAGTGATGAAGCTCAAGAAAGAAATTTACGCGAAGGAAAGCGAATACAAGGATCCATCATGCAACACAGAGATTCTGGTACCTCGCCTACTAAACTGTTATTTCAGACTGATGGATCACTACACGCTGGTACATGAAAGCAGTTCAAAATGTAGTGAAATATTGCTAAAAATCAAGATTCTGGATTCAGCTGTGTACCAGTCATACATCAGTTGAGATGAATTTGAAAGCCAGGCCATAGAGGGCCACACAGGAGTATAAGATGGCAGATTTAATTCAGTCCATTCAGGACAGACTTAAGGAAGAGACATGGACGCGCGCAACAATCAGCAATTACACGCAGAATGATTTAAAAGAACTCTCAAACATTGTTGAACAGGCACGCAATGAGAACTGTGTAAAAGAGATTCATGATATCTGTGAGGAACATCTTTCACACACAAAGGATAGTATTATCGCTTTATACATCTGCGGTATTCTTGATCTTCAGAGAGGTGCTCTTGATAACTCTGCACTTGTTACTCTTGTTGATATTTTCCAGAAGAATCACAAGGAAAACATTGTAACTTATCTTTGCGACAGCATTCTTGCAGATGATCCAAACAATAAGTTTGCACTTCGCACTCTTGCAGACAGCTACCTTGCAGAAAACAACGACAAAGTATGGGATCTGTATGTAAAGCTTGTTAAGATTGACCTTGAAGAGGCAGACCTTGCTAAGTCTCTTGCAGAACACTATGACGCAATTGGTGACAGCGAGAACGCAATCAGCTACTACAAAAAAGCAATCCTCCGCTACATTAACCAGAACAACTACAACTCTTGTAAAGAAATCTGGTCTAAACTTGTTCAGAACATTCCTGGAGAATTTGATTTCTTCCAGATGCTCCGCCGCAAGATTTCTAAGACAATGGGCGACATCAGAACTACAACTCTTATGCAGGAATTGTACGGATGGTACAAAGATAACCAGAAATGGGACATCGCAATCCTTATTCTTAAACAGAATCTTGAAGTAGACCAGAAAGATGTTTGGGCTCGTAAAGAAATTACAGACTGCTTCCGCGGAAAGTATGCCGGACACAGCCATCTTGAAGACTATATCCGCAACTCTAACCTTTCACAGAGCTACAGAAACGTATTTGAAGCTATCAACGACTTTGAAAAGCACATTGCTTTTGACAAAAAGAGCTTTGTATTCCACAGAAACTGGGGTGTTGGTATCATCACAAAACTTGAAAAAGACACGCTTACAATTAACTTTGGAAAAGTTGGCGGCGTTCGCGACATGAAGCTTTCTATGGCCGTTACAGCTCTTAAGCCACTTTCAAAAGATCATATCTGGGTTCTTAAAGCTACAAAACAGCCAAAAGAACTTGCAGCAATGATTAAAGACAATAAAGAATGGGCCCTCGAGACAATCATCAAGAGTCATGACAATAACTGTGACTTTAAGAGAATTAAGGCTGAACTGGTTCCTAGCATCCTTACTCCAGGTGAGTGGACTTCTTGGAACAGTGCTGCAAAGAAGATTCTTGAATCTAACTCTAAGTTTGGTGTTAATCCAAACGATATTTCAATGTACACAGTTCGCGATGGTAACATCAGCATTGAAGAAAAGTTGTCTAACGAATTTAAAGCTCAGAAACAGTTCTTTGCTCGTGCAGACATTCTTATGAAGTTCTTTGACAGCGATGAAACAGATAAAACAAGTGAACTTTTTGCAGAAATGTTTGCTTACTTTACAGGATTTCTTAAGAACATTAACCGCGTAGACGAACATGTTCTTGCTTCTTACCTTATCGTTAAATACATCAGCGGTATTGACAAGCAGTTTATTACTCCTGTACACGAAACATTTGCAGAAATTTACAGAAAGATTGAAAATCCACGCAAGATTTACACAGATCTTAAGGATACAAAGAACACACATCTTAGAGCAGACTTTCTTATGGATATTAAGATGCTCCCAGACTGGAACAAACAGTACATTGAATTGTTCCCAACTGTTCTTGAACACAAACTTTTGGATGCTCTTCTTGAAAATGGTTTCGTTGCAGACATCCAGACACTTGTACGCGACAGCTTTGAAAAGTTCAAGGATTATCGCGAAACAGTTATTTTCTTCTTCCGCGACTGCCAGGAAGAAAAGTGGTTCAAAGAAGCTGGTGTTTCTTACGAAAAACAGCTCATCACTCTTATTAACATTATTGAACTTACATTCCGTGAGATTAACAACCACGTTAATACAACAGAAAACAAGAAGATCAACAAGAATGCTACAGAGCTTCTCTTCAAGAACGACGCTATCTTCAACTTTATGTTCGAAAACGGTGAAGCTTGCGTAAAGAAGATGTACACTCTTATTGATGATATTGCAGACATTGATCCTTCTTACAAGCAGCTTGCCCGCAATAAGATTCTTGAAAAGTATCCGGAATTCAAGTTCCGCGTATCAGAAGAAAAGGCTTCACAGCCAAAGGGTATGATTGTAACTGCAAAGAAACTGGAAGAAAAGAAAGCAGAAGCAGACAAGATTCAGAATATCGATCTTCCAGCAAACGCAAAGGACGTTGCAGATGCTCGTGCAAAGGGCGACTTGAAAGAAAACGCAGAATACAAGGCAGCTCGCGAACACCAGCACTACCTGCAGCTTACACTTGCAAAGCTTCAGGAAGAACTTTCTCGCGCAGTTGTATTCGATCCTACAACAAGCACAACAGCAGTTGTTTCTTTTGCTACAGAAGTTACACTTACAAATGCAGATACAGGCAAGGATGAAACTTACACAATTCTTGGACCATGGGAATCAGATCCAGACAACAACATCATTTCTTACATGTCTCCATTTGGAAACGCTATCATGGAAAAGAAAGTTGGAACTAAGGTTTCATTTACTATCAATGACCACAAATACAACTACGAAATTAAGGGAATTAAGAAGGCTAAGAACTTCTAATAACTCTTATGTAGTTTGAGTGTAAAGGGTGTCGTTCAAATAAAAAGTTCGGCACCCTTTCTTTTTTTGGAGGAGAGCGATGAAGGACAAGTTTACAGAATTAATTCCAGATGTTTTTTATATTCCAAGCGCAACAAATATTGGAATTATTGTTGTTAGAGAAAATACTGATAAAGCCCTGATTTATATAATTGATTCTGGTCCAAGCGAAATTGAAGGCGAATACATATTAGACCTTTTGGAAGATAACCTTAAAGAATATGCAGTCAGAGCCATCATCATTACTCATGGACACGCAGACCACACCGGTGGACTTAACTTCATAAAGGAACATACAGGTTGTGAGATCTGGGTTTCTGAAAAAGAAAAACTCTTTGTAGAAAATCCTGAACTGCACGGTTCAATTCTCTGGGGTTCCTACCCTCCCCGCGAGCTAAGAACCCTATACTTCAAAGCCACCCCCGCCAAAACAGACCGCATTATAACTAAAGAAGACTTTATCGCTCTTGAAGACGGCCGAACTCTTTCATTTTTCGAGTTTGAGGGCCATAGCCCCCAGAGCATCGGCATAATCATAGAAAATCACGACGGTAAAAAAGTTCTTTTTGCCGGAGATGCCATCTTCCCTCGCAAAGAACTTGGCGAACATTGGATTCCTCTTATTACAAATCCAATCCGCTATATGGACTCTCTGGATAAAATTGGAGAAATGGAAGACCTGGAATACTGCGTTCCAAGCCATGGAGACATTATCTCTAACGATTTACTGGAAAATGTAGAAATGAACAAAATTGCAATTCTTTCTACCAGACAGTGCATTTTAAATTGTCTAAAAAAAGGCAAGAAAACAACAGACGAAATTGTAAAATACGTTGCAGATTATCACGGATTAAACATGAAGCTTTCTCAATATGCGCTCATAACCAGTACAATCAAATCTTATCTGGCAGAAATGCAGGATGAACGAAAAGTCACCCTGCAGGTAGAAGAAAATATTCTATACTATTCGCTAAAAAACTAGAGTCTTAGTATTTTGCGTTTACAGTAACGGACTCATCCCAGTTGTCCATCAAAGACACACCGCTTGAAGTTCCAATTCTGTTTGCGCCAGATTCCAGCATGGCGATTGCACTGCGAACCGAACGAATGCCACCGGAAGCTTTTACGCCCATTGAGTCTCCAACTGTTTCGCGCATAAGCTGAACATGGTGTTCACTTGCACCGTTTGGCAGAGATTTTCCGTCAAGACTCTTAGGATTTGCAAAACCAGTAGAAGTTTTTACAAAATCAGCCCCTGCATTTTTAGCACATTTGCAAGCCTTTACAACTTCATCATCAGAAATTAAGCAGGTTTCCAAAATTACTTTTACAAGAACAGGTTTTCCACATTTTTCGCCCTGAGCCTTGCATGCTTTTACTACAGCAGTAATATCAGACTCTACTTCTTTAAACTGATTGTCCCGTGCGGCTCCAACGTTCATTACCATATCAATTTCATCGGCACCGTTTACAATGGCATCTTCTGCTTCAAAAACCTTAGAAGCAGTGGTTGTTGCTCCCAGAGGGAAACCAATAACAGTACAAATTTTTACCTTTGAGTCAGCAAGTTCTTTTGCAGCAAGTTTTACATAAAAAGGATTAACACAAACAGAAGCAAATCCGTATCTTTCTGCTTCCTGACATAATTGAATAATCTGCTTTGCAGTTGCATTTGGAGCAAGCAGAGTATGGTCGATATAAGATGCAAATTGAGATTTAGTCATGCGCCTATTATATGATGTATGGATTTTTTTTTCAAATATTTATGCTAAATATTTCTTGCGAAATGAAAAGTTATACTATATATTATAGATAAATTATTTATTTTATAGGAGCACCTATATGGCATTTAAAATCAATGATCAGTGTGTAAACTGCGGAACTTGTGAACCAGATTGTCCTGTTGGAGCAATTTCTGAGCAGAATAACGTTCGCGTAATTGACGCAGAAAAATGCATCAGCTGCGGAACATGTGCTGCAGAATGTCCTGCAGAAGCTATTGTAGAAGAGTAATTAACTCTTATTTTAGACAAAACAGGTTCCTTTATTTACAGGAGCCTGTTTTTTTTTCTATATTTTTTTAATGATGATAAAGTTGATAAAGCGCAGCTTACTATTTTCAATTATATTTTCACTATTACTCTCTTCTCTTAGTGCAGAGGCTCCTGAAACAACAATTTTATTGAATAAAGAAGCACTGCCTGTTATAGAAAGCCTGCAGCCATCCAGAAAAAACGTAATCTTTCAGCAATATAACTCTATAGTAGAAAACAACAGCATGGAAATTAAAGCTGGAAATCAGCCTGAATACCTGTTTTTCCAATATACAAATACAGAAGGCTTTTCTTTTCAGGCTCTGGCATCCCGCTGCTGCATAAGACAGGAAACTCTTGCAACCTTAAATAAAATAGAAAATGCCCAGGAAGATATAAAGGGAAAAACCTTTATTCTTCCTACTGTAGACGGACTTTTTATTGCAATAGACAAGGGAATAAACTCTGTAGAAGTGCTTTTACAGGAAAATTACGCAAGTCAAACCTTAACAAAAGACGCTATATGGTATAAAATTGATAATAGAGATTATGTTTTTCTTCCTGGAAAGAAACTGACTGGAACAGAACGTTTTTATTTTCTGGATTCAGCCTTAAGCCTGCCAATAAAAGCAGGAAGTTTCTGGATATCTTCTGAATTCGGAAAAAGAAAAAATCCATTTTCTGGCCAAATGAAGAACCACAATGGAATTGACCTTGCAGCTGAAGAAGGCACTCCTGTTTATGCAATCAAGGATGGCGCAGTCTTCAGTACAATCAGCAATGATTCAACCTTTGGAAATTACATAATTCTAACTCACGACCTTGGAAAAATGACCAGCGTTTATGCTCATCTTTCCAAAATATGTGTAGAAAAATATCAGAATGTCAGAAAAGGAGATCTGATAGGTTATGTAGGGCAAACTGGAATGGCAACTGGACCTCATCTCCATTTTGAGATCAGGCAAGGGAGTAAAGCAGAGAACCCTAGAGACAAATTAAATTTTGAGTAAATGAAAAAAACTGTAAGTAAGAACTTTGTAAGACAGATTATTTTCTCTCTACTTTTTGCACTGGGCGCTGCATCTTTAAATGCAGAATCTTTCCGTGTAAGCAAAGTTCATGTTGTTTCAATTACTCAAGAACCAAGTGCAGAAGTTTCTGCAAAGCTTGGAATTAACGATGCCCTTTCTATTCAGCTTCCAAAAGACATGATATTTATAGAAGGCTTAGAGCTTAAGTTTGATATTCCAGAAGCCGTAGCCTATTGGATGGACTCTGTAGCCTGCTCTGTTTACGCCAACATTAAACCTAAGCCAACAGAAAGTCAGATTGATTATTCAGGAACCCGCTCTTATGTAAGTACCCTTCCTGGAAAACTTTCTTGGGTTCTTCAGGTTCCTTTGAAAAAAGAAAATTCAATTAAATCAAATAATTACACAACAAAGGTTGATACAGTAATTACTCCTTCGAAAAACGTTATTTTTGTAAGGCTTCAGCCGGTTATGAAGGGTGTTCCGGAAGAAACTCTGAACGCAATTATTCCTATTACTGTAAAACCAATTCTTATGAACAAGGGGCAGCTGGTCTTTAAGCTGATTCCACCAGAAAAAAAGCTTGCTCCATGCACTATTTTTATTGATGATAAAATGACTCCTCTTTCGGACCACTCAAAGGTGCTTCTGGATACAGGTG
>JAEEGH010022913.1_pt1 | contig 12755 bp, 7 predicted proteins | sample 9134181 | NCBI WGS metagenome assembly JAEEGH01 (sample SAMN16246544, study PRJNA631951) | gut metagenome | biome: gut microbiome; feature: rumen; material: DP-attached | host: Bos | place: Iran: Karaj | collected 2018-10 | reverse complement strand
ATCAATGACCGTCCGTGTCTGGACCGAAAAGAACGTTTACAAACGGGACCTTGCGTCCAGATTGACACTGGAGTACGATGTCTTCCGCCGCTTCAGCGTAACCAGGAAGGAGGTCAGTCCCCGGTTATGGGTATCGGCTCCCAGTTTAAGATTCGATATTGATGCACCCTTGCAATATGTCGGCAGGACTCAAACAATAACTATCACCAATGTCGGGGATAGGTCCGCCAGTTTCAATGTGACAACGACGGGAACTCAATCGTCATTCTATTCGATTTCCCCTCTCGGAGGCTTCGTTCTTGCCCCCGGTGAATCCATGACCGTTACCGTCAACTTCACTCTCACCTCCGGTTACGATTATCTTGGTCAAGAAGAGAGTGTTCAATTTAATACCATTCTTATCCAGACGGATGCCCTCACATACGAAGTGCCACTGTTCGCGTGGCATTCTTATAGTTGGGTGGAGCCGAAGTGATGTAGTAGGTGGGGGAGGGGTAAGCCTCCTCGATAATGTAGCAGCGGCTTCAACAACTTTAGTTGAAGCCGCTGCATTTTCATTAACGTAAGCCTCCATCGTGAACTGCTGCGACAATCGCTTTCTGGGGCTTCAAGGGCGCTTTGTCGGATGGTTACAGATTGATAATGATCCGATTAGTTCAAATCTGATTCCGACCAATTCTCATCTGTAATTTGAGCCTGAAAATTACTTGAAAAGGTGTCGAAAAAGTCATTCATGTCAAAAGCGAAAGAGTACCTTGTCAAACGCTTAGTTTCAATTTCTTTGTTAAGAATTATAAACTCTTCCCCCGCGGGATTGACGTAAACAATGTTAATCCACCCCCCTGAGGTCCAATTGAGCATCTGGTCGTCTGTCGGTAGCGAGTCAGGGGTTGGGAATACTGTATAAAAAGGCATAGAACGCAATTCCAGCACCTTATTCATACTTGGGCTTGAGGGGGTCAGGGTATAGACATAGGTGGCCAGGGTACTGGTTTCAGAAACCTTAATCTCGCCCTCTTTAAGATTCTTTACGCTTACATTCAGCCCGAACATCATCCTATACAGATTGATTGTTATAGTGATATCTTCACTTGAACAGATTTCAGTGATACCATAATAAATGTCAACATCGCTCCAAAGATTATATGCATAGCCCATGCTTTGCATCCCCTTTTTCAAAACACAGCCCTGGTCACAGAAACTGATTGTATGTTTCCCGCCATAATACACGCCCTCATTTAATTTGGGAGAGGATTCTGTTCCGTACGCCGACGTGCAAAAGGGTAAGCCCAAAGTCCCGTCTGAATAAGTCTCTACGATATCTCTTCCATTTGGCATATAGACAAGATAACAGGCATAGCGTTTATTCTTCATCAATTTCACGACATCTTTTCCCAAATCTGATGTAAGCCAGCAGGCATAAGCATTCCCGTTTTCATCACGGATTTCCACACCGAAAACATCCCTATCCGAGAATGCTCTTGTGGGATACATCGGAGTCTCTGAGTAATCAATAAAAGAAGACTTGAAACCTATTTCAACATATTCTTCCTCTTCTTGAGTATTAGTATCATCTATGGTTGACGTACACTCAAAACACAAGAACATCGCAGCGAGTAATAACAAGAAATGTGAGAAGGTACTCTTAATCATAGCAATTGAGAATTTAGGTTATTTTGTGGTTTGATTCGTTATTTGCAAATATACTTTTTTTGCCGGTTTTTTCAATGGCAGATTGGCTTTCCACATAAATTGCAGATAGCCGATATAAAATGATGAGAATAGCCCCCTGGATTGCTCCAGAGGGCTTTTTCTTTTATTTGTCATCGTATACAGGTCGGATTGATATTCCGAAATGCCTGGCGGTATTACTTAGGGCTTTATAGACGGGACTGAAAAAGAGGCTGTACGCATATGCCGGATCGTCCGTGTAAAGGTCAGAAGACCAATAGTGGCCATAGTTTTCCTCATTGTACAAATCTGGACCACTGCGTTTTCCTGGGGCCGGTAGGAAGATCCACTTGTCCGTATAGCCCGGTATGTTGCTTACAACCTTATATCCCGCCAGGCCACTCTCCGTCGTCCCAGTCCAATTCCAAGTCCATGTGCAGTTGGCTATTAACTCTTCTATTTCCGCCTTAGACGGAATACGCCATTTGCCACCGAGTATAACATGGGCGGCATCATCCTCTGGATCTAGCACTATTTTATTGTCAATGATTCCGAGGCCTAAGTACGTGTAGTACGGGTCGGTATTATACTTTGTAAAGGCTTGAGCGCCATTTGAGAACTTGTATGAAGCAGGCGAGTTAACATCCATTGCCTCTGTCTCTCCCCAAGAATAGTAATTACCATATTCTTCTGGTTTGGTGGCACCTAGGTTGAACGATGCCCATTTCACGGAAAGGCCCAGATCTACTATCTCGGGAGTGGCCCCGGAATGTGAGGAAGAGGCCTTGATGCCAACACCCGTGAGCCATACCGTACTCGTGCCTTGGGTTGCATTACTGGCATTGGATTTAATGGAGACTATCGCATAATAACCACTCTCGGCCTCCGGAATGAAAGTGACATTGAAAGCCAGGGAATTCCCGGGAGAAACCGTACTGGAACTATTGGGCAAAATGGAAAAATAAGAAGGATTCACCGTGTTGTCCGTAGCGACAATACTGACGGAACTGATATTCAAGGCCGTCGTTCCGGTATTTTTGACCGTGAAGGTCTTAGTGACGTGATTCCCAATCTCTACATCTCCCCAATCCAATTCATCGCAACTGAGTTCAATCAAAGCATTCTCCGATTCCCCCGGGTCGGGTTGCGCGGCTTTGCGGACCGTTACGAAACAACTGGCTGTCTTCCCGCCATCGACCGTGGTGGCCGTAACTACAGCCGCACCCTCTGCCACGCCCGTCACCACTCCCGTGGAAGAAACAGTGGCCTTGGATGGATCACTGCTTGACCAGGTCACGCTTTTGTTTGCGGCATTTTCAGGTAAGACAGTCGCGACCAACGTTTCAGAATTGCCGACAGTCAATACGAGATCTGATTTGTTCAGGGATACACTCTGGACATGAACGGTAGATTGCGTAACGGATACATGACATTGAGCCGTTTTCCCTCCGTCTTCAGTTGTCACCGTAATGACCGCATTACCCATTGAGATGCCTTTTACCACACCCTGTGAGGATACGGTCGCTCTCGACTCGTCGCTGCTAGACCATGTCACCTTTTTGTTCGAGGCATTCTCGGGCAAGACCGTTGCGACCAGTGTCGCGGTGTTGCCGACGCCCAATTCTAAACTTGACATGTTGAGGGAAACACTGCTCACATGGACGGAAGGACTACCTGTCGTGAAGGATAGAACCTCTCCTTTTCCCGTCTGAGAATACTCATCTGTTGCATAGGCGACAAACAAGTACTTGCTGTCTTGCTCGATATCAGTCAGGTCAATCCCGAAATAGTCTTTATAATCACCGGCGGAGAGGACCTTTTTCCCACCCATGACGAGCCTTTCCTTTTCGCTCGCGGACAATTCCGTCGATTCTTCCTGGGCCGTCAACTTGTAATAATAGAAACCAGTTTCAAGTCCCTCCAGCGAGCGGTTGGTGACCATGCCGGAAAGGAAGGCCTTTTGAGCATCGACGGAAGCGGGGAACGTTTCGACTTGAGGAGGGTCGGGGATTTGTTCTTTTACGGTGAAATACCCTATTTCACTTTGGAACGAGGTAAGCGGATAATTATTCCCGGCAAGACATATCGTTGCTACAACATACCATGAGTGTTTGTCTAGAGTTGAGACAGCCCACTCCGCTTTTTTATTCTCTTGATCTACAGCATAATCGGGTATTTTGTTCCCATCAACATAGACATTATAACGAATGCTATAACTATCTGTTAAGACGCTACCATTGCGCAGTTCCCATTGCGTTTCAAATGGTGAAAGAGAGCAATCCCAAGAGAAACTGATAACGGGTGAATTTGATGCATCAGCATCATTAAGTTTTGGTTGATGATAAACTAAATAATATGGCTTACTTGTGTTGTCAGGGTTTTCAAACAACTGAAATAGATTATAGAACTGGAAGGCAAACCTTTTCGATTCGGGATACTTTTCAGGATCGTAACTATGCGCGGCATCGAACTGTCCATTGCAGAAATCATGTGAGTTCGAGGAGTTCTGGATGATAGATGCTGCTTCTTGGAGAGAAAACCCATATGACGCAAGTTCCAAAAACTTAATAGTACAGGGAATATCTGTGGCGGAATTAGTGGTATTATTATTCCCTGTTACAATCCCGGCATCGAAATTGAGGAATCGCCAAACCATAGAACCGGGATCATCTTTTTGTGACAGTTCAGATGAATGGCAAGCACATAGCAACACGCAAGAATTGTTCAAAGAGGCATTCTTGATAAAATCAGGAGTTATTGCAAAATAATACTCTTTTTCATTGTTATCATTCAGCATTGCTGAAATGGCGATATCTTCCTTCTTATAACCAAGATTGTTTATGAAAGATTCGGCGAGTTCTTTAGAATAAGGGATATAGGTAGATAATGACGAAACACCAGAGATATAATCCGAATCATGAGGAGTCTTGCGCTCCTTATACATACGATACCCGGTTCCGCCATGGGTAGTTATCAGGATGAAGTCGAATTGGCTTAAGTAATCCCCTTCGAAATGTCCCAAAGACACTTGTCTGTCATAGAGCACCTTGACATTATCACTATCGAAACCGGATTTTACAAGACAATTACGAATAGATTTCAAATCCTCATTAAAGTCATGATCAAATGGTGCCAAAATAAGGGCTTTCTTCTTACCATTGACAATTAAGGATTCCTCTGTGTCTGCTTGAACTTTTGAGACAGGCTTCTGTTCTAGGTTGGAAGGAATCTCTTTATCCCTGTTTTGGCTAGGAATTATGTAGTCGATGTAATAATTAATCCAAATACTATCCTTCTGCATAACACTAATTCCTGTTTTCGAAGGATTAATCCAGACATCCAAAACGCCGTCTATTTTGCGGATGTCTTCCGCAATCTCATCATCTATCACTTGAATTGGATCATCTGTGGAGAAAAGAAGTTCTTGAATTTGGTCTCCTGTCTGATAAGTCGTCTCGAGAGATGCTTCCCACTCTTCATCCGTCTCTGGAAAATGAGTTGTCTGTGCCTCATATTCAATCCCTTTATCCGCTTTTTCGACATTACCAAAAATGCTCCGTTTAATCACGGCTGCCTTCTCTGACACCTTCCTCGCATAGTCGGAATCCTTATAGAATCTCAGTTTATACCCCCCCTCAAGAGAGCCAGGGATAGCAACGATATAGTACCAGGTATCCTTTTCGAATGTCTCTTTGCCGGTAGGAGGAAGGAGGGTGATGAACTGACTGCCTCCCGTGACCTCTTTAACAACAGGGAGACCATCTTCAAATCCAATCTTCACCTTTCCCGAAATAATCTCCCCTGAAAGCCCCTCGAACATGACCTTCTTGATACCTTCTTTCGTAACACTGAACCGAATACCACCACCTACGTTATAGAACTGAAGGGTGGAGGAATTCGAATGGGCAATGGCAAGGTTCATATCCTTCCCAAACGAACCTTCCCGAGCCACTTGTTCAGAAGGTAGGGTAGTCGTTATTGTCTCCCCATCAAAAACCGCCTCCTCGGAGAAAGGATATACAGCCCAAAGATCCAAATCCTCGGGCCAGGTGGCATCTCCGAAAGTCCCCTTGAATGTCGCCGTCCCAGATGCGGCCGTAATATCCGTCGTGAACTTGGCGGATTGTTCCCCTGTGAACACAGCTATCTCATCTCCCGGCTCCCAGTAAACATGGACTCCGGATTCAACGAGGGTCTTGGTCTCGGCCGGAGATTCTGTTTTGGCAAAGATGGAAAGATTGGCATCAGGGACATCGATTTCCTGATTCCGAGAGCAACTGATGAGGCCAAGAACAGCGACAAGGCCAATGAATAAAATCTTTCTCATAATCGTATCCTCCATCATAATCTAGTCCCAATCTTCATAACCGATATCCTCATTGCCACCGGGGATTGTGCTGTCGCAGATGGCATTTTCGACAAGGATTGGAATGACTCGCAGTGCCGGAGATTGATACTCTGGGCGGAAGGTTTCAGGTGTTTCCATAGGGTATAGTGTTAATTGCCTCAAAGTTAATGAAAAGGGGGGACAAAAGAAAGAAGATTTTTGAGAAGCACAATCCAAGCGGAAGTAGTGTAACGGCAGCGTCTGCTGGACAAGCGGAAATAGGGCGGATTTTACCCCGCTGCCGTCGAATAGAAGTGCCTAATAATCAGAATGTTACATCAAAATGCCTGGTCCCAAATGACCAGTCGAAAAGCCATAACAAACTGATTGATAGGGAGTTCCATTCGACGCTCATCCCGACGTTTGTGTCGTCCTAAAAAAAGTTTACCAAAAAACGATTAAAAATGGACGTATACAAGTTGATTCGAGAGGGTGAGCGCAGAGCCCTGAAAGCCTACTTCAGCGGGGAGCCGTTGGAGCAGGTCTGCCGCCGATTCGGTTACAGCCGCGTACGCATCAAGGCGATGGCTGAGGACTACAAGTCCGGGAAAATTGATATCTTTGGTCCCATGGACAAGAAGAAGTTCGACAAGCAGTTCAAGGAGGTCGATCAGTTGAAGGCCCGCGTAGCCGAACTGGAGGAGGCGCTGAAGATGTCGAAGATCAAGGCCGAAGGGTACGAGATCATGATGCGCATCATCCAGGAGGAGTACGGGATTGACTTGCCAAAAAAAGTCGAGGCCAAGCAGTCAGCGAGCTCAAAGAGCGACACCCGGAAGTAAGCCTGGAGTCACTCTGTCGGCTGTTTGGCTATACCAGACAAGCTTACTGGAAGTCCAGGACGTCTTCGATCGTCGATGCGATGGACGACACGGCGCTGCTGCACGAGGTGCGGGAGATCAGGCGGGAACTTCCCCGCCTGGGCGTCCGAAAGTTGCAGGTCATGCTCTATCAGCGCGGCCACGACGTGGGGCGCGACAGGTTGTTCGACCTGCTCAGGGAGGCCGGCATGCTGGTCAGCAGGAAGCGCTTCCGGGCAAGGACGACCGACTCCCGGCACTGGATGCGGAAATGGGGCAACCTGATCCGCGACGTCGTTCCCGTATGCATGAACCAGGTCTGGGTGAGCGACATCACGTACGTGGAAATCAAGGCCGTCAATCGGAGTTACTGGATGTACCTTTCCTTGATTACAGACGCCTACACGCACGAGATCGTAGGGTATGCCCTCCACGATACGCTGGACACGGCGGGCCCTCTCCGCGCTTTGGAGATGGCGATTGGGAAGTTCCCGGCCGGGACGCTGCAGGGGCTCATCCACCATTCGGACCGGGGCGCCCAGTACTGTTCAAAGGAGTACGTGGCGGTGTTGCAAAAGAGCGGGATCCGGGTCAGCATGACCGAGAATGGCGACCCTTATGAAAACGCCATCGCGGAGCGTACGAACGGCATCTTGAAAACGGAATGGCTCTACCACGAAGTCCTTCGCGGACCCGCCCATGCGCAAAGGCGTATCGATGAAATCATTCACACCTACAACCACAGGAGGCCTCATATGAGTATAGGAAACCTGACCCCCGAGGAGGCCAGGTCCATGAAGGGAGAGGCGGCGAAACTGTGGAAGAACTACTTCGCACTGAAACACGAATCAGTCAAAATAGCCCTTGCCTGCCAATGATAATTGACTATCTTTGCACAACACCGGTTAACCTATATCAGGACGTTCAAGTCCTAACTCATTAACTCACAAATCCGGTAAACCTATTTCAGGACAAGACACCATGGAGGTCAGGTGCTTCCTGCTACCGGAATCAGGGAGCACATCCCTGCGTTCCCTGACCGTTTCCGGTAACCAGCCGGAAGAAAGTAGTCCAATTAGCTGTCGGTTAAACAGTTTTGGTCCATGCCCGGCAGAACCATCATAGTACTCCGGGTTGTATGGAGCGTTCCCCTTGGATGTACCGGCCGATGATGGCATCAAGGACCTGGTCGTCGTAGCCCCAGAAGTTCCTCAGCAGGATGGTCCCGTCCGGTCCGAAAAGGATCATGTCGGGAATCTGGCGCACGCCGTAGGTTTCCAGGGGAATGCTTTGGGCATTGACAATCAAATTCCAGGTGATTCCCATTTCCTTCGCCGCCGACAGGGTGTTCTCCGGGGCGTCGGAAACGGCGATGCTAACGATATCGAAATCATCGCCGTGGTATTTCTCATAGATGTTCTTCAGCCCCGGCATTTCTTTCCGGCTCTCTTCACACCAGGAGGCCCAGAAAACCAGCAGGATGGTCTTCCCCTTTCCGACATAATCCGACAGTTTCACCTTGGAGCGAGGATCGGCAGGATTCTGCACCACCTCGAAATCCGTAAACTTGTCTCCGATGGCCGTATGGGCGCGGGCTTCCAGCGTGGGAAGAAGAGCCTGGACCGTTGCATTCTGCGTCATCTCTTCGGAGAGCGTACCTACCAATGACAGAGCGACTTTCGGTTCGGAACTTTCCAGAGCGGACAAAGCAAAGGCCCCCACTATGTTGTCCGGATTCTGCCGGATGGCGTTTCGATGGAGGGCAACGAGTTTTTGGTGGTATTCTTCTTCCAGCGCCTGTGTTTCATCCCTGATATCCTCTCCGGCTTCAGCACGGTCCTTCAACGCATAATTCTTACTGACCGTCTCGTGCTCAAGGTCTATCCATTCCTGATACCAGGCATTGTAACGGCTTTGAACACCCTCCGGATCTGAAGAAGAGACTTGATGCGTTTCGATGTCGATGGTCAGCGTCGTACCATCGGCAATGAACTTCACGATATCTCCAGGAACGAACACTTCTGCGAATTGCGTGACACAGCTGGGAATTTCTCCCTCGAAGCGCCGGTCGACCACCGGGATCTTCTTTGTTTTGACCAGTAGGACGGTGTCCGTCGGAATCCAGTATTGGATTTCAACGGTATCGGGTATGGGTCCATCGGGAAACACACCCGAGAAACGAGTCGTCGGCCCCTGTTTCGGAGCAGAACCGCAGGACAGCAATACGAAGGCTGTCGCCAAGAAGGTTATGATTTTGTTCATTGTAACGTAGAATCTAAAAGCCCGAAATTGCGGAGTTCACGCATCAGCTGGTCCGCGGCTCCCGCCGGAGCTTCCGGGGAAGCCAGAACCTGGATGTTCAACGGCGGATATACCCGATTTCCGATCGCACCGCGAACATAACGGCCCACACGTTCAACCTCGAGACCATATCCGGAACCATTCATATAGACGAGCCCGTCCGCCTGCAAGTTCAATTCGACAGTGCCTTCCTTGTGCACCGGCAAATCGTCATAGACCGTTTGCGTCTGCAATCCCACACACATGCTCATGAGCGGAATCAGCAAGAGTACCCGGAACCCTCTTTTGAGCGGGGACTTGTTCTTTTTCATCATGGTTATACGGTTTTTGAGCGTGCTGTGGTTGAAACTGTTGGCGACAGAGTATCCACTTTTGTCGACCGCTTTTCTGACAAGCAGATACTGATACTCCTTGATATTGGCGCCACTTTGAAGGACGGCGTCATCGGCCTCGTACTCGTGGATCTCCTGAAGATCCATGCGAAGCATCCAAATGGCCGGATTGAACCACTGGAAGGCCGTGAGGGTGTCCACCAGAAGCAACTCGAAAGAATGCTTGTGCCGGATATGGGCTATTTCGTGCTCGAGGATGGTCCCGTGGGGCCTCTCCCAATCTTTCCTAGAAAGAACGATATATCGCATCCAGCTGAAAGGGTCTATTTCCCGTTCCGTTACGAAAACCTTGTAGTTCCCTTCATCCAATACGCACTTTCCACCACGAATGATACGGGCCACAGAGAGAATGGATATAACCACGCGGGCGAGCACGAAGACGGCGCCGATCCAGAACAAGACGACCAATGCCGTCGGCCACCAGGGCCCGGAGGATGCCCCCGCTGCTTCCAGCACGGGAATCACCTCTCCTACCCTATCCGCCGCCACCACTTCCATCGGCTTATGGATGGTGATGATGCATAAGGGCAACAGGAAACTGACCACCACCATGCCGACCAGCACGATTCTGTTCAGCAGGTGGAAAGACTCCTTTTTCAGAAGAAGCCGATAAAACATGTAGAAGACGGCCAGTGCAATGGCAGCCTTGCCTTCATAAATCAGGAAGGAGAGCATGGTTATTCTCCTTTTTCAATCAGGTCGATCAGTTCCTTCAACTCGTCTACGGAAACCCTGTCCTCTTTCACCAATGCGGAAATGGCATTGATGTAAGATTTGTTGAAATACTTGTCAATGATTCCGACGAGCGAACGCTGCTTGTACTCTTCCTTGGTGACCTTGGCGAAGTATTGTTAGGTCGGGCCGTAAGACTTATGGTCGACGAAGCCCTCACTCTCGAGGTTGCGCACCTGTGTGGAAAGCGTGGTGAATTGCGGTTTGGGTTCCGGGTACAGTTCGCGTAACTCCCTGACAAACAAGGGTCCCTTCTCCCAGAAGTGCTCCATGATAATCTCTTCTTTCTTGGTGAGTCGTTTCATAAGCGGCAAATCTTTTCCGCAAATATAACTATTTTTTTTAGTTTAACAACTATATCTTTATAGTTTTATGAAAATTGTATTTAGTTTCAGATGGTGACTGACTAAACTTGTAAGTCGTTCCATTACAAAGGAGGGGTCAGCACGCGTGCGTGCTGACCCCTGTCAAAATCGAATGGGGTTAGCACGGGAGAAAATGTAAGCACCTGAATATCAAGCAATTCAAGAACTCCTCGTGCTGACCCCCTCTCCACCTAAATCTCACGCAGCGACACTGCGAAGCCGCCGGCGCGCGCCATGCGCAGGGAAAGAGTGGTATCGGCGGTCACTGTCTGCTTCGTGATGGTATAGGCCTGCGGATTCGTTTCGAAGTCCGCGTCGGGGGCGTCGGCATAGATCGTGGCCTCGTACTTGACGCCGGGCTGGAGGAAGTCCAGCTTGACGGAGACCTCGCGGGCGTTCTCGTCCGTGATGCCGCCCACGTACCAGACGTCATGCTCCTTGCCGTCGGCGTTCGCGAATTCCCATTGGCCGGACTTGCCGGAGAGACGGCCGGCGTTGAGGGTGGACATCCGCGGATGGCGGGCGGTGACGATGTAGGCGCCCGGTTCAGCCTCGAGATAGATACTCTTGTCCCAATCGACAGCCACATCCTTGATGAACTGGAAGGCGTCCATGAACGGGGCGTAGTTCTCCGGGAGGTCCGCAGCCATCTGGAGCGGCGAGTAGAACGTCACGTACAGGCCCAACTGGTTGCCGATGGTGTGGCGCATCTTCTGGTGGTCGTTCGGGTTGTTCTTGGACATATCCACCTCAAAGATACCCGGGGTGTAGTCCATCGGGCCGCCCTGGAGGCGGGTGAACGGCAGGACCGTCGTGTGGCCGGGGTTGATGTTGCCGCGGTACTCGGTGCCCATCGCGCTCTCGTTGCCCACCATGTTGGGCCAGGTGCGGCAGAGGCCCGTCGGGCGCACGGCCTCGTGGGCGTTGACCATGATGTGGTGCTTCGCGGCCTCCTTGATGGCGTACAGGTAATGGTTGATGAGCGGCTGGCTGTAGTGGTGCTCGCCATAAGGGATGATGTTGCCCACGTATCCGCTCTTCACCGCGTCATAGTTGTACTGGTTCATCAGCTGGTACGCTGCCTCCATGTGGCGCTCGTAATTGACCGTGGAAGAAGAACTTTCGTGGTGCATGATGAGGCGGATGCCCTTGCTGTGGGCATACTCGTTCAGCGCCGGCAGGTCAAAGTCCGGATACGGGGTGAGGAAGTCGAAGACGAAGTCCTTCTGGTGGCCGAACCAGTCCTCCCAGCCCTCGTTCCAGCCCTCGATGAGGAGGCCGTCGAAGCCGTTCTCCGCGGCGAAGTCGATGTAGCGGCGCACGTTGTCGTTGTTCGCGCCGTGGCGGCCGTGCGGCGTGCTCTTCGTGTAGTCCGTCACGCCCAGCTGCACGGACGGATAGTCATACGTGTAGGACCATTCGCTCTTGCCGGTGATCATCTCCCACCACACGCCCATGTACTTGGTCGGATGGATCCAGGAGACATCCTCGATGGCGCAGGGCTCGTTGAGGTTGAGGATGAGGCGGGAGGCCAGGACATCGGTTGCCGACTCGCACACCTGCACCGTCCTCCACGGGCTCTTGCAGGGTGCCTGGAGCCGCCCCTTGACGCCCTCGGCGTCCGGGGTGAGCCAGGTGCTGAACGTCTTCGTGGCCTCGTTGTACAGGAGGTTCGTGGTCGGGTAGTCCAGCACTTCGGCCTCGTGGATGTTGATGTACAGGCCGTCGTCGGTCTTCATCTGCAGGGCGGTCTGGACGCCGCTCAAGGAGAAGCCCTCGGCCGATGCGTTCCCGAGGCGCATCGCCTCGTTCCGGCCCCGGATCTCCGACAGGCGGGACTCCGTGTAGTTGTACTCCTGGGTATCGTAGTCGCCGGGAATCCACCACGACGTGTGGTCGCCCGTCATCGCGAACTCGGTGAGTTCCTCCTTGACCTTGAAGTAGGTCAATGCGTTCTCCAGCGGGAACTCGTAGCGGAAGCCCAGGCCGTCGTCATACAGGCGGAAACGCACCTGCATCACGGCGCCCTTGCCGTACGGGTTGCCCAGGTCGCCGGTGTACTCCGGGTCCGTGACGCTCACGCCCCGCTGCGCTTCACGCGCCGCCT
>JAEEGH010022911.1_pt1 | contig 12756 bp, 10 predicted proteins | sample 9134181 | NCBI WGS metagenome assembly JAEEGH01 (sample SAMN16246544, study PRJNA631951) | gut metagenome | biome: gut microbiome; feature: rumen; material: DP-attached | host: Bos | place: Iran: Karaj | collected 2018-10 | reverse complement strand
ATGAATGCAGATAAAAAAATTTTTAAAGTTTTTTTCATGAATAAAAGTTTCTAACCTCTTCAAGTGAAAGCGAATTATAAACGGCATCTTCTAAAGATTTATAGAAGTTTTCCAAGCCTTTAGGTAAATCAGCCTGATTATCCCTTAAAAATTTAGCAAGAACAGAGATTTCTTTTGATGTAAAATTATAAGTCAGCTTAAAATCATTTTTTGTTTCTAAATCACCTGTCATAATCCACCTTTTATAAAACTATCTCCATATCTTCCTTTGCTAATTCAATTTCAATATCTGAATGATGAATATATTGTGCATACCATCTGGCAGCCTGCAGAATTGAGTTTAACTTTTTGTCGTCATAGGCAGGTTCATGATGGAAAAGATAAATCTTTTTTATATTCCAGAAAACAGCAAAATCAACTGCATAACAGAAAGCAGAATGTCCCCAATTCTTTTTTTTGTAAGCTTCTTCTACCGTATACTGAGAATCTATAGCCATACAATCCGCATTTCTAAAAACTAATTCCATTTCCGGACTTTTCTTAAAATCTTTTGCACGCAATTCGACATCTGTTGCAAGGACAAACTTTTTATTTCCTTCACAAATTGCATAACTGTAGGAATCGCCTGGATGATTCATTTTACAGGCTGTAATTTTTACATTTTCCAGATTTATCTGTTCACCGCCAATAACCTTATTCCAGGTAAAATTTTTAGTAAAAGATTCAAAGGGAACCGGGAAATAAGGCTCTTTCATCTGATCTGAAAGATATTGTTTTGCATTATCAAAAGGAGAAAAAACATCAATTTTTGAAGCTGGATTATAAGCCGGTCCGAAAAAAGGAAGACCATGAATATGATCCCAGTGAAAATGTGTAAAAAAAAGATTATAATGATTATCTTTTGGAATATTTTTTGATTTTCCGAATTCCCTGATTCCTGTACCGGCATCAAAAAGTAATTCTGTATTTGCAGATTTTATTTCTACGCAAGGAGTATTTCCACCTGTTGTTCCGTAAATCCAATCAGGTAAAGTCGTTAAAAATCTTGCTTTTGTATCGTTTGATTGTAAATCTTCTGGAGTAATTCGCTGAACTACTGCCATAATTTTTGATTGTATTTGCTGTGGAGTCAATGGAGTTGGTGATGAACCTCGCACTCCCCAAAAATGAATAATCACAATAACCCTCAATTTTGTATATTTATTTATAATCTTTAATCATAATAATTTAAAGCATTAACAAGTCATTTGTCAATTCTCAAATGAGCCAATATCCAGAGTAAAGAAAGGCGTTGCTCTTTTTTCTGTTGTTGAACCAATTCCCACTCGCAGATTTACACCAAAATTTTCACGCAATCGCAAGGCAGCACCTGCAAAAGTACTCCATAAAACAGGATAATCTTTGTTATCCTGCTCATTTAATGGAATAATCTTGTTCCATTCATAAGTTACGTTTCCTGCAGTCCCTCCAAAGCGGAAAAATAAATCCCCACCAAGAATTGTAAGCTTTTTAAGTGGCTCAACCTGGAAAATAAGTGCAGTGCTCACCTTGTTTATACCGTGCTGCGTCTGGTTAGGCATTTGAGGAAAGTAAAAACGGTCAAAATTTGAAAAGCCCTCGGACGGTATGAGAGCGACATTATTCAAAAGATTACGAGTCCAGTCACTTCCCCCCATAAGAGATACGGTTAAAGAAACAAACTTATTTATAGGAATTGTCGACTGAAAATCGAGAGTTGAAATAATTGAAAAAGATTCTATCTTCTGAGAATTAAAAGGCAAGAGGAATTTTGTAGCAAAATTAGTATAAATTCCCTTATGAGGAAAAATTCGTCTGTCACGTGTATCCAGAGTATAATTTCCAAAAATTCCAAAGCACTGGCTGGAAAGCTTATCATTATGACTTAGAGGTAAATCAGGGAAATTTGTCTTTGCATAATTTTCATAAAAGGGATCAAACAAAAGTGTACGCCAGGGAGTGGAATTGATATTCAAAAAAGGTCCGATTTTTATAAGATTTCCGTTATTAGTCCTTACCCCAAATAAAAATGAGTTTTTCCAGGCAGAAAAAGTTGTATAATTTGAGTTATAAACCTGAAGTTTAGAAATTGTCGCATACCTATGTTGAAAATAATCTGACTCAAACTGGAGGAAAATATAAGGAGTAAAAGGTTGAAAGAAAAATAGAGTTGCACCCAAATCGGTAACCGTTGTAGCCCTAATTGAAAGAAAAGAACCAATTCCCGTAATTCCCCGCAGCTGTATTTCTGCAGTTAAATCAAAAATGGAAGAACTTGAAGAACTGGAAGTTTGCTCAAAGACAGAACTAAAAAGCAATTTAGCTTCCTTAGGTTCCTTTGAAGTAAGATGAAGTTCTACAAGCGTACGCCTGCCATTATGCATAAATCTTGGAATAATACTTATATAATTTCCCGTAAGATAAATATCATTCATAAAATCAAGAAAGTTTTGAACAGTAAGAGCTTTATCTTTTATTTTTGCAAAGGATTTAATAATATAATCAATATCTGTATACAAGGCACCGTCGATTTCAAGTTCATTTGGAACAAGATTTGGTAAATAATTGTAAATACCATAAGTTCTTTTTGGCTTGTAAAGGGATCTGCGATTTCCATTTGAATCATAATCATAGGGATAAATTTTTTGTCTTATCAACTCCAGTTCGTTTCTTACAAGACTTGCAGTACGTGCACCTTCTTCATAAATATCCTTAGCTTTATTAAAATCAAAAGTTGAAAAAGAACTCATATCCGGCTTAATTACAATTGTAGCATCTTCATACATTGCCTTTGTTGTAGTAGCCTGGGCAATAGTAATTGTATTTAAGATTGCAACTGCCGGATTGGAATCATAGACCTGAGGATCATCGCGGACCTGCTGAGACACATCAATTGCAATGATAATATCATACCCCATGTCTTTTGCAATATTTATAGGAAGATTATATCTCAGACCGCCGTCCATATAATAATTTTCGTCCATACAAAAGGGCTGAAAAACGCCAGGAATACTCATACTTGCCCTAACAGCTTCTGCAACATCTCCACGTTTTAGAACAATTGCTTCTCCTGTGAGCATATCTGTTGTAACAGTTCTAAAAGGAATTATAAGATTATCAAAGTCTATATTGGAGGGATATTTTAGTGTAAAACTTTTAAAAAGCTGATAGACATTCTGCCCATTAGAAAGCCCTTTTCCGAGCTTTAAGGACATATCCAGCCCTAAAGTAAGATTCAGAATATTATTGTAAATACTATGCTTACCTAAAACTGCTTCGTATGGAGAAACCTCATAATCACTAAACAAGGGAGTCCAGTCGGTATAAGCCATAGTTTCATAGATTTCAGGAAGAGAATAACCGGCGCAATACATTCCACCAACAATTGAACCAAAACTCGTACCGATTACAATATCAATAGGAATATCCATCTGTTCAATTAATTCTATGACAGGAATCTCCGCAAAGCCTTTAGCTCCACCTCCCCCTAAAACTAGCGCCACCTTTGGCCTTTCGGATGAAGAATTATCCGAGGAAGAAGTCTCCGAAAAAAGATTGATTTGTAGAATAATAAAAATTATAAAAAAAAGAATTATTCTTCTTATCTTCATCTTATCTCAAAAATTATCAAGTATTAAACCACTGTGAAGCAGTCTGATCAGCTAATTGAAGCAAAAGTACCAGTGGATTACTTAAAAAGTTGGAATAATTATATTTTTCACTTTCTGACAAATCAGAAAATCCCATATGTCGGCTTACAGCTTCGAGCACATACCTTTTATGAATATATGAAGGCATGATTTCAAGCATCATAAGTACAGACTCGTTTCCATGCCCAAGATTTCTTGATTCATTTTTAGTTTTATAAAAAGGTTGTTTTACCCAGTTACCAGTAATATCTTTTGTATTTCTATATTCAACACCATAAAAATTAGTTTTACAAAAATCATGACACAAGGCAGAAATAAAAATATCTTGAGCAGAAATGTCATAATTTTTTGCACCTGGAGAAGTTAAAAAATTGTCAATCAGTGGTTTTGTAAAAATGAGAGCCTGCTGAATTACTTTTAAGGTATGAAGGCTTAATCCACCCTTGAAATTACCATGAAAACGTGTAGATGCCGGTGCCGTCCAAAAATCTGTTTTATCCAGCCAGTCTTTAAGAGCCGCCGCTTCTTCAGCAGATTTTACTATATAATCAATCATTTCAATTATAGTTGGCTTTACTGCTTCCAGAATATAATTTCCATCTGCTTGAATAGGATTGAACTCATTAAAAATATCCAGCAATTCGTAAACATCCGTAAAAAGTTCCTGAGTTTGTATTTCAGTCATAAACATTCCTTCATAAAAATAATCAATTTATTTTACATTACTTTATGCACTCATTCAAGAATAGTTATTTCAACCCGTCGGTTTTTAGCTTTTCCTTCAGGAGTAGAATTATCGGCCACAGGTTTCCTACCGCCCGAGCCTTTGCAAATAAAGCTCTGTTCCGGAACTCCCAGCTTTACAAGTGCAGTGATTACAGAACGGGCCCTTTCAAGCGAAAGCATCATCTCCCCTTTTTCATTGCCAGTAGAAGCCGTGTGTCCTTCCACCAGGAACTGAGACTGAGGAAGTTTTTTGAGCACATCCGCAATCTTGACGAGTTTCTGAGCTTCCCCTTCCAAAAGCTCTGCGCTGTCCGGCTTGAACTTCAGATTTGAAAGAGAGAACATAATTCCCGCATTTGTTTTTGTAACTTCAAAATCCTCAGAGCCTGGCAAATCAATATTTTTATCATCAACATTTGTAAAGGCTGCAATAATCTCTTCTTCATTAACAGTTGGTGGATATTCTGTAAACAAAGCAATCGTCCCCTTAAATGTGATTTTATTTCCATCACTGTAAGAAAAAGTCTCTTCAACGTAATCGCGGACCACAAGAGCATTCCCTGTATTCTTGCTTACATAAATCGTTGCAGAATGATTACCAGAAGCTGAAAGCAAGGATTCATCCCCGTATAAGTCCACATATTTTGTTCCGCTGCCGTATCTCGTAGCCCATTTTGCCGACAAAAGATAAACTTCCTGCTCATTATAGATTTCGTCGCGGAGATAGGTATACTGAATATACATAGGCATGCGGGTAAAAATACCTTTATTCAAAGGATCCACTGCTCTCTCTGCTTCTGCTTCCCATGAATCACCCGGATTTATTTCTTTTTGAGGAAAGGACGGAAAACTTCTGAAGGAAGGATAGCCCTTATCATTTATCATCTTAAAATAACCATCATCCGAAATAGCAAACTCAGAAGCAATTGCCTCGTGGATTCCGCCTTTTAAAAAGGAAACTCCTCTTCTTGTATCCTGATTAACATAAAAGGAACCGTCATACAAAAAGCCACTTTCTGTTCTTACAGGAACGATGAAGGCTTTAATTTCACGGCTCATAAGGCCAGTATATTTTCCATTGTCATAGCGACGTAAATCGGTACGTTCAACAAGAGTATAATTTCGGTTTTCAGAATAGGCAAACTCAATGGCAAATAAATCCATTGAAAAAAAAGAAGAAAAAACAATTAAAGCAAAAAATAAACTTGTCGATTTTGATTTAGATTTTATCCTTGATTTTAAGTTCATCATAGGTATTTTACAAACTCCGTGAAGCAATTATCTTATAAACAGATTATATCATGAAAACTGCTACTGTAAAAAATTAAAATCTAAAATAAATAAAAGGATTATAAGTTGAAGCAATTAATAAACAAAGGCTGATAGCAAAAAGAAGAAAGCAAATTACAAGCTCAAGTGTTTTTGCCCTCTTTCCGTTAAAGATCTTTTTATAAACTGGCAGAGAAAATATAAGGCCCGGAATAATAAATATGATTTTGCTGCAAACATCCGCATGTTCAGAAATATACTGTAAAAAGCCGTAACTTCCGCAGACACCAGAAGCAGTAGCAACTCCAACTGCGCCAGAAGCTACACCAACACCAATACCAGTTCCAATACCAGTACCGACTCCGAACATCGCGCACAAAACTTTTTTCAAAAGAGAAAAATCATCAAAGCGGAATATAATCCAGCCGACAAGGATAAGAAAAAGTGAAGCCAGACGGATTACGAGAGCAGTAATCTTGAACCAAGTATGATTTCCCTTGATTTTATCCAGAAGCCTGAAGCAGACATATTTTTCAAAAATCAGCAGAAGGGCATAATAAAGGCCCCAAAGCACAAAGTTCCAGCTTGCCCCATGCCAGAAGCCCGTAAAAAGCCAGGTAATCAGAATATTAAAAATATGACGGACAAGGCCTACACGATTTCCGCCCAAAGGAATATAGACATAATCACGGAACCAGATTGAAAGTGTTATATGCCATCTCCGCCAGAAATCCGTAATCGAAGAAGCGCAGTAAGGATAATTAAAATTGTCAGGAAAAGAAAAGCCGAAAATCTTTCCAAGCCCGATTGCCATTTTGCTGTAGCCGTAAAAATCAAAATAGATTTGCAGAGCATAAGACAAAGCCGCAATCCACAAAACAGAAGGACAGGCTTCTTCAAAATTACCAAAAATCCCGTCCGCCACAAGGGCAAGATTGTTTGCCAGAATCACCTTGCAGGCAAGCCCTAGCATAAAAGTTTTTAATCCCTCTATAAATCCGTCAAAAGATTCCCGGCGGTCATTAAGTTCCTTTTCAATTTCAATATAACGTACAATCGGACCGGCAATCAGCTGAGGAAAGAGGCAGATATACAAAGCCAGCGTAAGAATATTTTTCTGCGGCTCAATTTTTTTTCTGTGGACATCAATCACATAAGACAAGGCCTGAAAAGTATAAAAACTAATCCCGATTGGCAGTGAAAGTTCCGGCACAGTAAAATCCGTCTTAAAAATAAAATTAAAATTAGAAACCAGAAATCCCGAATACTTAAAAAAGAGCAGAAAGACCAGATTAAAGCAGATTGAAATTATAAAAATCGCCTTATTCTGTCTTAGCGCAAAAAAATAATTGCAGATTATAGAAACAAGCATGAGGAAAACATAAAGCGGCTCCCCCCAGGCATAAAAAAACAGCGAAGCAACAAATAAAAAAAGATTCCGTAAAAGCAGCTTCTGCGGAAAAATCCACTTAATCAGAAAATATCCGCCGCACACCACCGGAAGAAAAATAAAAATAAAATATAAACTGCTGAAAACCAATTTTTAAACCACCTTCTTGTCCCTTCTATCTCTTTTCCCTGAATCCCAGCGAACTTATATTCCCAATAATAACCATCTTTGAAATATTGTTTTCCGTCATATAGCGCTGTGCATCTATGCGCTGACCATACTGCTTTCTGTAATACCTGAAATCCAGAACATGAGTTTTGTTGTAATGACTCGCAAGCAGTTCATTTACAGAATTAGTAAAAGAAGTGCCCAGAATCAAAAGATTTTCTTTTTCCGGCTGATTAAAATCATAGACAACCTTTGCCCAGTCATCACCGTAATACATTCCGTAATGATTTGCATAAGTTTTGTGAGGAAAATCATCATCAGAAACATAATAGGAACGGTAGCCGTATTCTTTTTCTTCATCATTTACATAAGTATTATACGGAGGAAGATTGTATTCATAAACGGTGAACTTTTCGGTAGCACAGCGCAAAAGATTATCACGCGCCAGAGAACCATTATAAACCGTATCATAAACGTGAATACCTGCAGGCACAAGAAGATTCACATCCTCGCCTTCGAGCATTTTGATTATTTTTGTATAGCCGATATACGAGCCGTAATAATTCCAGTGATGATCAGTCTGATAAAAATATTTTTTATACTCTTCAAAGGAATTATAAGAAAGACAGTCGTATCCTGTCATCGGCATCTGCTTTTTTACATATTCAAAGGCATTATATTTTTTTAAGTCATTAAAATCAGTTGATTCAGAACTTTCTATAAAAAACAAATATTTTGGATATGTCACAGCCGCAAGCATAGCAGGATCATAAAGTTCAAAACAGTATTCTTCAGGCGCGTGGGGTTTTTCGACAATATAGCCGGAATCATCCAGTTTATAAAGTTTATTTGCAACAACTTCGCGATAAGTGTAATGGGGTTTATTTTCAACCTGCACTGTAGGCTGATTATCAGATGCATTTATAGAAAGACTTATAGCTGTAGAATCATTCGCGACATCATCCCTGCTTTCGATGATTTCTGAGGTTTTTACAGACTCTCCCTCTTCACTTTTATAATTTATTTTACTAAAAGCCTCTGTCAGCTGATTAAAAACTTGCTTTACCCCGTATTTTATCTGAATAGAAAACAATAACTGATCTCCTATGGCATCTTCCATCTGCTTTTGATATGTACCGTCCGCAAATGCTCGTAAACTGAACGAAGGAACTTTCTGTAAAGTCCTGTTTTCTTCAATTGAGATATCTTTCTGCGGTCTGAATATGATTGAATAAAAAAAACTTAAAACACAGAAAATAAGGATAAGAAAAATAATCTCGGCAAGTCTGGAATTAAAATTATTTTTTTTCATAGGATGATTTAATATACTTATTTTACCCCCGAACCTCAAGGGCAATAATAATACACAATTCATATTGTATAATTAAAAATGCACTATGAATAATTTATTTTTTTTAGTATACAAATTAAAAAAGTGTGATATAATATACTAGTATACTACTCAAAGTAAATGTTTCAAAAAAATGGAGAAAAAACTATGAAAAAAACATTACTACTGGCAGCTTTTTCAGCTGTTCTCTTTGCTTTTGTTTCCTGTGCTTCAAAAAAAGCCGGAGCTGATGAATCTCAGGGTGATTCAAAAGCAAGAATCGAAGCACTTGCAGAAGAAGGTGCTATTGACCTTGCAACATGGCAGACAGCCGATAAGTTTGCAATGAAGTATGATGCTGAAGCTTATACTCTTACCTGCAATGGAGGTGAATACTTCCAGTTCCCGTTACCACGAGAAATAAATCCAGGCGAATATCTTACTGTTCACCTGACAGGTACAAATAATGGAGATACAGGATTCAGAAGCTGGGTTGTAGACAATAATCAGACTACCCTTACAGAAGAGCTTTATCTTGATTTCAAAAAAGATGGAGCAGATTATGTAACTGGTGATTTTGACGTTACCTACACTCTCGACGTAACTGGACCAGCTTCATTTTTATTCATCAAAGGACCTCAGTGGGGAACAATGATTGACAAACTCACAATCAAATCTGTAGCTGTTATTTACGAATAATATCTGACACAGATTTGCAAGACCTAATCATTTCCGATGGATTTTGACCAGCACACCAAAACCATCGGATTTTTTATTGTTTTTTATACTTTTCTTTATAACGGCTTGCCCTTAAAGGTAATTTCGTGTAAAGTTAATTTCATTATATTTATAAAAACAGCGAAATTGCTGCTTGTAATGGGAGAACGTCGATGTCAGAAAAAGGCACCAATCAGTATTACATTACCAGACAGGATTCCACAGAATCTAATGCCCGTAGCTATCCGCGAAAATTTCCAATCGCGATTGCAAAAGCAAAAGGCTCATGGGTTGAGGACGTAGAAGGAAACAAATATCTGGATTTTTTATGTGGGGCTGGAACTTTAGCTCTTGGCCATAACAATGAACAGTTAAACAAGGCAATGGTAGAAATGCTTACAAATGATTCTCCACTGCATACCTTGGACTTAACGACACCTGTAAAAGATGCTTTTGTTGAAAAACTGTTTTCTTTACTGCCTCCTGAATTAGGCAAAAATGCAAAAATCCAGTTCTGTTCACCAAGCGGAACAGATGCAACTGACGCAGCAATCAAATTATGTAAAACAGCCACAAAACGCTCAAGTGTTATTTCATTTTCAGGCGGATATCACGGAATGGGACAAGGCCCTTTAGCCTGCATGGGAAATCTTCATGCTAAAACTGAAGTTAATGGTCTTATGCCCGATGTTCATTCTTTCCCATATCCTTATGATTACAGAGATCCTTTTGGACTTGGTGGAGAGCTTGGCGTAAAAGCAGCCTGCAACTTTTTTGAACGAACACTCAAAGACCCGGAAAGCGGAATTACAAAACCAGCCTGCGTTATTCTTGAAGCAATTCAGGGAGAAGGCGGCGTTATTCCTGCTCCAGTTGAGTTTTTGAAAACAGTAAGACGAGTAACAAAAGAACTTGATATTCCATTAATCGTTGATGAAATCCAGTGCGGCATGGGTAGAAGCGGAAAACTTTTTGCCTTTGAATATGCTGACATTATTCCTGATGTTATTTTGATTTCTAAAGCAATCGGTGGTTCACAGCCTCTTGCCGTTGTTGTATACGATAAAAAACTTGATACATGGGAAGCTGGTGCTCACGCAGGAACTTTCCGTGGAAATCAACTTGCTATGAAAGCAGGAACAATTGTTTTAGATACAGTTTCAAAACCGGACTTTTTAGCTGATGTTTCAAGAAAAGGCGATTTAATCCGTACAAAAATCAAAGAACTTAAAAACAAAGTTTCAATTATCGGTGATGTGCGCGGTAAAGGCCTTATGATTGGCACCGAGTTCGTAAATCCAAAAGGAGAAAAGGACTGCATTGGTTCCTTGCCTGCCAGCGGAGAAATTGCCGGAAAAGTTCAGAGATTATGCTTTGAAAATGGTCTGATTGTTGAAAAAGGCGGAAGAAACGGTTCTGTAATGCGCTGTCTTTGTGCTCTGAATATTTCTGATGAAGATCTCTTGAAAGCCTGGACTATTTTTGAAAAATGCGTTCTTGCTGTAAACGAAGAATACACAAAATAATCCTGAAGACAGGCAAATCATAAGATTTACAACAAGGATTTTCAACAAAGATTTTCGGAAAAGATAAAAAACATTTTCGACAAGGATTTTTAATAAGGATTTCTCATGGAAAATATTTTTCTGACAAACAAAGAGTCCGACAAGGAATTATACAAAAAAATTATTTCCCAGACTTCGGAAGCAATTTTAAATACCTTCGACAGCGATAAGGCTTATTCTGGACCTACGCCCGAGGAATTAAAGTCTATAATCCATCAGGCTTCTATTCTTCCAGAAAAAGGACTTGGCTGGGAAAAGGCTCTGGAACTTACAAAAGAAAAAATCCTTCCAAATCTTTTAAAACCCTCTTCTACTGATTATATGGCTCACCTTCACGGTTCATCCCTTTTGGAGACAATTGCCGCAGAACTTATAATTTCCACCTTCAATCAGTCTATGGACAGCTGGGATCAGTCGCCTGTTGCAACAGAAATTGAAGTTGAAGTCATAAAGCATCTTTGTAAGCTTTATGGTTATGATGATAATTCTGACGGTGTATTTACCAGTGGCGGCAGTCAGTCTAATCAGACGGCAATCATTCTTGCAAGAGACTCTTTTTGCAACAAAGAGCTGAATTATGATATAAAAAAATATGGCGTAAACGAAAAGTGCCTCAAATTAAGAATGTATACCTCCGAAATCTCACATTTTTCTATGGAAAAATCAGCTCACATTCTGGGCTTGGGTTATCAATCTGTAGTAAAAGTTCCGGTAGACAAAAACAAGCGCATGGATATTTCCCTTTTGGAAAAACTGATTGCCGAGGATATTGAAAAAGGTAACATTCCTTTCTTAATTGTTGGAACTGTGGGTACAACTGACTTTGGGTCTATCGACAATATTGAGAAATTATCAGAAATTGCCAAAAGAAACAAAATGTGGCTTCATGCAGATGCAGCCTATGGTTCCGGAGTAATTCTGTCTGATAAATATTCTAATTTAGTCAGCAATCTTAATCTCTGCGATTCTATTACTGTAGATTTTCACAAGATGTTTGTAATGCCAATTTCCTGCAGTGCAGTTCTTATTAAAAACAAAGACGATTTCAATGCACTCACAATTCATGCCGATTATCTCAACCGCGAAGAAGATGAAGAAGACGGCTATACAAATCTTGTAGACAAATCCTTACAGACAACCAGACGTTTTGATGCATTAAAAGTATGGATCAGCTTTCAGATGCGGGGAAAAGACGGCTGGGCAAAAATTATAAATACAAGCATAGAAAATGCAGCATATCTTTATTCAATTCTTGAAAAGGATTCAGATTTTGAAACTGCTGTAAAACCGGAAATAAGTTCTGTAGTATTTAGATTCGTTTATAAGGAAAGTAATTCAGAAAATTCAGAAAAATCAGATTTTATAAACAAAAAGGTACGCAGAACTTTGATTCATTCTTATGGCACTGTAATTGGACAGACGGTAAGCGACGGCAGAGTTTTCTTGAAGTTCACCCTGCTCAATCCTCTTATTACCCATGAAAAACTGGATAAGCTTGTAAGCCTGATTAAAAAGCTTTCTCACGACCAGGCAGACAATTAATTTTTTTTTTTACAGATTTTTCTGTTTGTACAGCTTTTCCTGAATATATAGCTTTACTGGGATTTTCTCTCTTTTTTTACCGCTGTAATTGTAAAGTTGATTGTACGCTCTGTTTCTTTTCCGGGTGCTAGTTCAATATCCCAATACATTGTAGAAACAAAAGTCATATTTACAGGAACAATTTGATTAGCATAAAAATCAGGACGCTTAAAAATTATAGGATAATAACAGAAACCACAGTTTTCATTAGGTTCAAGCCCAAAGGAGATTCCGCTTTGTTTATCTGTAATACGAATCATATCAACATTTTTAAGCTGGCTTTTGCTGTATTTTGTTGAAGTTGGAGCAGAAGAATCAATTTCTATTCTGTTTTCTTTATCT
>JAEEGH010022907.1_pt1 | contig 12757 bp, 9 predicted proteins | sample 9134181 | NCBI WGS metagenome assembly JAEEGH01 (sample SAMN16246544, study PRJNA631951) | gut metagenome | biome: gut microbiome; feature: rumen; material: DP-attached | host: Bos | place: Iran: Karaj | collected 2018-10 | reverse complement strand
AATAAAAAAAGGGCCGGTCCCCGAAAGGACCGGCCCGATTTCAGTACAGTTCAGTCAGATGATTACTGCTGGTCGAGACCGCGGATGATCACCTTCACGCTGAACGGCTTCTCGAACTTCTGCCAAGGAGTCTGGAAGTCGAAGCTGAAGTCGATTTCAGCCGTGCCCATGAACTCGATCTGGCTGTTGTAGTCGAAGGTCATCACGTAGTTCTCCTCATCGACGGAGATCAGACGGCGGAGATCCTGAGGAACACCGGTGCGATCGTCGAAGACGAAGTTCTTCATCTGGAGATCGTAAGCATCCCAAGAGCTGACACCCTGGACGTAACCGTTCTTCTCGTTGCCGATCACCCAGCCCCAGACGTCGTCGTTGAAGCCAAGCATCGGACGGAAGTAAGCCTTCGTACCGTAGTTGAAGCCATCGATGCTGTAGGTGCCTTCCACGAACGGATCCTTGACAGCGTCAACCGGCGTAGAAGCGGCGACCTGGCGGGCATCGAAGAACTGCAGGCCTTCGAGGACGTTGGCATTGTAGAAGGTGTGCTCGTTGAGGTCAACGTAAACCGTCTGCTCGTAGGTCGGGACATAGAACGGCTTCCAAGCACGGATCTCGTAGTTGGAGTAGTCCTGAGCGGCGATGTACTTGCCACCGTTGTCCTTCTCGAAGGAGGTCGGGATCTCGAAGCGGACACCGTCGCACTCGATCTCGAGGGTACCGTACATCGGGATGGCGTCACGGATGGAACGATAGTAGAACACGGTGTGCTCGAAGTTGTCAGCCTCTTCGACAGAGTATTCCTCACCCTTGTCGGTGGCGTTGAACCAGAGGTCGCCGTAGGTCGTGATCTCGTCGGTCGTGCTCTGATCCTCGAGGACAGTCTCATCGACCGGATCCGGACCCGTGTAGTAGAAGTTGATGTAGAGGTTCTCGTCGTAGAAGTACGTCGGATCATCAGCCTCGAGCTCGTCGAGATAGTTGAAGAACCGCTTGTTCTTGTCGATGATGTTGAAGGCCAGGGCCGGAACATTCATGTAGTTGACATCGTACTTCGCAAGAGTCGTCTTGTTCGGATCGTACTTCGGGGAGGCCATGGTGTACCACTTGCCATCATCGAAGGTGTAGTTCGTCTGATGCAGGAAGTCGTAGGCCGGGACACGGTAGTTGAACTGGAACGGGATCTCCACAACCTCACCGATGTAGGTGGTGATGTAGCGGTAGATGACCTTGCCGAGGAACACGTACGGATCGTTAGGATCCTGTTCGCCGGTGCTCAGTTCCTTCAGATCCTTAGCGGAGATCTGGGAATCAGCGGACTTGGTCTCACCATAGATGCCGTTGCGGTTGATGTCAACATACTTCCAGGCGGTGCCGGGACCGGGCTCCTCGTTGTAGGCGCGGATGTGGGTGTCAAGCTCGCCCTCGTTGAAGTCAGCCTGATCGGCGTCGAACTCGAAGTCGACATTGTCGAGAACGTTGATCACACCTTCAGCGTCGAAGACCTTGAAGATGGCCTTGTGCATCGGCTCGGACTTCCAGTAGTAGTAACCGGCGGCATTATCATCACCGGCGATGTAACCGAAGCCGGTCTTCTCGTCGAACTTGTTGATGTCGAAGGTGTACTCGTACTTGTCGATGGTGACCATCTCACGGTTACGGTCGGTGGTGGTGAAGGTACCGTTGACGGTGATCTTCGCGTACGGGAGGTCGTAGACGGCCACGATCTTGTAGATCTTGTCCCACTCGAAGTCGTTGAAGTCAGCATAGAGCTTGCCGTCCTTGATGGCGACATTGCCCACGAAGAAGCCGGCGTCATCAGCGAGTTCCTCGAACACGGGCTCAGCGCCCTCCTCAGGAACGTCGGCGACAGTGATGGTCAGCTCGATCGGCTCGAGGCCGGCGAAGTCCTTGATGGTGATGTCGAGATCCTTCTCGAGCTTGGCGGCACCTTCCTCGTCAACATGGACAGGCCACTCGACACGGGTGTAGATGGTAGGCTCCTCGCCGGTCTCGTAGAAGAGGTTATGATCCACAAGGGCGTCGCCCTTTCCTTCAGCGTAGTTCCAGGTCCAGACAGCCTCGGCGTCGACATTGACGGAACCGAGTTCCTTGGTGATGAGGACCTCGCCTTCACCGTTGATGGAACCGATGCCGGAAGTCCAGGTGTAGTAACCGGTGATCAGGTTGCCGATGGCAAGCTTGCGGGCGGAAGCCGGGGATTCCGGATTCATCTCGACCTCGGCGTAGACCTTCTCGGTGAGGATGAAGTTATCCGGGTTGACCTCGGAAGTGGCCTCGTACTGGTCAATTTCGAACTTGACGAACTCAGCGGTGAACTCAGGAAGGAGAATGCCATACTTGTCCTCAGCATCAGGCAGGAACATAGGGTCACCACCATTGATGGAGACGGCCGGAGCGGCGTCCTTGAGGACGGTGCGGAAACCGGGCTCCTCTTCAGTGGCGTTCTCACGGAGAGCGTTGTACGGGAGCTCCTGACGCTCAGGAACAGCGACGATAACCTTGGTGTAACCATCCTCGTCAACAACGACCTCACCCTCATCGTCAAGCTGGGGCTTGTACGGATCCGGGAGGATCTCGACCTCAGCCGTCAGCGGATAGAGCACATTGTAGGTGCTGGAAACCTCGTTGTGGAAGAGGAGATAGTCATCCATGTAGAGGTCGCCCTCGCTCTCCGTGAGAGCATAGTTGTCATGATCCGGAATATAGACCGTCAGGCTGGTGGCATAAGCCTTGCGCAGCATGAATTCCTTCAGCTCGTCAGCCTTCCAGACACCGATCGTGTAAGCGCCGTCATCGACACCCCAGAGGTAGTCCTCATCCATATACCCGGAAGCCCAGGTGGCGGCGGAGCACCACCAGCCTTCGCTGTCGAAAATATCCATCTCATAGCTCGGCTTGTTGGCGTTGGCCACAAACTCAGGGCTGGCGATGCCGTAAGGATAAACGAGGAAGGTGACCTCACCGGTCTCGTCGTCGGCGTCGGTGACGCCGCAGATGAGGATTTCGGGAGTCTTTTCAGTCTCAGTCTCGTCGGCACGGGTCTCGAGGGGCTTCGTGTCAAAGAAGACGGCGGGATACTCCCAGTCGAAGTATTCCTTGAGGAGCTGGGCGAAAGGCTTGTCCAGACCGGTAGGAAGCACATAATCGCTTTCGTAATCAAGCTCGTGCTCGTCGAAGCCGATCAGACCGTTGACATAGTAGGCAAGCCAGGAGGCGTACTCGGTCGGAGTGACCTTGTAGGTGACTTCGGTAGGCTGGCCGATGTAGGTGCCGACCTTCTCGGTCTCACCATCCTCGCCTTCGACGGTCTGGGTGATGACGGAGACGTTCATGTTCACCTTGAGGTCGTCATGCGTCGGGACGAAGACAACGCTCTGGATGCGCTGGAGAGCGGACATCAAGCCGTTGTAGAGGTCCACGATGTAGTACAGGAGCTCGTCCTTCGCAGCGGCGATCTGCTCGTCAGCGTAGTCGCAAGCGTCCTCGAACGCCTTCTGGGCGGCGGCGTCGATGTAACCCTGGAGGTCACCGTCGGCGAACTTGACGAGGTCAAGGATGCCGTCCACATCTTCGCGGAGCTTCTGAGCATTCTTCTCGAGAACATCGAGACGGCCGGTGCCTTCTTCGTTGGTGATCTTGGCGAGATCCTTCTTGAGATTGTCGATACCGGTCTCGGCGACCTTGAGGCGGCCGATGATGGTGCCTTCGAACTCCTTGAGCTCTTCCTCGGTGCCGACGATGGCGACGAACTTCTCGAAGGTCTCGGTGAGCACGTAGTCATCAAGCTTCTCGGCGATGTACTCGACGAGGGACTTGTCCTCCGGGAAACCGGCGGTCAGAGCGGCGTAGTTCTCGCAGAGGAGGCGCAGGGTCTCCTTGACGGCGTCGACATACTCCTTGATGGTCTGATCGCCCCACTCACCGGCGGTCAGGTCCTGGAGGGCCTTGATCTGCTTGTTGATGTCGGGGATGATTTCCTCATTGAGCTTCTTGAGACCGGCCTCGTTCGCGGCGACACGGCCCTTGAGGGACTCGATCTCACCGTTGATGGCCTCGATGGCCTTGGCGTGGTCGGCGTCCGTGTCCTGCAGGTCCTTGATCTGCTGCTTGAAGTTCTCGTCAGCAGCCTCGAGAGCGGCGATGCGCGCCTTGGCGGAGTTGAGATCCTCCGTCAGAGCCTTTTCGAGATCGGAGATGGCCTTGTTGATCTTGTCGACGTCGGCCTTGTGGGCGGCGATCGTCTCGTAGTCACTCTTCAAGGTCGCCTCCAAGGCAGCAAGCTGGTTTTCAAGAGTGGCGACCCGGCCGCTGGCCAGCTCGTCGACCTTCTTGTCAACCTTCTGGATGTCGACTTCGTAGTCGGTACATCCGGTGGCGAACAGTGCGGCTCCGGCAAGGAGCAGCGCTGCAAGTTTGGTGAATTTGACTTTCATAAAGTTGGTATAGAATTAAAGAATTAATTGTATCCTACTCGATGGTGCTGATGACGACGCGGTTCAGGTCGTTCTCGGCGAACGGCTGGACGCGGTCGCCGTTGGCGACGACGGAGACGATACGGCTCTCGGCGATGCCGCGCTCGGTGAGGAACGCCTTGACGGCGGCGGCACGCTGCTCGGAGAGCTTCTGGTTGATGCGCTTGTTGCCGGTGCCCTTGTCGGCGTGGCCGGCGATGGCGACATTCACGTCAGGGTTGGCCTTGAGCCAGTCGATGTAGCGGACGAGCTTCGCGGCCTCCTCGTCGGAGATGACATAGGAGTTGATCGTGAAGAAGGTGTTCACCTGGCGCATTTCGGCGGCGAGACGCTCGGCGGCAGCCTTCTCAGCGGCGGCCTTCTCAGCGGCGGCCTTTTCAGCAGCGGCCTTCTCGGCGGCAGCCTTCTCGGCGGCGAGCTTCGCGGCGCGCTCAGCTTCGAGGCGGGCCTTCTCAGCGGCGGCGGCGGCCTCAGCGGCGGCGATGTCGGCGAGGTACTTGGCGCTCGGACGGGTCGTCTTGCCGAAGTTGATCTTCAGGCCGGCGAGAGCGTTGAACTGGAAGTCGGGGTGACCGACCTTCTTGGAGTTGAACTTGTCGCTGATGATGTTGTCGTTCAGCTCGAGGGTGAGGGCGACGGCATCGGACAGGCGGAAGTCAGCACCGATACCCAGACGGCCGACCGGGGAGATCATGTTCTTCTCCCACAGGAGGGCGAAGTAGTCCTTCGGGTTCGTCTTGGTGATCTTGGTGGCGCCGTTGTTGAATCCGAAGGCCACGCCGGCACCGGCGAAGAGATACGGATTGAACACGCGCTTGTGATCGTAGGCGATCAGGTTCGCCAGGTCGAGGACGAAGTCAACGTTGCCTTGGGCGTAGTTGAATTTGTAGACCTCGAGCGGGGCTACGACATTACCCTTGCCCTGCCAGGCGCTGGCGCCGAAGCGCAGGCCTGCGGTCGGGGTGAACTGATACCCGAGGGAGAGGGCTCCGGCAGGGGAGATCAGGTCCTTGAATGCAGTTTCGCCGATGGTGTAACCGGCACCGCCCTGGATCTGGCCGAACCAATGAGGATTGAACTCCACGCTGGGATCGGACTTGCTCTGCTGCGCGAATGCAACCTGGGCACCCAGCGCAACGGCGAGAATCAGTGTTAAGCTTTTCAGTTTCATATGATAAGAATTGTTGTTGTTTCTTATTAAAAATATTTAAGGTATACCGCCTTGTTTTTATCCCCTTTTAGGGCCGACAAAACAGAGCGTCCGGTGTGGACACTTCAGTATACGCTGACAAAAATAAGCAGAATAATCTGATTTTCCCAACTTTTTCTGAACTTTTATCCAAATAAATCGCGGAATAATCGGATTGTAAGAGGTTTTTCGTACCTTTGCAACCGAAAAATCAGACACTCTTCTTTTATGGCTATGACAATCGACCTCAACGAGCAGGAACGCGGACGCCGGGAATCCCTCGCGAAACTCCGCGAACTGGGCATCAATCCATATCCCGCACCCCTGTATCCCATCAATACGACGACCGCGGAAATCGCGGCGGGATACGACCCGGAGCAAGGCAATTTCTCCGACGTGTGCATCGCCGGACGCATCATGTCCCGCCGCATCATGGGCGCGGCTTCCTTCATGGAGCTGCAGGATTACGCGGGACGCATCCAGGTGTATGTCAAGCGGGACGAGATCTGCCCCGGCGAGGACAAGACGATGTACAACACCGTTTTCAAGAAGCTGCTGGACATCGGAGACATCGTCGGCATCAAGGGTTTCGCTTTCATCACCCAGACGGGCCAGCTCTCCATTCACGCGAAAGAGCTCACCGTCCTCTCCAAGTCCCTCCGCGTCCTTCCCATCGTGAAGACCGACGCCGACGGCACGGTCCATGACGGCTTCGCCGATCCGGAGCTCCGCTACCGCCAGCGGTACGTGGACCTGGTCGTGAACCCGCAGGTCAAGGAGACCTTCGTCAAACGGGCGAAGATCATCTCCACGATGCGCCGCTACTTCGACGAGGCCGGCTGCCTGGAGGTGGAGACCCCGATCCTCCAGCCCATCCCGGGCGGCGCCACCGCGCGTCCGTTCATCACGCACCACAATGCGCTGGACGTGGACATGTACCTGCGCATCGCGAACGAGCTTTACCTGAAGCGCCTCATCGTGGGCGGCTTCCTGGGCGTGTACGAATTCGCGAAGAACTTCCGCAACGAGGGCATGGACAAGACCCACAATCCGGAATTCACCTGCGTGGAGCTGTACGTGGCCTACAAGGACTACAACTGGATGATGGACTTCACCGAGAAGATGCTGGAGCAGGTGGCCGATGCCACCGGCGGCACCGACAAGGTCATCGGCGGGAACCCGGTCTCCTTCAAGGGCCCCTTCCGCCGCCTCCGCATCCTGGACGCCATCCGGGAGTACGCCGGCGTCGACGTCAAGGGCATGGACGAAGCGCAGCTCCGCGAGACCTGCAAGAAGCTGAACGTGGAGGTGACCCCCGAAATGGGCGTCGGCAAGCTGATCGACGCCATCTTCGGCGAATACTGCGAAAAGAACCTCGTCCAGCCGACCTTCATCATCGACTATCCCGTGGAGATGTCCCCGCTCACCAAGCGCTGCCGCTACGACGACACCCTCACCGAGCGGTTCGAACTCTTCGTGGCCGGCAAGGAGCTGGCCAACGCCTACTCCGAGCTGAACGACCCGGTCGACCAGCTCGAACGTTTCGAAGAGCAGGCCGCCCTCAAGTCCAAGGGTGACGACGAGGCGATGTACATCGACTATGACTTCGTGCGCGCGCTCGAATACGGCATGCCGCCCACCTCGGGCATCGGCATCGGCATCGACCGCCTCACCATGTTCATGACGGGCGCCGAAGCCATCCAGGATGTGCTCTTCTTCCCGACCATGCGGCCGGAAAAGTTTTAGATTCCTCGACTTCGCTCGGAATGACAAAAACACGGCTTGTCATTTCGACCGAGCGGAGCGAGTGGAGAAATCCACTGTGAGAAAAGAGCAGATCACATCGGCGCAGAACCCGAAAATCAAGAATCTGCTCGCGCTGCAGGAGAAATCCAGGACGCGGCGGGAGCAGGGGCTTTTCGTGGTGGAGGGCCGGCGTGAACTGGGACACGCGCTGGAGGCGGGCTTCCGTCCCCGGACGCTGTACGTGCGGGAAGTGGATCTGGAGGCATTGACGGAACTGACGGCGCAGGCCGAGGCGGCGAATCCCGACTGCCTCGCCGTGACACTCCCCTCCCCGTTGTATGCAAAGGCCGCCTACCGCGAGGGGACGGAGGGGATCATCGCCGTCATGGAAACGCGGCCTCTCAGCCTGGACGGCCTCCGCCTGGGCGAGGCTCCCCTGATCGTCGTGCTGGAATCCGTGGAAAAGCCGGGGAATCTCGGCGCCGTCCTCCGCAGCGCCGACGCGGCCCGGGCCGATGCGGTCATCGTCTGCGACCCCCTCACGGACCTCTGGAACCCGAACCTCATCCGGGCCAGCCTGGGCGGCGTCTTCACCGTCCCCACCGTCTGCGCCACCTCCGAGGAAACCATCGACTGGCTCCGCGCCCGCGGCATCCGGATCCTCACGGCCCAGCTCCAGGACTCCTCCTGGTACTATGATACGGACATGACCGGCGGAACGGCCCTCGTGATGGGCACCGAATCCACCGGCCTCACCGACGTCTGGCGCCGCGCCGCGGACGCGCACATCCGCATCCCCATGCTCGGCCGCCTGGACAGCCTCAACGTCTCCGTCTCCGCCGCCATCCTCCTCTTCGAGGCCGTCCGCCAGCGGAACAGCAGATAATTATTTAGCCGTACCGTCCTTCACCCGCTGCAGGAAGTACTTCACCCGCCAGGTGTAGTTGGCGGGGTCCTTCGCGTAGGAGTTCGCATGGACGGCGCCCGGAACGATGTAGAGCTCCTTGTAACCGTGGGTCTTGGCCGCGTAGTTCTTGTAGACATGGTCGACCGGTACGAAGTCGTCGGCGTCACCGTGGATGAAGAGCATCGGACGGTCGCACTTGGCGAGCTGCTCCACGGAGGAAGCCTCCTTGAAGCCCCAGCCGTAGCGGCGCTTGGAAACGATGCTGGCGCTGTTCAGGATCGGGAACGGGGGCAGGTGGAAGCTGTCCTTGAGGTTGTGCGCGAACTGGTCCCATGCGGAGGAGTAGCCGCAATCCTCGACGAAGGCGCGGATGTAGGGAGGCAGATCGTCGCCGCTCATCATCATGGCGGTGGCGGCGCCCATGGAGACGCCGTGCACGACGGTGAAATCGTTCTTGAAGATGTCATGGGCGAGCGCGGCCCAGTCCTCCACGTCCAGGCGGTCCAGCCAGCCCATCTGGGCGGCCACGCCTTCCGAATAGCCGAAGTACTGCAGGTCGGGAACCATTACGTTGTAGTTGAACTCGTCGCGGTACATGCGCACGAGGTACATGAACACGAGATGGTTGTCCGTATAGCCGTGGACGATGACGGCCGTACCCTGGGCCGTGTCGGGATCCTTGGCGGGCGCGTAGACGGCGTGGAGCTTATAACCGTCCCCGTCAGTACGGGTGATGTCCTTGAAGACGCCTTTCTGGTGCAGATCGTCATACCAGGCCATGACGCCGGGAGCCAGGGAGTCGGCCTTGGCGCGGGTGCGTGCAATATCGGCCTCACCGTGCTGGGCGGGCTTGAGGGCGTAGTTCGTCATGAATTTGCCGGCCAGGCAGCCCGTGAGGCAGTTACCGGCGAGAAGGAGCGCGGCGCTCCAGATGAAGATTCGTTTCAGTGTCATATCGTTCAGGTGTTATTTCAGAAAGTTGATGGCGCCGAACACGCCCAGCGAGAGGGCCAGCATGATGGCGCCGGCCAGCAGGACGCCGGCGAGGACATAGAGGACGCTCTTCTTGAAGTCCATGTCCAGGATGCTGGCGGCGAGGGTGCCCGTCCAGGCGCCCGTGCCCGGCAGCGGAATGCCCACGAACAGGAGCAGGGCGATGTACAGGCCCCGTCCGGCCTTCTCCTCCAGTTTCCGTCCGCCTTTCTCGCCTTTCTCCAGGCACCAGGTGAAAAACTTGCCGATGTACCGCTTGTCCTTGCCCCACTCCAGGATGCGACGGGCGAACAGGAAGATGAACGGGACCGGAATCATGTTCCCGATGACGGAGACGATAATGGACGGGACGACGGGAAGGCCCATGCCGACGGCATACGGAATGGCGCCGCGCAGTTCGATGAGCGGCACCATGGAGATCAGGAAGACGATGATGTATTTCTTCATCGGATCTTGTCCATGAACTTGATCAGCTCCTTGCAGACTTCCGCCTCGTTGAGCTTGCGGTCTTCGGGATCCTTGAACACGAGGTCGAACGTGTTCTGCGGCAGCTGCACGCGGCCGATCTTGAAGTGTGCGCGCGAAGCGGTGGCCATGAACTCGAGGGTATAGTCGGTCGAAGGAAGAAGCGAGATGAACAGGTCGGGCTCGCCGTTGAGCATCAGGGCCACCTTCTCGCGGGACGGCTTGCCGAACCAGTTGAGATCCTTCTTGAGGATGGTGGTGGTGATGCTGGTGATGAGCCGTTCGCCCTTCGTGAGCTCCCGGAAGTCGAAGAAGAAGATGTCCGCCTTGATGTTATGCTCCCGGAAGAACAGCAGCAGCAGGTTCTTGCACTCGTTGAACGACGTGTCCTGCACGTCGATGAACGCCACGGCGGAACGGATCTTCGAAAGCGGCATGAATCCCGTGGGCTCCGTGGAGGCGTTTTTCTTCAGGCTCTGGCGCCTGAGCATATCTTTGACAGGTTCCAGCATAGTCTATTTCGTATTGGCGGCGATGAGCTCGCGGATCTCCAGCTTGGCGTCCCTCCAGCGGGGGATGTCAATCTTGGTGCCGATGACCTCCACGACTTTCGCCGCGATGATGGACCCGATCTCCCCGCAGACGCGGAGGGGCATTCCGAGGGAATGGGCGTACAGGAAGCCGGCGGCGTAGGTGTCCCCGGCCCCGGTGGCGTCCACCGGCACGGCCGGCCACGGGTCGATGAAATGGTATTCCCCGCCGGACTGGACCATCGACCCGGCCTTGCCCACCTTCACGACGGCGATGTCACAGTGACGGGCGATTTCGTCGCAGGCCTCCCGCGGCTCGAGCTTGGTGAAGGCCTTGGCCTCGGTCTCGTTGGCGAAGACGATGTCCACATAGTTCTCCACGAGGTTGTGGAAGAAAGCGTCATTGGATTCCACGACGTTGTAGGAGGCCATGTCGATGGAGATGATGCAGCCGGCGGCCTTCGCGAGGCGAGCGGCCTTCGCGATCAGCTCCTGGTTCTGCACGAGGTAGCCTTCGATGTGGAAGTAGTCGTAGCCTTCGAACATTTCGGGGACGAGGTCGTCCGGCCCCAGCTCCAGGGTGGCGCCCATGTAGTCGGCGAAAGTGCGTTCCGCATTGGCCCCGGTGATGAACACCATGCAGCGGCCGCTGGACTTGGTGCCGTAGAGCATCTGCGCGCGGACGCCGTACTGTTCCATCGTGCTCTTGAAGAGGTTGCCCAGGTCATCATTGCCGATCTTGCCGATGTAGCCCGACGGCATCCCGAAGATGGACGTGCAGGTGATGGTGTTCGCGGCCGATCCGCCGGGAACATACTTGACTCCGTATTCCTTCAGCGCCTCCCAGATGCGGTCGCCCGTTTCCATGTCCACATGCTGCATGCTCCCCAGCGGAAGGTGGTACTTCCTGAGGAGCGTGTCGTCCGGAAGGACGGCGAGGATGTCGGTGAGGGCGTTTCCGATGCCCAGGATGGATTTCATACGGGTGCGGTTTTTCCAATAACCTACAAATTTATACATTATTTGGGGATTTTCCATTAACTTTGTGAGAGCAATGGACAAGAAATCAACAAATATCCTCCGGTACGGGCTCTGGATCGCGGTGGCCGTCCTGCTGCTGTACTTCTCTTTCCGGGGTGTGAACTGGAAAGACTTCGGCGCCGCGCTCCGCGAATGCCGGTGGGGGTATGTCGTCCTGTCCATGTTTCTGGGCGCGCTGGTCTTCTTCATCCGCGCGCTCCGATGGCGGATGCAGCTCCTCCCGCTGGATCCCTCCACTTCCCGTGTGACCTGCTGGAACGCCTACAACATCTGCATGATCACGAACACCGTACTCCCGCGCGTGGGCGAAGTCGTCCGCTGCGGGTATGTGGCCCGGCATTCCGGGCGGGACAAGGAAGGCGGACGGCTCGTCACGTTCGACAAGGCGCTGGGCACAGTCGTCGTGGACCGCATCTGGGACGGCGTTTCCATCCTGGTCGTGTTTCTGATCATCCTGACGCTGCTGTGGAACCGCTTCGGCGCCTTCTTCACGGACACCCTCTTTCCGGGGCTGGCCGGCAAGGTCCGTCTGTGGTGGATTCTCGTGCTCGGCATCCTTTTCGCGGGCGGCTTCCTTTTCCTGTGCTGGAGGCTTCGTGAACGCGGAGGCCTGTGGGGCCGCATCTGGGGGTGGATCCGAGGGATGTACGACGGACTGCTGTCCTGCCTGCATATGCGCCGCGGATGGCTGTTCATCGTTTACACGGTCATCATCTGGGTCCTGTACTGGCTCATGTCCGCCTGCATCATATGGGCCCTGCAGGGAGTCAGTCCGGAAGGGGTCAGCCCGGAACTTTCCGACGCCCTCGGCCGGATCGGCGGCCTCGGAATGGCCGACGCGCTGTTCCTGATGTTCGCCGGCGCCGTCAGCTCATTGGTCCCCGTGCCGGGCGGGTTCGGCGCCTTCCACGGCGTCGTCGCCGGCGCCCTTGCCAGCATTTACGGCATTCCTTTCAGCGCGGGACTGATCTTCGCCACGCTGTCGCATGAATCGCAGGTCATCGTCAACATCGTCTGCGGGGCCTGCTCCTACATCCACGAAACCTTTTTCCGCCGATGAAACGATTCGGACTGATCGGCCATCCCGTCGCGGGATCGCTCAGCCCCCGCCTCTTCGAGGCCGCCTACGGGGGGCGATATGCCTATGACTTGCTGGAAGGGGCCGACTTCGGCGCTTCCTGGCAGCGCTTCCTGAACGAATATGACGGCATCAACATCACGGCTCCTTTCAAGCAGGACGCTTTCCGCAGCGTGGACCTGCTCTCCGACGACGCCCGCCTCTGCGGCGCCGTGAACCTGGCCGTGAAAACCCCGGACGGCATCCTGGGCTGCAACACCGACGTGGACGGTGTCCTGCTGGCCGTCCGCGAGACGGGGCTGCCGGTGTCGGAGG
>JAEEGH010022906.1_pt1 | contig 12759 bp, 13 predicted proteins | sample 9134181 | NCBI WGS metagenome assembly JAEEGH01 (sample SAMN16246544, study PRJNA631951) | gut metagenome | biome: gut microbiome; feature: rumen; material: DP-attached | host: Bos | place: Iran: Karaj | collected 2018-10 | reverse complement strand
CCTGACAATGACTAAGGAAGAGTATGATGTCCTCAGGGAAAAAATAGGTGAAGACACTCTGGAAACGATTGACAGTGCACTGGCTTTTGACTATGAGCAGAAGACTGAGAGAGCAGGGGTTGTTCTGTCATTGATAGATAGTGGAAAGACCAGAGAAGAAAGAGTAATAATGCTGACAAGGGCGCTGGGCTATTATGAGAATCAGATAATGATGCTTCGACGCCGGGAGCTGAAGAGACATTTATTAAGAAATCTGATCGAGGAAGATAACTGATAAATAAAAACTGCCATACCCGATCAAGGGTATGGCAGCAATGCCGTAAGTGTTATTTGTTGCGATTAAGAATGCTGGATATCTTAGCTGAAAAATCTTTTTTGGTAACAGCGTCTTTCTTGTATACTTTAGTCAAACCGGTCTTTTTTACAGGGGCTATAGCGGGCAGTGTATCTAAGTCAATGTTGTACACGGCTGAGATTTCTTCCAGATAGTCGTTAAGGACAGAAGATACAGAACCGGCATTGACCAGGCGATCGGCGATCTCTCTTACTTTGTCGCCCATCACTGTAGTCCCGAGCTTTACGAGAAGGACATCAGCGTTGTCGCAGTACTTCTTATACAGGTCGAAAACTGTTTCTTTGGCAAGATAGTTCGTCTCTATGGATGCCTTTTTGTCCATAAGATAGTTTTCGCGAGTGATTGTTTTTCTGGAATCGTTATTTGCAACCTTGTTTGAGCTTATAACTTCATCCAGTGAAACAAAACGAGCTGTTTTTTTCCTGATTGCTCGATAGACGTCTATCAGATGATTAGTGACCATGGTGGTCATATACGGGACCATAGCGCCAAGATCCAGGGAAAGGATACTGTCGAGTTTGTCATATGTTTTGACGAGCAGATCCATCGTAATATCATCCGTGTCTGCGCCAAGGTTTTCGAGTCTGACAAGACGATTGGAGTTAACGCTGGTAGCAAGAGCTTCTGAAGTGATAAAGCTCTTAATATTAACAAATAATTCTGCATAAAGTGACGGATATGCCTGAAGAGCTTTTTGGGTGGTAATTTTGCCATAATAAAGAATTGATAATGTCTGTTTAAGTGTTCTCATAGTGACACCTCCATTTGTTTTGTAAACTGCCTGTTGTTCCTCTATGGTCTAATTAGGCCTGATAGGAAAAGATAGAGCGAGAGCAGTTTTAAGCAAAACAAAATAGAGAATAAAAGCTATGATTGATAGAAAATAATAACAGGTGATAGCAAGTGATAGTTGCCTGAGAAAGGAGGGTTGAAATGGCTGAAAAAAGAGAAAAGAAAGAAGGTTTATTGAGAACCCTCCTGGATTGTTTTACAAAATTGGGAATTACTTATGTTGAGATAACCCAAGACGAAAAATACTACCTGACCACACAGACGACGCCTATTGATAAGCTTTGGGATGTGTGCTTTTGCGAAGAATTCAGAAAGCTTTCAATCGCCCCGTCAAAAGAGAATAAGGACTATTACAATCTTGATGTTTTGAGAAAGTTGAGACAGGGCAAAGTATGTAGTCAGACCAGGACAATAATCGCGGAGAACATCATTCCGAATTTTTCCAGCAGCATTGGTTTTACATACATAGATAAACAAAAAGAGCACATTATAGTCACTTTGGAGAATGCGATCCGTGCCAAAAACACGAGAGCCTGGCTGGATGATAATAATGATAAAAGATGTCGTGATAAATATCTTCCTGCGGAAAAGCTGATAAAGAGAGAAGAGGTAAGGGCACATATTTATTCGATATTCACCCTGTTAAAAGAGCTGTTTGAGGGAAAATCATCAGAAATAATAGCAAGTGATAGTGGATGGTTTAGTAAAATCGTATCCGGCAAGCTACCGGAAATAGACAGCGATGAAGCGGAAAACCTGTTTGCTTCAGTATTTGCTGCAGCTATGGTCCTGGGACTGAATCAGCGTGACTCCGAGTTGATTCCTGCGAGTGGAAACAATAAAGTTGACAAAAAAATAGAGGAATACCTTTTAGCTCTTTTTGATGAATGGTCGAAACGTAAAGCCGGCCAGGAACAGGAAAAGGAAAAGGCTCCGGAGAATAGTAGTGCTGTTGCTTATAATCAGCCTTATAGAGTAAGAACGACTGCTGCAAGTCAGGAATTAGGAGCTTACGCAGAGGCTAAGATGGAAGAGTTCAAACTCGCCGACGAGGACGATGCGACAGAGAGCGTAAGGGCTATTATGCGTTATATTAGCCATATGGATAAAGTTGGTCTGTCAAAGGTGCATAACTTTTTTGAAGATTACATAACGGCATTGCAGAAAGTTCACCGGGAAGATTCGTTTAAATATTTGCTTTGTCTGATCGTACGCGCTCGCTCTCAGATAGAATATTTCGATAAAAGAATCTGTGAATTGCAAGAATCGTTAAACGATAACAGGTATTCGGATTTAAAGGAAAAAACACTACAGGACATAAGTGATTTGAAACGCTCTAGGTTCATGGCAGGATTAGAGTATGATGATTTAAATCAACAATTGCATGAAAGAAGTTCTGTTATTCTATTCTAGGACATGGAGAGGTGGTTCGGGCAATGCTGGTGAAATTTCGGGAGGAGAATCCTGGTAAGCTTAAAAGAGATCTAACAAAATACTATGTGGAAAACAGGACGTTTTCCAAGAGCAACAACAAATTCAATAAATCTTTTGTGGGCGGAGTTCCTATTCTTTATGACCGTGAACAGAAGATTGTATATGTTGACTCTGAAGATACTCACACCATTGTATATGGTGCTACGGGATCGTTAAAAACACGTTCAATTGTCATGCCGACAATAAAGATTCTTGGAATTGCCGGTGAATCTATGATAATAAACGACAGCAAGGGGGAACTCTATAATCGTCTTGCAGGGGAACTGTATAGATCCGGGTATGAAATAATAACAATAAACTTAAGAAATCCGAGTGTCGGTAATTCATGGAATCCTCTGGCTATACCCTTTGAGTTTTACTGCAATGGCGATATGGATAAAGCTGCGGAATTTGCAAATGATATTGCAAATAACCTCATGCTGAATGATATAAGCAGTGATGATCCCTTCTGGGATTACAGCAGCAGCGATCTGCTGTTTGGCCTGATATTGGGACTGTTCAAGTACTGCAAGGATCATGATAAAGGGAGCGAATCCGTAAATATCATGAATCTGATGAAACTCAGACGAGAGCTCTTTTCCAAGGGAACCATGTCGCAGAACTCGCACCTGTGGAAATATCTGTCCGAAGATGAATTGATAGCCGCAAGTATCAGCGGTACCGTATATGCACCCAAAGATACCATGAACAGTATCCTGAGCGTATTTGACCAGCATATGAGAACCTTTACTATTCAGCCGACGCTTTTGGAAATGCTCTCCAACAATGATTTTAATATAGGAGATATCAGCCTCAGGAAGACTGCTGTCTTTTTGATAACTCCGGATGAAAAGACAAGTTACCATAAGCTTGTATCCTTGTTTGTAAAGCAGAGCTACGAATACCTTATTTACTGCGCAAGTCTTAATGACAACAATTCAGTTGAAAACCGGATCAATTTTGTGCTTGATGAATTCAGCTCATTGCCGAAAATTTCCGATATGCCGGCTATGATCTCCGCTGCAAGATCCAGGGAAATAAGGTTTCTGCTCGTTGTTCAGAGCAAGAGCAGCCTGCTGCAAAAATACGATAAAGAGGCAGAAACCATCATATCTAACTGCAGCAATATTGTCTTTTTCACCAGCAGGGAACTGGAACTTTTGCGCGAACTTTCGGAGCTTTGCGGCAATCAAAAAAACGGCGATCCCAATATTTCTGTTTACGAGCTTCAGCATTTAAGCAAAGAAAAAGGGCAGGCGCTCGTAATGTGCGGACGAAAGGATCCCGCGATTGTAGAAATGATCGATGTGAGCACCTTTGATAAAAGCTATGAGGTACTGGATTTTATTCTTGGCAACAGAACAAAGCGTGAAGTATTAGATTTCGAGTTGGCTTCGGAGATCAAGGAGAAATATCAGGATACCTTTACTCCGCCGGAGATTCCATCGTTTTTTGCTCAGCCTAATAATTCTAAGAATGAGCTGGAAGCTTTTAGAAATGAAGTTGATAAGGAAGTAGAGAGACTATTAGGGATGACGGATAAGCTGGGAGGTGATGATAATGAAGATTAAAGAAGATATTATTATCGAATCACGGGATATTGAATCGGATGAGAATAAGAAGAATACTGCCGGTAAAAACCACTATAGCATGCCTCTGAGCAGGATGAGAGCTGTGGCACAGGGATTGCTCGAACGGATCGAATCAATAAATGATGAAGATGATGAGGAAGCCAGAGAGAAACTCAATAAATTAGTGGAAGAAATGTTTGATTACGATGATTGCTCCGGAGATGCAAACAGTTTTCACAACTTTGCTGTAGAACTGGCCCGCTCTGAGGAATTTCGATTAGCATGCGCGGTATTGGACTGCGGTCTTAGAAGATTTCCCAAAAACGTAGACCTGCTCGCAGACTATTTACAATATTCAGTGCAATGTGGTCTGGGTGAAGAAGCCAAAAAGGTATATAAAGCGCTTAAGAAAATTCCTTCAAAAAGGTATACGTGGAGAGGCTTTGCTTTTCAGGTGGAGTATATCAGGTATCTTATGGATCTGACTGATTCCGAGAAACAGATGACTGAGTATGAAAATGAGATCAAGAAGATCATCAGTGACTTTAAGTCAAAGATGCCCCACCTTGAGGAACCCTATTGTCTGGAAGCAGAGCTGTATGATTTCCTTAACATGGAACAGGAGCAGATCGCAATATTACAGGAAGCTTTTGAGAAGATCAGGGTTTGCCCCAGATGTTCGCTTAGATATGCTGACATGATGTTGGAGATCGGCGAGTATGAAGAGGCCTGCAGGGCACTGGAACGTGGAAAAAGAGATGCGACTCAGCCACAGGCCAGCGTCAGCGAAGGCTATATCTACTATCTTTCTGGCCTATGTACTATAGCGCTGGTAAGTAAAGAAAAACGTGATTACAAGAATGAAGAGGTTGAATCAATTTATTCCGACTTTAATCTTGCGCTTAAGGAATTCAAAGGCAACCTGTCCTATACCTCAGTAATAAAAAGTAAGACCAACGTTCTGGTCAGCAAAACCAACATTGATGTCGATGATGAAAAATATGAAGAACTTGCAAATCTGATTGCTTGATTTTTTACAGCAAAAAGAGCCTGCAGACCGGACATCCGGTACTGTTCCGGTGAAGATATTGCGCTATGAGACACGAGACAAAATCTCGTGTCTTTTTTTTTGAAATTTTTTTCGACAGTCCGTCGTTGGTAATACTACAAGAACAAAAGATTCAGATAAGGGAGGGAACCAAAATGGCATTTTTACCACAAATTATCACATCAACAGATGGAAAGGATCACAGCACTGACATGGTCAGCTATGACATGGTCAAGAACCGCGTTATCTACCTGACCGGCAAGGTGGACGAAGAGAATGCGATTTCGATCATAACGCAGCTGAGGTACCTTGCAAATAAGTCATCCAACGATATCTATATGTTCATCAACAGCCCGGGAGGCGCTGTAAGTGACGGTCTTGCCATTTACGATGTCATGAACGAGATACCTTGCGATGTTGTTACGATTGCCAACGGTATGGCGGCAAGCATGGGATCCTTTCTTCTGTCAGCAGGGGCAGCAGGAAAAAGATATGTTACCCCCAGCACTGAGATCATGATCCATCAGCCTTTGGGCGGCGTTCAGGGGCAGGCAACAGATATCTCGCTTGTTGCCGATCATATCCAGAAACTCAAAATAAAGCTGGCAACAATACTGGCAAAGAATTGCGGAAAAGAGCTTTCCGTATTGCTCAGTGATATGGAACGAGACCATTGGATGTCCGGAGATCAGGCAAAAAAATACGGAATAGTCGATCATGTCGGTTTCCCGGAATTCGTTTGATGCAGGAGGTGCAGCAATGAAAAAACTTATAGGTATGGAAAGTCTTAAGTCAGCCATGTCGGAAATCGTAAGCAGGGCAGACGCTTACAGAAAGGGAAAGGCACAGGTGCCGCACGTCATGATGAACCTGACACAGGATAACGGGCAGAGCATTACCGCCAACTATATTACATCTGTGCTCTATGATCATGGTCTCAGGAAGTTCGGAGGACTGGACACTCTCTTGGAGTACAGGCTTGATGGCAGTCTTAGTCAGATGAAGGAAGTTTTTGCAAGTATTGCAAGTAATGCAGTGTATACGAATGAATATGAAGGAGTCGTGGCAATAGATATCTCAGCACTGTCTGAGTATGCCAACGAATATCAGGTCGACTATTTCGTAGAGCAGATTGGATCGGTTGCCGGGCATGCAACAGTGATCATTTACTACGATGCTTCTCGCGGTAAGAAAATGCAGGTCATTAAGGACAAAGTGCGCAGAGCTCTCGGAAACTGCATTGATGTGCCTGTAACACCCTATTCCAGGAAGGATTACTCGCAAATTGTTGTCCAGAATATTCTTGATCGCGGTATTGAAATTGACAGGCGCAATGACCTTGAGAATGTCCTGTGCAGAGTTGTTGATCTGTATAACGTATCAAATGCCAAGCAGGCGCTTGCAGTTGCAGAGGAACTCGTGTTTTGCGCAGACTATAGCCACTTTACTCCGAGAATTGACTCGAAGATTGTGTGCGAGTACCTGGGCGATGACAAGATAAGCTATTAAGGAGGGAAGGTAATGAGAAGTGAAAGATGGTCAACCCCTGAAGAGAGGGCAAAGACGTTGAAAGAAGGTGCTGCAGGAGCGGTGCTTGATTATGTAAATGGAAAGAAACGCAGTTATGACGGAGAGGGACACACCATGATCCTTGGTGTGAGCGGTTCCGGCAAAAGCAGAAGATGCACCATTCCGATGACCATGTCAATTATAGATAATAAAGAGAGCGGAATAATTGCCGATGCCAAGGGCGAAATCTACGCCAATACAAAGGATATGATACCCGCTGAATACGACGTGCATGTAATAGATTTCCGTAATCTGTATGAGGAAGGCACGGAGGGGTGGAATCCCCTCCATGCACCGTATGTGCTCTGGAAATCCGGAACGCCGAAGAACAAACATATCGCAGAACAGATGATAGAAGGACTTGCGTTTGCCATGTATCCGGAACCCAAAAACGCAGATCCCTTCTGGGCAAAGGAAGCCAGAAATGTATTCCTGGCAGCAGTTTATGCAATATTTGAATATGCATCAGAGGACGAGATCAACCTTGCCAGCGTATATTACCTGATTTCAAAAGGCGATGAAAGATTTGGAACCTCCACCTATTTAAAGGCCTTTGTTGATCTGGCAGACAATGAGAACGTTGCGATGCAGCTCCAGAGCTATATAACGACTGCCGTTGAAACACGCGGAGGTATCCGCTCATCATTCCTTGACGGGCTTTCAATGTCAACAAGAAGTGAAAGTGTCCGCAGCTTTCTCAGTCACGATGAACTCCATATAAATGATCTCAGAGGAGATAAGCCGACTCTTATATATATTATCGTTCCGGATGAAACTCCGATCTATGACGAATTAACGGGAGTGCTGGCGAGCCAGCTTATGAGTCACTTTGTTCGCATCGCAGAGCAGGAATATGGCGGAAAGCTGCCTATCAGAGTAAATGTACTGCTTGAGGAGCTGGGGAATATCGGCCGTGCCATAACAAACCTCCCGCATCTGATGAGCGCCGGAAGGTCCAGAAATATCCGAGTTGCGTTTGTGCTCCAGTCAATCTCTCAGCTGGTCGATATTTATGGAATGAGCAATGCAACTACCATAATGAGTAATTGCGATGTCCGCATAGCTTTTCGTGTCAATCACTGGGATACACTTACAGAACTGTCCCGCCTTTGCGGAGAAAGAGAAGTCAAGCGCGATGGATATGTTACACGGGAACCGCTTATTACGCAGAGTCAGCTTGCAGCTATGGAAACCGGTCAGGCGCTTGTAATTGTGTCAGGCAGGATCAAGTTTATTACCCGTATCCCGGATTTTACAGAAATGAATAATTCACGAAAGGCAACCAAAAAACCTAGAAAAGAGAAGAAGATTAAAATACAAACGGTATCATACTTTGACATCAAGCAATTTGTTGATTCCAGAAAGAAGAGGTCATCTTTTGGACCGTTTGGCGAGGAGCCGGTTTCGGAGCTTCCGTTTATGCCAATGGATTCGCTTAAAAAACCCAGAACAGATATCGAAGAATTCTTCAAGGAATTAGAGAAACAAGCGGCTGAAGAAGTGGAAAAAGAGAAGAGAGAGCAGAAAGGAAGGAAAGATAGAAAAGAAGATAAATTCGACAAATATGAAGATGAGTAAAGACAGGTAAACTCCCATTACGGAAACTCCCTTAAAGCGCTCCGAACGTCCATTCGATGTTTCGGGGCGCTTATTGTACACCTGATAATTTATTCTATACTTAAGCAAACAACCTTAAGCGACAAGAGCACCCGCAGAGATCTGCGCAAACTGAGATGAGGAGGTGAACTCCATGCTGATAGATCTTATTCTGGACATGATTTTCATAGGTGCGATACTGATCGTAGCAATACCGGTAGTAGCAGCCATAATAGCTGCAGGTGCCACACTGATAATATTCTTCTCGGGCGCCATCGGCACAGTGGGCACAGGAATCAGCTTTCCGATATTATGGATCGCGCACCGCAACCACAGAAACAGGCAAAACAACAGGAAATAGACTCAAACATTTGTTTACCCGGGGAGGTTACTCAAAATGACAATAAAAGAAGCAGAAGATATAGTAAGAAACTTTGATGAAGGCAAAAAATTCACTGATGAGGAAGAATTCATGTTCATAGAAGCCATGAACTTCCTGATCGAAGAGCGCAGGGACCCCCACGATATGATGTACCTTGGTGGCTACTACTACGAACTTAAGCGATTCGACCTGGCCCTCAAGTATTACGAGATGGCAGCAGCCATGGAATACGAAGGCGCCTACGAGTGTCTCGGCTACATCTGGTACTATGGAAGAACAGGAGAAAGAGATTACAAAAAAGCTTTCGAATACTTCTCCAAGATGATGGAAAAAGGTCACCTCGTCGCAACCTACAAAGTAGCTGACATGTACAGGAACGGCTACTATGTAGAAAAAGACATGGATAAGTACAAGAGCATGATCGAGGATCTGTACGACAAGGTCCAGAACTGCAATAATGCCTTCGATCCTGTACCCGAGGTCTACACAAGACTGGCAAGGATAAGAACAGAAGAGGGCAAACCGGAGGAAGCCGTAAACCTGTATCTCATGGCCAAGAACCGGCTTGCCCAGCGCATCCGCTACAACGCCTTCTTCGGAAATCTCAACATCATGAAGTGGCTGATCGACGACCTCTATGAAATCATAGAATTTGATGAAGACTTCTTTGATTTCTTTGACATGTATTACCTTCTGAAGTCCCCGCACAAGATCCTTTTCTACTACGAAGACGAGGAGATGAATCTGGAGTCGGTAATGGAAGGCGATGAGTGCACCGTCTGCTTCAACGGCAAATGGTACCACTCAAGGGACGACTTCTTCAAAGACGCAACAACCAAAGACGGACTTAAGCTCACCGCAGTTTACGATGACCTGTATGGATTCGAGGTGATAGACAATGACTGATATCATAAAAAGACATAATACATCTTACGCCAGATACGAGGAACTGATAAACAGAAGAGACGACCTGAAAAAAGAAGCCTTTCAATATCACAACGAATACGTGAAGGTGTTCGGTGATCTGATCCTGGATGTCTTTTCCAAAAAGATCGAGTGCATCCGGAAAAAGAAGACCATAGAATACTGCCAGGCTGCCCTCAACCACGGCAACACAGTTGACATGGCCACACTTCAGGCATATCTGGAAAAAGAAATGTCGGAGTTTCAGGCACAGCTAAGCGACATGGTAAGAGAGCACGAAAATGCCCTGAAATCTTCTGAGATCACGCAGAAAGAGCTCCTGGAGATCAAGCGAATCTACCACAGGCTCGTCAAGAAGATTCACCCCGACATTAACCCTGCAGTCACCGGATCACTTGTGCTCATGGACCTGTGGTACAGAGTATCAGCCTGCTACGACTGCAACGACCTCAAGGGGCTTCAGGAATTGGAAGTTCTTGTCATCCAGGCACTGGAGAACATAGACCTTGATGACCTGGATATTCCCGATATTGAGGAGAAGATTGCCGATCTGGAAGTAGAAATCAGAAATATCCTGGAAACAGATCCCTACCAGTATAAATTCCTTCTGGCGGACAGCGAAGCAGTGAAGGCCAAGAAAGAAGACCTGAAGAACGAACTTAAAACTTATGAGGACTATGGTAAACAGCTCGACAAAGTCCTCGAAGATATCCTTGGAAGCGGAGTGACAATAACATGGCAAATGAAATCAGAGTAACACCCAAGCAAAGCGCAGTAGCCACAATAGAGAACAACGCCCTCGGCGACATAATCAAGCCTCTGATAAAAGAGATCCACCTCTTTGACTCCTACGTCGCAGGCACAACCCACCTCGAGGACAAGTCCGTCCTCGACTCCATCATGATCGGAGACATGCTCACCCTTCAGCGCGAGGACAACAAGTTCGACAGCAACGCTATTCTCATCCTCACCGACGAAAAGAAGAAGCTCGGCTATGTCCCTGAAAAGGACAACGTAATCTTTGCCCGCCTGATGGACGCCGGCAAACTCCTTAAGGCCAAGATCACCGACATAACCCAGAAGGGGAGCTTCACCCAGATCAGTGTCGGGATCTATCTGGTGGATTTCTGAATGACTAAGCATCGATGCTGAGCTTAAGAAGTACCTTGGAACCAATGGACTTTGCTAAGAAGTTCATCTGATCAGCTAAAACGATAAACATGAATCCGCAAAGGGCAATCTCATAGCAATAGGAGATTGCCTTTTTAAATAGTCGCATTCAGGTTTACTTTTCAACCCACACCCTATTTATCTACACCCAAAATCTTGATATCATGTGAACATAGCAAGACCGGGAGACACAAAGGTATGAAAAGAACTATTGCTGCAACCATTGAGACATGAGGACTACCACTAAATGAAACTGCCAAAAGACTGGGATACCCCATCGCCAACAAACCAAGAACTATGCGACAAGTTCACATACGGCACCTTCAACTACTCGGGTAATCTGCCCTACAGGCTTTTTACCCCGGGCTGCGACGAGAATGTGCCCCTGGTAGTATATCTCCACGGAGCCGACGCCTATGGCGAAGACAACGAGCTCCCGCTCACTTTGCACGACATCGGGACAACCTTTGCAACTCCCGAATGGCAGCAAGCCCATCCCTGCTATGTCCTTGCCCCGCAATGTAAACATGGCAGACACTGGTCAGGTCCTCTGGATGGCAGCAGGGTCCTTGCTTTGGCAAAAGAGCTAATGACCCGCCATGCCAATATCGACCCCGCCCGTCTCTACATCTACGGCTACAGCGCAGGAGCTGTAGGCGCACTCGAGATCCTCAAGTACCACCCGGATTTCTTTTCCGCCGCAATATCCATCTGCGGCGCCACCGGCCGCCGCGACCTGATGGCACTCACCAGGACCCCGATCTGGCTGCTCCACGCTGCCGACGACCTGATAGTAAAGACATCCTGCAAATCCGACGGCGACTACACCACGCACCTCGGTTCAAGAGACATCTACGAAGCACTAAAGAACGTCCACTCCGACCTTCAGTACACCGAGTACAAGGAAGGTTCCATGAAGGAAAACTACGGCATAAACCCGCACTGCAGCTGGGTTCCCGCCGGGCAGAACACCGAAATAAAAGAGTGGCTCTTCTCTAAATGAAAAGGAGGATATTATGATTTTTGATGACTACGATGATCCTAACGATAATGAAAACAGCATAACAATCGACATAAACAGCCTGAGAAACGACCTTTTGGACGATTGCTATGGAGCATACTTCGGCGGAGGATTTGGCGCCGGCCTTATCGAGTCATTTGACATCGAAAAACTTTCCCCGCAGCAGCTGGTTGACTACGCCATTTCTAAAGGCATAGACATCAGGAAATATCAGTGCTGAAAGATAAAGGTTAAACAAAAGCAGTGACACTAAAAGAAGCCTACAAAATCCTGGGCATATCAAAAGAAAACACCGACCGTGAAATCAAGGCCAAATACAAGAAACTCCTCATCATGTATCATCCGGACTCTGATCCCACAAGGAAAAGAGCTCCTGAAGACGACGAAAAGATCCGCCTCATCATCGAAGCCTACAAGAGGATCAAAGAATCCGAAGGCGAGACCTTCTACGATACCTATGAGTTTACTTGGAATGCCCTTGAAAACCGGTCGGCTTTCTCTGAGCGCAACATCTTCTTCCGGTTCAAGATCTACGACGAATCCCTGCCGCCCTCCAAAATGGCCAGGGGCCGATTCGTCTGGGATCCTGACATGGAGGAGTTCCCGCTCTTTGCCAAGAGCGTCCTGGAAGCCTGCAAAGACGTGATATCCGACACCGATTCCACGCCAGCTCCTGATAAGGTAAAAGACATCTTTCACCTGATGATGCAGGAGTACGTTCTCCCGGCTGATGCCGCCAGAAAGATTGGCAAAAAAATCCGTGAGGATCCAGACCGCGAAGTCTACACATTCAGTGGCTTCATCAATGACACTTTCACGACAACATCTACACCCACGCCCGCATCCGCACCAAAACCA
>JAEEGH010022903.1_pt1 | contig 12759 bp, 9 predicted proteins | sample 9134181 | NCBI WGS metagenome assembly JAEEGH01 (sample SAMN16246544, study PRJNA631951) | gut metagenome | biome: gut microbiome; feature: rumen; material: DP-attached | host: Bos | place: Iran: Karaj | collected 2018-10 | reverse complement strand
AGCCGCAACTTGATTATAAGAGTTTTTCTTGAGCATAGCCAGAGCATGTTCCATTTGCTGCGGAGTGTATTTCTTTTTACGACCATCTCTATAGTTGGGGTTCTGTCTTGCTATTTCTCGGCCTTCCAGAGTGCGCTCTACTATCATATCTCGCTCAAACTCCGCAAATGCAAGCATAACTGTAAGAATAAGCTTTCCTGAATTTGAAGGGATTAATTCTAGATACAATCCTCTGTCATATCTTGAAAGTCAGAACTTCCAAATGAGCCCACCGGGGTGACCAATCCCCGGTGGGCTCATTTTTTATGTTATCTATCATTAAGTCAATTGGCTTTTTTACCCTTTACGATTCTGAAGATTCCGAAAAGGACTATGAGTGCTGCAACAATATCTCCTGCCAGCAGTGCCTTCTGCCATCCCGCCATTTTGTATGAAACCTTAGAGCCGTTCACGATACCCTGCATAGCATTGGAGTTTGCTACCATGTAGAGCACATTGTGAGTTGCCCTTCTGATGGCTGCAACCGCTGTTGCGGAGCTGGTGTCAGTAAGACTTCCATCAGCAAAGGTATTGAGCATAATATCGTTTCCTGCCCTGAGTCCGGAGTCAGGATCCATGTATGCTGAGCCTCCAAAGTAATCTGAGATCACGGCTCCGTTAAAGCCCCACTCATTTCTGAGGATCTGGGTCTGAAGTCCGTAGGTTGCGCCTGACCATACTGTTCCAATCCTGTTGTAAGCGCTCATGATTGCAGTCGTTGCCTTGATATGAACTGTCTGCATATTGTTGTCAGCATCGTAGTAGCTGACATCGGCTGTTGCCTCTTTTACTGCAATCTCAAAAGGACGAAGGTAGATTTCTCTGATTGCCTGCTCATTTGCCCAGGTTGCTATGCCGTTTCTGCCATCCTCTTTGTCGTTTAATGCAAAGTGCTTGATGTAGGTATAAACGCCGTATCTCATGGCACCGCTTATCTCTGATGCGCCGATCTTTCCTGCAAGGAGTCCGTCCTCCGAGTAGTACTCGTAGTTACGTCCTGCAAAGGCATTCCTGTGAGTATTCATGGCAGGCGCATACCATCCGTTAAATCCGTTGAACAGGCCCTGCTTACCTACCATCTCGCCCATCTCTTTTGCGAGGTCCACGTTCCAGGTAGCTGCAAGGAGTTCCTCTGCCGGGAATCCCATGCACACTGCGTCGCCACCGTTTGCAGAAACCCAGGTCGACCATCCCATAGGTCCGTCGTAGTCAAGTGTTGCCGGTTTTCCGACAGATGTGATCTCAGCCGTGTTAAAGCCTGCATTTGAGAGCATCCCTGTGACCTCGTCAACAGTGAGCTGGTCAAGAAGTGCGTCCCAGGCGGGATCGTCATAGGAAAGACCTCTTACACTAATCAGCTGCAGACCGTTTGATGCTCCGGTGGTTGGCATCACATCTGTGTATACCCTGCTGTCTTCCACATTTCCTGTTTCGCTGTTGGTGTTCTCATCGTAAACTGTTTCAAGTGCTTCCTTGATATAGTCCTCAGCTGTCATGTCTGCAGCTGTCGGAGCTGTGGGGAAGGTCCCTGCAAAATCACTTCTGCTGAAGTTAAGGGGCTTACCCTCTGCAGCCGTATCCACAAACTCTGCGGAGACTGTGTCAAACTGATTCACCGCTGCAACAAGGTCTGAACTTCTCTTGTTGCTCTCATTAAATACTTCTCCCGGCAGTTCATTTGAAAAGAACCTTTTGCCATCCGAAGGCTCGATAGAAGCCCAGCTGTGTGAGTTCTCACTCAGATAAAAGCTGTATTTCCCGCCATCCAGCACATAACAGCCATTGTTTCTGTAATCATAGGATGCAAGATCCTCTGAATTTACAGTTATCGTCACATTCTCAGATGCGCCTGAGGCCAGTTCAGAGGTCTTGGCAAAACCAGCGAGCACAACCTTGCTCTTCTCAATTCCGCCCTTTGTATAAGGTGTCTCCGCATAGATCTCAACAACATCTTTTCCCGGAACATCACCTGTATTTGTAACCTTTACGTTAAATGTATATTTCCCGTTCTCATATGTGGGTTCGCCGTCAAACGCAGTTTCAAAAGCCGTGTATGACAGGCCATATCCGAAGGGATAAACCACCTCTTTATCGTAATCAAAGCCTGCGTAATTCCCCTCCATGGCTTCAGCAGCTGCTGTCTCGTAGTAGCGGTAGCCCACATAGATGCCTTCCTCGTACTCGTTGAAGCATCCTGACTCATATCCGCCGATTGATCCGTCAACATTTGTGTAATAGATGTCATCAAAATTCACATAGCTGGGATCCTTTGAAAGGTCAGCAACATAGGTGTCAACTGTTCTTCCTGAAGGATTTATTGCGCCGTCAATAACCTTAGCCACGGCTTCTGCTCCCTGATCGCCCACGCAGCTAACCCAGAGAGCTGCATCAATTCCATATGCCGGGTCATTTAAAAATCCGACTTCCAGGGCATTTGCAGTGTTTAATACCACAACAATCTTTTTGATCGCCCCCGCATCCTTCTGGGCCTTCACATAGGAGAGCATGTCCATCTCCCTTGAGTCTAGCTCCAGATATGATCTGTTCTTATCCTCAGCTGTAGTCGCAAATTCTGTCATGTCAGTGGGAAGATCACATCCCTCGCCTCCAACTCTTCCAATTATTACGACTCCCGCATCACCATATGTGCCATAGCTCCCTGCAAGGCTCTCAGGGTAGTCCGAAAGAGGAACCTCAGCGATGATGTCGCCGGTGAACATTGCAGTTCCCATTGCGGATATAAAGCCTCTTCCTGTGTACTCAACATCCATAGGTCCCATTCCTGTCTGCATTGACACCTTGATGGACTCTGTCGAAAGTCTGTGGTTTTTATAGAAATCGTAGAGTTCACTGTTTACTGAAAAGCCTTCGTTCTCAAAGGCTGTCAGATAGTCAACGGGGGTGCTCTCTGTGGCCGCGCTTCCTGCGCCGGTGTATACGGGATCAACCGATGTGCGTCCGAAGAGTGATACGCTCTTTTCAGAAGATGCAAGGGGAAGAGCATTGTTATCATTCTTTAAAAGAACTATTCCCTCTCCTTCAACCCTCTCAGCCAGCTCCCTGCTTGCAGCAAGAAGACTGTCAGCATCGGTCAGATCCGACTTGTAGTAATCTGCATCCAGGTTTTCTGTTCCTGTTTTTTTTGTGACTACCACGTCGCCCTTTCCAAAGTACATGTTCATTACTGTCTTAAGCGGTCCCATGATCACTGTCGTCGCAACAACGGCAAGAACCGCAACAATTGATGTGATCACGTACCAGATCCGAGTACCTTTCCTGTTCATAATTTCCTCCATTTATCTCCATGAGTTAGTATGTATCTTACGAAGGTAACGATATCAGATTTTAACGGTTTTTTTGAAAATCGGTACGAAATGCAAAAATACGGTACGAAATGATATATAATATTATCAGACCCATTCTTCCGGGAGGAATAACTATGTATCAGGCTGCTATTGTTGAGGATGAAGAAGTTTTTTTACAGAACACAAAGGAACTTCTGGCTAATACGTTCAATAAAAAGAAAGCTCAGGTAGCCTTCGATTTCTTTTTGTCCGGAAAAGAATTTCTTCCCATGTTTGAGCAGCACTTCCACTATGACATGATCTTCCTTGACATAGAGATGCCCGGGATTGACGGCATTTCCCTCTGTAAGAGGATACGCGAGATATCGCCGGACGCATTGGTGGTATTCATATCCAACAAGGAGTCGCTGGTTTTCCAGACCTTTGAAGTACAGCCCTTTAGATTTATCAGAAAGAGCGAGTTAAAAGAGCTGTCGGAGGGACTTGTTGACGCCATACTGACAGAGCTCGACAGGCGCTCGCCCAGGACAATCCGCTTTGTCGAAAGTCCTACAGGAGACGTTTTTTCATTTGATGTAAGAAAGATACTCTATATTGAAGCGCAGCGCAAGGACACTATTATACACACGGATCAGGGCGAACGCACCGTGAGGATAAAGCTCATGGACATGGAGGACATGCTCTCATCCTTTCCCTTTTTGAAAGTGCACAGGAGCTTTCTGGTCAACATGGAGGCCATCACGCAGATCAAAAAAGACAACTGCATCCTGACAAGCGGTATCTCCATCCCTATCTCAAGGAGTCTTCGCGATCAGGTCAGGGCGCAGTTTCTGGATTACTCTATTAATTAGGGGGATGCTTGTATGCTTTATTCTCTATACAGATATCTAGAAATCGATGGGATTGCTCTCTTTATCTTTTTATGCATCGCCCTGTTTGAGATGTTCGGGCGAAAAGACAATGTGCAGGAGAAGATCCGGTTCTTTCTTGCAGGCGGCCTTCTATATACTGTGCTATACTACGGCACCTATCTTTTGTCCTTCACCACGCACCCGCACCACTACTGGTACTATTTCTTCTTAAACCTGACAATCACTCTTTTCATCTCCCACTTTTTTCTTCCCGGGAATCTTGCGGGGAAGTTTCTGTATATCCTTTTCAACCTCTCTTTTATCCAGCTCTACAAGATGGCCTGGTCGCCCCTGTATGAGGCTGAGGGGCATATTGACAACCGGCTCTACGCAATTCTCGACATATTGTCCATAGCGGTGCTCCTTTTCCTACTTTTCTGGTTTTTCAGGATCTTTCAACCCTCGATACCCAAGATACAGAAAAACCTCGGAGGCCACGTTTTCCTGCTGTCGTATTTTCCAATAGGTCTTCTTATCTTTTACGGAATGGACCTTCTTGGCATCCCCTTTGTCTCAAAGTACAGCGAGGCAATGCTTGCTCTTATCATCCTGCCATCCCTTCCTATCCTCTATACCCTCTTTATCACCATCGTCAATTCCTTCGAGGAGCAGCGCGTTCTCGACCGCGCCCTGACCGAGACCAAGGCGCAGGTCTACCGCTACAGATACTCCCTTGAACTTGATGAACGCATAAAAAAAGAGAGACATGAGCTCAAGAACAACTACCTATATATTCAGACTCTTTTATCGGAAAAGAAATATGACGAGATAGAGACCTATCTGGAGAAGACCATAGGCCAGAAGATGACTGCCCTCTCTGATGTCTCAACCGGAAACACCATGATTGATTACGTTATCAACAGAAAGATTGCCGAGGTCAGAAAAAAGAACATCAGGATCTACACCGAGATAATGCTGCCAAAAGACATATCAATCGACGAGGAGAAATTCTGCACGGTCTTTCTGAACCTCTTCGGCAACGCATCTGACGCCTGCAGCAGTGTCACCGCCCCCGATATCCACATAGTTATGCGCTGCGTCAAGAACTACCTCTGCTGCGAGATCAAGAACAAGGCTGACATGGCTGCTGTCAGCGCAAATCCTGAACTTAGGACCACCAAGAAGGATGACCAAAACCACGGATTTGGCCTCAAGATTGTGAGGGAGACCCTAAGTGAGTGCGACGGCATCTTCTCAACGGCCACAGAAGGAAATTACTTCATATCCAAATTCATGATGCCCATTGCCTGAAGAACCGAAAAAAGAATGCTGCACAATGAAACTGAATGGCTTCTCAACTCCAGGCCGGGAAGCTTTTGTCGGGCGACTAATATAATAATTTCAAAGCGATTCGTTAATTACTGCTTTCAGAGTCTCCGATGACTTCATCAATGCCTCTTTTTCCTGCTCACTAAGTCTGATCGGTACAGAACCTTCAACGCCACCTCTTCCGACAATTGCAGGCATACTGAGTGCAACCCCATCAATGCCGTTTTCACCATGCTGCATGCTCGATATAGGCAAAACTGATTTTTCATCACGTATTATAGCCTCACAGATACGTCTTACACTCATGGCAATTCCGTAATAGGTCGCACCTTTTTTCTCAATGATCTCATAGGCGCTGTTCTTAACATTTTCAGCAATCTCTTTCATGGCTTTTTCATGTTCGAAATGCCCCCTCATCTCACAGAAATCATGAATTGGAATCCCTGAGACATTTGCACTGCTCCATGCTGCTATCTCACTGTCCCCATGCTCACCTATAATAAATGCGTGCACTGAACGGCTGTCCACACTCAAATGTTCCCCCAGAAGATATTTGAATCTGGCTGTATCAAGAACTGTTCCCGAACCAAACACCCTGTTTTCAGGGAATCCACTGAACTTGACTGCGGCATATGTAAGAATATCAACCGGATTCGCCACGATAAGAAGTATTCCATCTTTGTTGTACTTTGCAATCTCAGGAATAATAGACTTAAAGATGCCTACATTCTTTTTAACAAGATCAAGCCTGGTCTCGCCGGGTTTCTGTCCCGCACCTGCTGTAACAACCACAACTGCAGCATCCCCTGCGTCCTGATAATCACCGGCATATATCTGCATTGGCTTTGCAAAAGGAAGTCCGTGACTGATATCAAGAGCTTCCCCCTCAGCCTTATCCTTATTCACATCTATCAGCACCATCTCGGAAAAAAGCCCGCTTTCCATAAGGGCAAATGCTGATGCCGAACCAACAAATCCACAACCTACTACTGCTACTTTTCTTTCGTTTAATGTTGCCATAGTGTGCCTCCTTATCTTTCATTATACTAAGTATAAACTCATTTATCTAAACCTTACGCAAAAAAATGTTTGTTGGGAAATTTAATCAAGTACCTCTCCGTTACGAGAGATGGTTACAACCTGCCAGGGAAGGAACTTTCCACTGTTCTTAATAGCATTCTCTGCGGCCCTCTGCAGTCCTCCGCAGCATGGAACTTCCATCCTTACTATGGTAACGCTGGCGATGTCGTTATTTGATATGATTTCTGTCAGTTTTTCTGTGTAGTCGCCATCATCCAGCTTTGGACATCCTATCATTGTAACTTTGCCCTTCATAAACTCCTCATGCATGTTTGCATAGGCGTATGCTGTACAGTCAGCTGCAATGAGGAGCTTGGCTCCATTATAAAAATCTGCCTGTGTCGGCAAAAGCTTAATCTGACATGGCCATTGCATTAATCTTGATGGATGAGTGCTCATTCTTGAAATCATGTCCTGACTGAGATCATTCTCTTTCTGGTTGCCACTCTTGAGCGTCATAAATCTTGACCCCGGGCATCCGTGCGCTGCCTTTACTGCAGCTTCATCATACGCAGGCGCTTCTCTTTCTTCAAAAGAGATTGCTCCCGTAGGGCAGCCAGGCAGACAGTCTCCAAATCCATCGCAGAAGTTCTCTCTTACCAGCTTTGCTTTTCCATTCACAATATCAATAGCACCTTCGTGGCAGGCACTAGCACAAATACCACATCCATTGCACTTTTCTTCGTCGATCTTTATTATCTTTCTTACCATCTTTAAACCTCTCTGTTCTTAGCTTTAACCTTGTTCTGATGGTGTCAGTATAATATACTATTCATAACATGTATGTTGTTTAAACCACATTTCAGGAGAAATATTTATGAATCTTGAAAGTATAGAAAAAAGCAGACTGTTCCAGGGAATGACAGCAAAAGAGCTATCCTCGTGCCTTGACTTCCTGGGTGCAAAGGAAAAGAGATTCCGAAAAGATGATGTGATTCTCCACGCCGGAGAACAGACTTCCAAAATAGGCATGGTGCTTTCTGGTAGTGTTACTGTTGAAAGCAATGACATCTGGGGCAACCGTACTGTATTAAGCCATGTGGGAAAGAACCAGTACTTTGCCGAGACCTATGCTCTTCTTGGTGAAGTCCTTCTGGTTGATGTCAGAGCAAATGAGGAAAGCCGCATTCTCTTTTGCAATATAAAGAACCTTCTTGAAGATAGCAAAAAGAGCTCTCCCTGGAAGGAAAAGCTCCTTAAAAATATACTTATCATCTCATCACAGAAAAACCTTGTCCTCTCCGGACGTAGCTTTTATACTTCTTCCAAGAGCTGCCGCGGACGCCTCCTGTCATATCTCAATGCCATTGCACTACAGACTGACTCCAGAGAATTTGACATTCCATTCAACAGACAACAACTTGCTGATTATCTGAACCTTGAGCGCACCAATATGTCAAAAGAACTCTCACGCATGCAAGATGAAGGGCTTATAGAGTATAAGAAAAGTCATTTCAGACTTCTTAAGACTGATTAGCCAGTATTTAAACTTACACTTTTTCAAAAATCGAGGACATTATCATTGATAAAGGTTTGCCTTACTGATATAAATAGAGAGATTAAAGTATTTGGGAAAAGAGGAATCGATAAAATGGATGGAAACTTCAACAATGGTCAGTATCAGATAAGAGAGACGGTTAGAGAGGCTCTTAGGTCAACGCCATTTCTTATTATGGCAATAACTTTTTCTGCAAGCCTTGTTATATCTGTCATCAATATGATCTACTATATGGTAGTTGTTAACACAGGGCTTAGCACACTCTCAGACAATTCTTTTGAGAAAATACTCGCCTCCGGGTTCGGCAGCTCTTTTATGTTAATATTTCTTATTCCTATGGTCATCACTACAATAGGCCTGTGGCAGATTTATACGGGAGCCGGCAAGGATACCCCTATCATCAAGGGATTTGGCATGTTGAGGGGCATCTGTGTATTATGCATGATCCTTTTCATCCTTTTAGCCGCTATTTCCGGTATCGCAATAGCTTTATTCGCAGTAGGCGCAGGCCTTTTAAGCGCCCTCGGTTCAACGGATTTTGGCGATTTTGGAAAAATAGCAGCTGTCGGAATAGGCATTATAATCGCACTTTTCGCACTGTATCTTGTGCTCGTAATACTGGCAACTATTTACTATTACAAGCTGAATGCATCAATAAAGCGAATTGAAGACGGCGCTAACCTTGGTTATATGACAGGCAATATTTCAACATATGTTATCGTATTCACTGTTATTGGATGCGTAACCAGCGTATTGACTGCGATTACTACTATAATTACTGCAACAGTCGGCAAGGCTATAAACTCCGCCATATCATCAGGCCTGATGCTTAGTCAGTACGGCCTTGGCGATCTGGAAGTTGTTTCATCCACAGTGCTTAATGCAATTACCGGTGCTTTTTCAGCCGTATTTGTTATTTCTATGGCTGTGTTCCTTGGGAATCTTCACAAGAAGCTCTCTGCACTGGGAGTAAGATGATAATTAAAGCTAACGCAGTACCCCTTAGGACCACATTTGGAGGAATCATCTATGACAATGAAGAAAGCACTATGTATACTACTCTCAACCGCAATTACTGCAGGAATGCTTGCAGGCTGTGGAAAAGCAAATGTTCCCGGTCCTGAAGCCGGAGTAGCTACAGACACCACTGACGCAGCCATTACAGCGGATGCTTCAAAATACGCAGGTCAGACTCCTGAGGAGATCCTTGCGCAGCTGTCTCTGGACCAGAAGGCTGCCCAAATGGTTCAACCCGCCTGCTACAGCGTGGATGAAAAAGGAATGCTCACCTTCGACTATGGCAGCATCCTATCCAAGGCAGAAACCCTTGATTACAAAAACTGGCAGCAATATGTGGACAGTTTTCAGGAGGCTGCGGTCAAATCGGATTCAGGGGTTCCTTATCTGTACGGTCAGGACGATGTTCACGGCGTAAACTACTGCCTTGACGCTGTTATTTTCCCGCACAACATAGGCATGGGCGCTGCCAATGATGAAGAGCTGATGTACCGGGTAGGTCAGATAACAGCTGACGAAGCCAAGCTCTGCCACATGCTCTGGAACTTCTCTCCCTGTGTTGCACAGTCGGTTGATCCAAGATGGGGACGAACCTATGAGAGCTACGGTTCAGATCTTGAAATGATCAAGCGCCTCTCCACTGCCTATACAAAAGGCCAGCAGGACGCAGGTATAGCTGCCTGTGCCAAGCACTTTTTTGCAGACGGCAACATCTCATACGGAACCGGCGAGAAGCAGCTTGGAAGCATTATGGACAGAGGCGATTCAAGTCTCTCTGACGATGAGATAAAAGAGCTCCTCAGCGTATATCAGGCACAGATAGATGCCGGGGTAAAAACCATAATGATAAGCCACTCATCCCTGAACGGCGTAAAGATGCATGAAAACAAGAAGTACATCGATATTCTCAAAAACGACATGGGCTTTGAAGGCTTTATCGTAAGTGACTGGGATTCAGTAAAAAACACTTCTCCTACCACCTACGATCAGCAGGTCATAACCAGCGTCAACGCCGGAATCGATATGCTCATGGAAGTCGATACTTTTGAACATGCAAGAAAGATCATTGTCAAAGCCGTTAATGACGGGGATATCAAAGAGGAGCGCATCGACGATGCTGTGCTCAGAATACTGAAGGTCAAAAAAGACCTTGGCCTGTTCGAAGATCCTTTCCTTAAGAACATGGAGACAATAAAAAGTGAAACCGGCTCAGCAGAGTACCGTCAGGTCGCAGAAAAGTTAGTTGAAGAGAGCCAGGTTCTCATAAAGAACGACAACAACATCCTCCCCTTCAAGGAAGGAAGCAGCGTGTACATCATGGGACCGGCTATGGACAACCACGTCTCTCAGTGCGGCGGATGGACCATGGATTGGAACAAGAGCACCAGAGCCAAAATCCCGGGTGTCACATCAATTAAGCAGGGCTTCGAAGATGTTGCCTCAGCTCATAACATAACTGTGATCACAGATGAAAAAGATGCTGTAAATGCAGATGCCATCCTCCTCGTTCTTGGAGAGGATGCCTATGCAGAATGGAACGGCGACGCAGAAAATATGGACATCTGCGGAGAACATGGACTTAAAGGCAACAAAGCAGCGATTGAACAGGCAAAAGAGCTGGGAAAACCCATCGTATGTCTTGTCATAGCCGGACGAAATGTGTTTATAAAAGACTATATCGATCAGTGGGACGGCGTTGTAATGGGCTATCTTCCCGGAAGTGAAGGTCAGGGCGTTGCTAAAGTCCTCTGCGGAGACGCAGACTTTACCGGAAAGCTCCCAAGTCCCTGGTATGCTGACGATAAAGGTATAGAAACCCAGACTCCATGGCTTGAATGCGGATATGGACTGACTTACTGATTTCTGCTTCTAACTGAAGAAATATTGATAATTGAACTGCCCTGAGAAAAGTAAGGGCTAAAGAGCTTTGAAAGATAAAACGGCGCTGTCACACCGACAGAAAGGGCATACTGGAACTCTTCGTAAGTACACTCATCTATCCCTTTCATAAGAGGCAGCGCGTTGTTTATGAGAAAATCCACGTGTCCGTGCTTATCTATGACATGCTTCGCAAAGTCCTCCAGGATTTCCTTTCGCGAAATATCCCCCACGAAATGATTACCCGGCTCTTTGTCGATTACTTCTACGATGGCACCATATTTGCTGAATTCTTCTGCGATGCATTTTCCGATGCCGTTGGCACCACCGGTTACTACTGCGACTTTATTTTTGAAATAATACATAGGTTATCCTCCAAAGGCCACAACTACTGTACAACGCACTATTATTTATATATATCGCCAATAATATCCTTTAGACTTTTTTCCACTTTTGACGGCTTGATAAATTGCGTTTGGCCCAATACCCATAACTCTTGCCGCCTCATGTAGGCCATAATAGGTGTTAATCAACAGTCCACTATCGTCATACTGCCTTACCATCTTAGCATTTGCTTTTCCGACTTTATCATGTGCACACTTAGGACAACCATGTCCCTTTATCCTATTACCGGGATAAGTCAAATAAGAATGGCCACAATTAGGACAAATCCAATAATACTTTTTATTAGAAAAGGGCCTTATCTGTGATGGAAGAACTCCATTATTCCTTTGTTTGTCCCATTCCTTAGCAATATCTGGATACAATGTCTCTAAGTCATCTATTCCTGACATTGCTACTCTTCCGGAGCAATGAGGACAGCCAGAGATACTCCCATCAGTTCTTACTCTTGTGTTTGGAGAACTTGACCATTTATATCCACACTTATCACATTTCCAAGCGACTTCCCGGCTATAATTCATCGGGATTTCATAAGGAGACAAATTGCCATTTTCTAGAGAGTCCCATTGACTAAGTAATAATTCACTTCTTTCTGCAAGACTACCATACTTAATTGTTTTTGCCTTTGTAATCTTTTTACCATTCTCTTTCCTGGAACAGTTTCTGCATTTATTTACTTTTCGTTGCACTATGCTACTAATCGGAGATTTCCATGCGCTCCCACAAACAGGGCATTTCCACGTTGCCATATAATTAGATCCGGACGTAAACATAAATGGCGTTAACGTTCCATTTCCCTCTTTACACCATAATGCTGCCTGTTCAGGATATTGAGCACCAAATGAATGCTCTACATCAACTAAATACTCTAATATTTCAGATCTATCTCTGGAAACATCAAAGTCAGTCGGGAATCCATAATATCGATTTAAAAAAGCTTCTTTACTATCATTACTTGTAAAGGTGTGCACACTAAAAAAGAAAACGCTACTAAAGAAGGACCTTAAAAATATGGAGACTTCTTGATCTTTCATTCGCTTTTTCACATAGTATATTTCATCAGCAGTATCAGTCCATGATTCTTCAGCTTCTTTTATTCTTATCAGCTTAATGCCAAGTTTTTTGCATGCCTCATACTTTCTGTACTCACGGTCATGTTGATCATCATCGTTATGAAAGGCTATCCCATCGTATTCGATACCAAACTTCATGGATGGTATATAAATATCTAATTCCATTCCTTTTTCAAAGGGCTCTTTATATCTATTGATCGCGTCTGGGAAGCATTTCTTTATATAGAAAAAAACTGCTTGTTCCGGAAATGATGTTGAATGAGCCTTTATACATTTAGGACAGTCTA
>JAEEGH010022900.1_pt1 | contig 12761 bp, 10 predicted proteins | sample 9134181 | NCBI WGS metagenome assembly JAEEGH01 (sample SAMN16246544, study PRJNA631951) | gut metagenome | biome: gut microbiome; feature: rumen; material: DP-attached | host: Bos | place: Iran: Karaj | collected 2018-10 | reverse complement strand
TGGACGTCGCTTCCGTTATCTCCGGCATCCTCGCCGACAACGAGCACGCCATAGCCGAGCGCTCTCTGACGGTCAATTACGACAAGAAGAGCGTCGTGATCAAGACTGACAAAAAGCTTTTCGAGCAGGCCATCTCGAACCTCATCGGCAACGCCGTCCTCTACAGCAAGGAAGGTACCGCGATCGATATTGCCTGCGACGGCAATCTCCTTACGATCACCAATGTTTCCGCCGAGAAACTCGAGGACGTCAAGAGCCTCAAACAGGCCTTCGCCAAAGGGAGCCTGTCACGCGGCAGCAAAGGCACCGGCTTAGGCCTCGCGATCGCCGACAACAACCTCGCGATGCTCAAGTACAAACTCGACATCAGGAGCGACGGCGACAAGTTCATTGCCACGGTGAAGATGTAGGCCGATAAGTATATTGCAACGGTTAGGATGTAAGGGAATGGGGACCTTACATCTGATGAAGATAAGAGTTGCCTCCGGCTGTGAGGCAACTCTTCTTTATTGGGTTTGCGAGGTGTGCAAATTTTACTTTATCCCTGGATTTTTTACTTTATCCCTGAGTTTGGCTTTTACGATTGATTTGTTACTGACATTCATGTTAATAAAAGACAAGACTGATCATTATCAAAGCATTAATCAGTAATGGGGACACAATGTAATGGGAAATAGAATACTCGCGCTGTTAGTATTGATATCGATCGTTTTTTCGATCACTTCGTGCGGCATATATAATTCAGATCACGGCAAAAAGGTCATTTCACCTGATTCGCCGTGGTATAACAGCGAATTCATCGATGTTGATCTGGGAGTCAATACTGAAAGACAGATTGAAGATCTATGGCAGCAATATGCAGGCTCCGATAACAAAAACATAGTGATATTTACAGACGGTTATTACAAATCGGACAACAGCAATGCAGAGCAGGATCTCAAGAACAGCACGATAAGCATTCTGGCCGTGATCGACCGGTCGACAAAGACGACAGTCAAGACGATCGACCTGGTAAAAGAACTGCCGAATGTAATCTGTGTAGACAGTGTAACTTATGCTAACGGCATTCTTGTGATCCGCACCCAGGCTCCTGATGAAAACAGGCTGATCAGAAGAGATTATATTATTAAACTCGAACCATGGAACATCATAAAAACTTATGAGTCAGAGCTTGACTATAATCACTACGATTTCACGGAGAAAAATACTTTCCTTGTTGGCGGATACCTGATAGAGCCCATTTGTGACAGCAGAGGCGATAAGTTGTTTTACACTCTCCGGATAATCTCTCCGGATGGTGAGCTGAAAGAGACAGAGGTAAAAGAATTCGGCAGGGATATATTTGAGATCCCGGCTGTCTTGCCGCTGGATGATACAACTGCCCTGATTACCGCCGCGATGGAAAGAGATTACAGTTATTACAAATTGGATCTCAAAACATTGGAAGTAACTTCCGCGAATTCGCGTGACTATGACTGGATCAATGTAGACGAATTGAGTTCTTCTATGTGCAAGCCGGACGGTAGTGCGTTCTTTACTACTCCGCAAGGTGTTTCCAAGATAGATTTTAAGAACAGGAAAACAGTAGAAGTCTTCAATTACGGATGCTGCAGCGTTAACAGCAGTTATCTGGAGCGCCTGGAGATAATCGACTGTACTGAAGATTCATTTCTCCTCGGCGGCAGATATTATTCGTCTGATATGTTCTCCTCAAAGATCATATCCGACTATGTAGTTATTGAGTTCACCAAGGCTGCGAAAAACCCTCATGCCGGCAAAAAAGTTCTGGAGCTGTTTATGCCCGGCCGGGAAGTCAACGAAATAGTTTCCGATGCGATCTTGAAGTATAACGAGACAAGCACCGGATACTATATCAAATACTCGAGCAAATATAATGTCGACAGCTATATTAATGCTCAAAGTGTTAACAGCGCTGACGATTATGATACGGTCATGATCAATGCCAATGCGGGACTCAGTAATGATCTTGCTCTGGACATCATGAACGGCGAAGGCCCTGACATTCTGCTGAATACAAACAGATTTGGCCAATTAAATAGTTCCAAATATCTTGTGGACCTCTCGCCGTACATTACTGCACTTGACCCGGACAAATACTTCACCAATATAATCGACGGGGCAAAAACTGATAACGGATTATTCCAGCTGCCGGTCTGCTTTACTATTGAAGGTATTCAGGCGGATGCAGGGCATGCCGGCAAGTCAGGGATCGGATTCACAACGGAAGAATACGAGAGATTCCTGTATGATACCCTGAACGGAAAAGATATAGTCGAATCCGGCCAGGCGCTGTATTTCACGAAGTTATTTAATGCTTTGAGTGACAGGTTTATCAAGAACGGAAAAGTCGATCTTACCGATCCGGATTTTCGCGTAATTGCAGAATACGTTAAAAACAATGTGCAGCCTGCAAGTCTTCAGTGGGATACTGTCGAATCAGGTTCCGGTTCTTCGGCAGGAAATAACACTGCTTATTACTGCAATTGTCCCGGTATCAGCGGCTATCTCGTGAAAAGATCGCAGATCAAAAACGGCACGGCTATACTGGGCCTTCCTTCAGCGGATGGCCGCGGCCCCATGTTCGGAACCAACATTTCCGTCGCCGTCTCAGCCACAGCAGTTGATATCGATGCGTGCGTTGAATTCGTTAAGCTGCTGATGTCAGACGAGATCCAGACCGGTCTGGTCATGAATGACAACTTCGTGTTGAATCGTGAAGCCTTTCGAAAAGGCTGCGACTCCGCCATTAAGTACTACAACGAGACTCTTGGCGACCCGACTCTTTTCGATTATTCAACAGGCACTTATGTAAGCGTGCGCAAGCCGTTTTCCGCCGAAGACATCGACAATCTTGAAAAGATCATACTGAGCTGTTCCCGTGTGGACTCACCTGATTCTGTCATCGAAATGATCTTGATAGAAGAGATGCCCGCGTATTTTACAGGCCAGAAAGACCTGGCCGCCGTCGCTTCAATCGTCCAGGACAGAGCGCAGAAAGTGCTGAACGAGCGATAAGGATTTAATTAGAGTTGCCTCCGGCTGTGAGGCAACTCTTTTTATTGGGTCTGCGAGGTGTGCTTAGAGTACAGCTTATCCTGCTTGGCAGACACTGCTGATCGAGGCTGACATTATCCACAAAAACAGGACCTAAATATTGGCAATATAGTATCAATTATCTTTGATGAATTTTACTTTATCCCCGGATTTTTTACTTTATCCCTGAGTTTGGCATTTTTTATTGATTTTCGCTTAGTCTTCATGGTAATAAAAAAGCAGCTTTAACTGCACCGGTGTTCGAAAAGTATTACTCACGTAATGGAGGTACAACTCTTTAAGTTACTGATGTTTCAGTAGCTGTGTTCAACACACAAGAAAATCACGTGCCGAACCGGTGCACGTTAAAGTCTAAGCCCAATTAAGGGGATAAAAATCTAAATAAGGAGAAAATACTATGAAATCATTCAAGAAGAGTATTCTGGCAGCAGGTCTTGCTTTGGCAGTAGTTGCAAGTATTGGCGGAGCAACTGTATTTGCTTCTATTTACTCGCCTCAGACCACGGACCCGTCAACAATTTGCGGATATGGTGTAACGGGCAAATCTGATGTGAAGTATAACACTGCATATGCATACACATCCTATGGCGGTTATGCTGATACAGTAAGTGTGGAGTCAACATACATTTATTATGATAATGTGCATGGTATACGCAAAACAGAGACTAAGAGAAATGGACACTATAGGAGCGCAAGAGTAGAGTTTCCTGTAACTGCAGGTTGTACAAGCATAAGCATTTCCAGCAACCACTATCTTAGTAAAGGCGGCCAGCGCTGGTATGCAGAAACATACGACAATAATCAGGCTTGATCCTGTAAAGTAAAACAAGGACGCGGTAAATAATTCCTTTATCTGAGTTTTTTACGTAATGATTCGTGGTGGTTTTGCTTGACTAAAGCAAAACCATCATGATCAAAAAGATAAGCAATTTTAAGCTTCAAATTACAAATAAATAAGAAGGAGAAGGAATGAAAAAGGTTTTGCAAGAGGTTTTATGTACAGTCTTGATTACTGCCATGGCAGTATCTTTAGCTTCATGCGGTAAAACTTACGAAAGCTGGTCTACAGAGGCAACAGCATCTGAAGTTCAGTCAACTGCAGATCCGGATGTCACGACTATTAATTGTGCAGTCACAATGGATTGTCGTATTGATGATAATTATTTAAAGCTCTTTAATGAGGAACTACAAAAAGACGGTCATAAGTATCAACTGAAGCTAAAACAATTTTCAGCTGATGATAATAGTGTTTACCTCAAGAATATTGAAAATGAATTGAAGAATGGAACATCAGATATTGCTTTTTTAGGATTTGATGATGGAAGTAACAGTTTAAACACTCTTTTCAATTCAGGAGTTTTACTTGAGCTTGATGAGGTAATCTCATCGGATAAGGGAAAAGCACTTTACGAAGCCTTTCCCAAGACATGGTGGGAGAGAGTTAAATATAATGGAAGTATTTATTCCATACCGAATCCTACACCACTTAAAACAGACGTGTATGCTGCATTTAATACGGATTATCTGGATGACAAAACTATAGAAAATTGGGATGGAAGCATTGAAGGTATTTACGAGATAATCAAAAATGTCAAGTGGAATGATGAGGAGGCCCCCCGCTTTCAATATTTAATTACTGATTTCGAATTTGCAAATATGATAAGGTGTGATATCCAAAATGGATTGCTTTATGATCATGACACAATGAAAATCGAAAACCCGTTGGAATCAGAGAAGCTGATCAATTATTTTAAAGTGCTTGAACAGATGAAAAATGACGGGTTCATGCTTAAATCAGTTCCTTATATCGCAAATACAACATACGTTGACGAGAAAGAAAATCTGGAATCAGGAAAATTCCTCGTAGTATTATCATCAGGTGAACCTAAAGAGTACTTGTTAAAGGATAATATCAGAATAAAGCAAATACCACTGTGTATTTCGTCTATGATCTATGCTTCGATAGGAATCTCCCAATACACGAAAGATTTAGATGCAGTCATTGATTTTCTGGGAATCTTATATAGAGAAGAGAAATATGGAAATATTCTGCTGTATGGCAAGCAGGATGTGGATTATAAGCTAAAAGACGGTTATGTGTCTGACATGGACGGTACCAAGCGCCCCTATTTTTATAATCTTTTTGAAAAACTGGAATTGAACTTGTTTATAAACACATATCCCGTTCAGGGTGAAGATTTTGTTAGCAACCGTAAAGAAGCGTATTTCTCTTATTATGAAAACGTGAAGATGTCTCCATTCGTAGGCTTTCAACCGGACTATGATAAAAAGGGCATTATTTCACAGGATTTCGATGATTTTCTGGACAGTCTTACGAATAAAACTATGGATGAAACTGTAAGGAAGTATTCTGCAAAACTCAAGTCAGACGGTATAGATGAATATATAAAATCTGTAAGAGAACAGTGGGCTACATATAACAAATGAAACACAAAGTATTAAGCAAAATCATATCGATGGCTTTGATTCCCGTTATGCTTTTATCTACCGCATCTTGCGGAAAGAAGACGTACGGAAAAACTGCCAGAAAGATCTCTTCAGAAGAGCCATGGTTCAACGCTAAGGTTTATAACATTGAACCTGACCTTGAAGCCGACGGGAAAGTGATCGAATATAAGCAGCAAAAACTGGCAGGCATCGATGATAAGTACATCGTCGTTTTTTCAAACGGAGATTTCGTCCACCCTGATAATAACGAGGAATATGATTCGCGTGATTACTCGTTTTATCTTGCAACTATAGTTGACAGGAACACAGGGGAAAAGATCCGCACTATAGATCTGAATCAATATCTTTCTGACCAAGGATTTGTAAAAGCCGTTGAGTATCATAAAGGGACGATCACCTCGAGAATTTACAATTATGATGGTGACACTCAAGTCATTGCTGAGGTGGATAATGATGTCTTGTCAGGAAAGAAACTGGAGGAACGTGATCTAGGTGAAAATGACGGCTCGGATGAAGGATGCAGATTTAATGCCGGGAAATATGTAATCCGGGCAGAGTCGGCATTTGATAAGTCAACATCTGATTCTTTTTACATACTAAAGATCACATCTTCTGAAGGTGAAGAACATTGTGTTGAAATAAAAAAGGACCGTATCGGCCTTTGGGATATTCCCATCCAGGCAAAACCATCATGAGTTTTAAATAATAATACGCATAAAATGTTACTCCTGCCATTTCTTAATGCCGGGATAGAAGGAGAATTTAATGAATAAAACTTTACAAAAGCTTATAAGCACTGCAATGATCCTGGCTATGGCGTTACCTTTCGCGGCTTGTGGGAACAAGAACGAAAGTTGGTCAACAGAAACAACAGATCCGGACAGTCAGGTTATTGTGAATCCGGATGCTACGGTAATAACATTTGCCGTGCCGTCGTTTTGCCATGTAGAAGACAGCAATTTAAGGCTTTTTAATGAAGAACTTATTAAGGACGGTTACAAATACCAGCTTCAGATAAAATGCTTTGAGTACGATTTTGAAAATAATAAATACTTCGAGAATGTCGAGAAAGAGTTGAAGAGCGGAAATGCAGAGGTTGCATTTCTGGGCCTTGGTGATGAAGACAAAAATATATACAAACTTATTAATTCAGGAGCAGTACTGAATCTGGATGAGGTACTCTCATCAGATGAGGGAAAAGTGCTGTATAAAGCATTTCCCGCCCCGTTATGGGAAGCGGTCAAGTGTAATGGACATATCTTCTCCATACCGCAGACAAATCTGGATGACCAGGGCATATATGCTGCATTTAACAAGGACTATATCGGAGAAGAAGATATAGAAAACTGGGACGGAAGCATAGACGGCATTTATAAGATGATCAAAAATGTTGAATGGAATGATAATGCTGCCCCTCGCTTTCAATATATGATAGCTGATTACGATTTTGACAAAATGTTAGGGTGTGAGATCAGGGACGGTCTGCTCTATGATTACGACACCATGAAGATCGAGAACGCATTGGAATCGGAGAAGCTTATCAAGTATTTAAAAGTGCTTGAGCAAATGAAGAGTGACGGGTATATGTCTGACTCCGTGACATATTATCAGAACACACCTACCGATGTTGATGTAGCTAATTTGGTATCAGGAAAATTCCTTGCAGTATTAGCAACAGGTGAACCTGCAGAGTGCTTGTACAAAAACAATATCTGTATAAAAAAGCTGCCCCCATTTCTTTCACCAAGGATCAACACATCAATAGGAATCTCAAGCAACACAGAAAAATTGAGTGCTGTAGTTGATTTTTTGGGGATTTTTTACACTGAAGAAAAATACGGAAATCTTCTGTTGTATGGCAGACAGGACATAGATTATAAAATAAAAGACGGTTTTGCAGTTAGAATGGATGACACTGAAATGCCATATGATTTCATGACCAAAGTCAGCCTGAATCTGTTTATAAATTTGCATCCTGTTAAGGGTGAAACATTTGCTGTTAACCGCAAAGAAGAATATGTCTCATTCTATAAAAATGTCAAACTTTCACCGTTTATAGGATTCGAAGCGGATACTACCGGAAACAGTGCTATCTCTGAGAACATTAACGGATTCCTGGAAAGTCTGAACGGAAGTTCTTTGGATGAAGCGGTCAATGAATACTCACAGATTCAGAAGGCGGCCGGCATCGATGAATATGTAACTTCGGTAAATAAACAGTGGGAAGAATTTCATAAATGAGACGTACATTAATGACTAGAATAATAACGCTGGGTTTGCTTCTTGCAATGCCTAAAAATGTAAATTCAGTGCGTAAATGGGATGATTTATGCACTGATTTTACACTGGCGAGTATTTGGGCTCGCGAAAATGATTACTCCGCCCTATATGAATGTTTCAAATAGGCTCTTTAATACCTTAAACACGAACTTACTCTCTTGATGTTATAATCAGGCTAGTTGGCGGTTTAGGAATTGTTCGATTTTTCAGAGGTAATGCTATGAAAGATAAGCCTGTAATCAAAGCATTATTGTTTTCGCTGATCACTTCAGTTGGTTTAACTGCTATTGGATTAGTTATAAACCTTATCTCGTATCGCATTTCAGGGGATTTTCTTTTTTGCAGGCATCTTACCGGAGGTGAGTGGATAGGGCAGGAAGGTTTCGGGCTGCTTTTAAACCACACCTATCCTCTTACTGTTGATGGGTATACTTACGGTTCTAGTCGCATATGGATCGAGTTTGCTCCGGAATCGTTGATTAAATGCCTTGTTATGTTTTTTGTTGTTGCTTTGGTTATCTTACTGCCGACATTTCTGATAATTCACAAGATAAAAAAAGACCGGCCCACATGAGCCGGTCTTCGTTTTGAGTGTTTAAAGAATTACAGCACTACATTGATGCCTTCGATATCGAGTGTAGCGAACGGGCCTGGAATAATGGACGTACGCTTTGCGCCGAAATAGTCTGTGTCGAAGATGATGTCGTTGCCATCCTTATCTTCGAATCTCTGCTGCGGCTCAAATGCCTTGCCGAGGACGTCGGTGGTGACAAGTTCAGAAGTGAACGGACCGATGGCATCTGCGAGATTGGTGTCGAGATAAACCTTGTCATCTTCTTCGCGCACGTTGACATGGATGTCAGTCTTATCGTCCATAAGGAAGTTCTTTTCTTTGCAGAAACGCAGAGCGCCGCCGAGATAAGCGTTTCCGTCGATCCAGACGGGGAGCTTGCCGAAATGCGCCTCAGCGATCTTCATCATGTCGGGCGTGTCGCTTTCCATGTCGAACTGCTTGATCCATTCCTCATAGAGCGGATACTGATCCCAGACATGTGTTCCGACCACGCGCTCTTCGACTTCGACCCTGCCGTCATCGAAAGTAGATACCAGGGAAGCCTTCGGGTGCTTCTGGAAGAAGATGTTGTTATAGAATCTGTCATCGCCGTGGAGGATCGTCATGAAGCCCATGACTTCGGTCCTGTGCGGCATGTGGTAAGGAGTGTAGCGCCAGTCTGTGCCTGCACCTACGGATGTGAATGCGCCGCAGACGAGGTTATGGACCATGGCGACGCCCTGTGTTGCGATACGAAGCGATGCGTCGGACAGGAGGATATTGTTGTCGATCAATGTAGGGCCGTGACCGACTTCGACGAAGATGTCTTCGCTGCCCATGCCGCCATTGAGCGGTGCGGCGTATTCAGGACGCTGGTTGTCGTGCAGGAGGTTCTGTGTAATTCTCGTTCCCTGTGCTTCCCAGTCAGTCCAGATGCCCATGACGCAGTGATGGATGTGATTTCTTCTCATGATGACATCGATCGCTGCGTGGAGCTTGATGCCGGCAACTTCCGCGCCGCCCAATTCCATCATGTTGTTGATGTGGTGGATATGGTTGTCTTCGATGATCGAGAAAACAGCGCCCATACGGCCGATGATGCCGCCCTGCTCGCAGTGGTGGATGTTGTTGCGGCGGACGATGTGGCTGCCGATGTTTTCCTTGAGCCAGCCGTGATATTGTCCTCTGCAGACTGCGTCACGCTCCATCTGCGTGGGGCTCTTCAAATGTTCATATGTGAAGTAGTGGTTGTTTTCAGGATCTAAGTATTTGCCGAGACCGATGCCGGAGCACTTGGAGAAATAAACTTCGTTGTCTTCGATGATCCAGCCCTTGGACCAGTGAGGTCCGATCATGCCTTCCTGCCATGCTGCCGGAGGTGCCCAGTTGGTAGCTGCCTTGCAGATCTTGAAGCCTCTTACCGTGATGTAATTGCGGCCTGTCTCATCGGGGAAGAAGCACATTCTTCTGACGTTGATCTCGGCCATCTCGGAGTTCGGTTCGAGCCCGCCGAAGTTGGCGTAGATGACTGTCTTATCGCCCTTTTGCTCGGCGTACCACTTATACTTTGATTCTTCGGGAACCCATGAGCACTTGTAGACCTGCGCCTTGATGACTTCGTCTACAGAGGCTGCCTCGTAGAGCCTTTTGTCGTTGATGTAAACGCATCCTACGTGTCTGTTCTTGCCTGCGAAATACCAGTCGCCGTAGCAGAAAGTCGTGTAGGGATTGTAGTCGGGAGCGAACATGGAGTTGTCGACCGTGCACATGTAAACGTCTCCGTCGTAGGGCTTCCAGGTGGTGATCTGCTCGGCGCCGGAGATCGTTGCGCCCAAAGGCACGTCGCTCACGTATGTGATGCGCGCGTCTTCGGTACCGCCGTTGGCAGGTGATACATATTCCCTGTATACACCGGGTGCTACGTGGACAGTGTCGCCGGGTTGTGCGATAGCAGCTGCTTCGGAGATCGTGCCGAAAGGCTTCTCCTTGGAGCCGTCGCCTGAGTTGTTAAGGAATTTGATGTCTACATAAAGTTCCATGGCGGTACCTCTTTTCTAAGGTTTTTTTGAGCTATGAATTTAATATAACAACGCGCGGGCGAAAAATATATAAAGATTTGGGATATAAGTGTTGCAATGCTTTTCGAGCTCTTGCGAAAAAATATTGCATTTTCTGTTGACATCGTTTTCGCAGGGTGTTATAGTTACCACGACAGACGTAGTACGACAGTCGAAGCAACGGCAGACGTAGCAACGACAGACGTAACAAAAACCGGAAGGAGATAGAATATGGCAGAAATCAGCAGCGATGTCATTAGGGGATATAACGACATCATCATTCTGTTCCTGCTTCTTAATTCACCGTCATACGGATACGAGATCTCTAAGCAGATCCGCACGATGTCCGAAGATAAGTACATCATCAAGGAAACGACGCTCTACTCGGCATTCACGAGAATGGAGAAGAACGGGTTCATCGAATCGTTCGTTGATGAGGATCTTGCAGGCGGAAAGAAGAGGACATACTACCGCATCACGCCAGTGGGCAGGGATTATTACCGCGCTAAGTGTGAGGAGTGGACACTTACTAAAGAAGTTATCGAAAAGTTTATTGCAGGTTGAGGGGAGTACATAAAATGAACGCAATTAGAAATTATCTGGACAATATGTTCCGAAATCTTCCGAACACGGAAGCTGTAAGGAGAGCCAAGTCAGAGCTTCTCCAAATGATGGAAGATAAGTACGAAGAGCTTATCGCAGAAGGCAAAACAGAGAACGAGGCTGTCGGTATCGTTATCTCAGAATTCGGTAATCTCGACGAGCTCGCAGATTCACTCGGAATCTCTGAGGCAGTTACCGAGAATCCCGTTGAAGACAAGCCGATGCTCTCAATGGACAGAGTTAAGGAATACCTCAGCATGAACAATACCAGAGCGATCCTTACACCTTTGGGAATCGCGCTCTGCATCTTAAGTGTAGTATCACCTATCCTTGCAGACATCCTGCCGGTCGACCTTGATATCATCGGAGCAGGCGGACTGTTCTCTTTGATCGCGATCGCCGTAGGACTCTTCATTTTCTCCGGCATCAAGAACAAGGAATATGCGGAGGTCAGGAACAAGGAATGTTCACTCAGCATTGAAGGCGCTGAATATGTAAGAAACGAGAGAAGAGGATTTAAGAATTCATACGGTCTTATGTCTTCCTTCGGTATCGGACTTTGCATCCTTAGCTTCCTCAATCCTATCCTTCTCGACAGGATCCCGTTCATCGATTCCAATGTCGGTGCAGCAATGATGTTCGTTTTCGTAGCATTAGGCGTATTCCTTATCACATCCGCCAATACAAGAATGAACGGTTACGACAGGCTTCTTGCCCTCAATGAATCAGGCAAGATGAGCGAGGAATTCGTTCCCAAGTCTGACCGCAAGGTCAATAAGGCTCCCATCATCATCTGCTCCATCATCGCTATCGCAGTAGTAATTATTTCTGCAGGTGTCAGATTCTTCATTCCTTTATTTACAGGAGTATTCATTAAGGATGACATCATTGACACAGTTGCAACAACATATGAATTAACAGACGGAGAGAATGCAGTAATTAATGCACAGGGTGAGATCAAGGCGATCAATCTGGACCTTAAGGCTTGCGAAGTCACTTTTGAGGTAAAGGACGGATCAGGACTTATGGGAATCGAGTACTCCGGCGACAAGAGACTTAAGCCTGAAGTTACTTTCGATAACGGCAAGCTCACAGCAACACAGAAGAACAAGCAGAGCTTCTCCTTCTATAAGATCAACAGCCCAAGGCTCACGATCACGCTCGGCACAGATGTTGATCTCGACACTCTCGAAATGAACATCAACGCAGGCGACATCAACATGAAGAATGTTAAGGGCGATTATCTCTACGGTGATTTCAACGCCGGCAACATCGTCATCAAGGATTGTTCATTCAACAAGGCAGATCTCGATGCAGATGCAGGCAACATCCAGATCGAGGATTCCGCATTCAAGAAACTTACGATTGGCACAAATGCAGGCAACGTTGAGATCAAAGATACTGAGCTCGTCGACGTAGAGGTTGAATCAAATTTCGGAAACGTAGAGATCAAGGGCTTGAATGATGTTGATGCTTACGATATCGAGTGTGAAGTTGACGCAGGTTCGATCCAGGTCGGCAAGAACTCATCAGGCAGACATTACAGTTCAAAGGGTACAGGCGCAGGCTCTATCAAGGTAGAGGTTGACGCAGGCAGCATCGAGATCAAGTAAAACGTGCTCTTCCGGGCTGTAAAAAGCCCGGAGAACCTGTAAGGTTCGGCACAAACAAACGGCACGGTATATCTTTAAAGGAGGCTTAAAGATGATCGACAATAATGCAAT
>JAEEGH010022896.1_pt1 | contig 12762 bp, 9 predicted proteins | sample 9134181 | NCBI WGS metagenome assembly JAEEGH01 (sample SAMN16246544, study PRJNA631951) | gut metagenome | biome: gut microbiome; feature: rumen; material: DP-attached | host: Bos | place: Iran: Karaj | collected 2018-10 | reverse complement strand
TCTGCTGCCGGTCTGGGATTTTCTGGGCTACATGCTGCACCCTTACTGGCCGAGGGAGGGCGAGGATCTCGAACGGCACAAACAATGGGCGGATTCGCTCTCGTTTTTGACGATCAATGCGGTCGACGGAACGATCATCGACCGGAATAAAGGGTATTGAGAGGAAACGGATATGGCAAACGCAATCGAAGTACACGATCTCGTGAAGGTGTTCGGACAGGACACGGTGCTGAAAGGCATCAACCGCAACTTTGAGGCGGGAAAGATCCACGGCGTGGTCGGCAACAACGGCAGCGGAAAGACCGTCATGTTCAAATGCATCTGCGGATTCCTGCAGCCGACAAGCGGCAAGGTCTTCGTCAACGGCAAGCAGATCGGCAAGGACGTCGACTTTCCGGAGGACATCGGTTTGATTATCGAGACGCCGGGCTTTCTGCCGCAGCTTTCGGGGCTCAAGAATCTGGAGATTCTGGCGTCGCTGAAGCGCAAGATCAATCTAAAACAGATCGCCGACACGATCCGCCGCGTGGGGCTCGATCCGATGAGCTCTAAACCCGTCGGAAAGTATTCCCTCGGTATGCGGCAGCGCCTCGGGATCGCGCAGGCAATCATGGAAAGCCCCTCGCTTTTGATCCTCGACGAGCCGATGAACGGTCTCGACAAGCACGGCGTTGCGGAGATGCGCGAGCTGTTCAAGTCGCTTGCGACCGACGGCCGCACGATCCTGCTTGCGAGCCACAACATCGCCGATATCGAGGTGCTTTGCGACACCGTGTGCGAGATGGATGCGGGCGTGATGACAATGCTGTAGCTTCGCTTTCGACGGGAGCAGGCTTCCGTCGAGTTTTCAGCCCGCGCCTATGGATTATAAATCCACCGGGCGGCGCGGGCTGCAAGGAGTCAAATCCGCCGCGCATGTCGCCGGATTTGACGGATAGGTGCGGTAAAACGCCTGTCATCCTGAGGCGCAAGCCGAAGGATCTCAGAGCGGTAAAGCAATCGAGCGTTCAGAGATTCTTCGCTGACGCTCAGAATGACACACGAAAGAATCGTCCTATGTGCGCCCTCCCAAAAAGCCTTCCCTGGAGGGGAAGGGGGACCGCTTGCGGTGGATGAGGTGGCACAGAACAACGCCCGAAACTCATCAGTCTGCAAAGCTGACAGCTTCCGCTTTAGGAGAAGCCGAAAGCAAAAGAAAGGAGAACCCTGTGAAACGAATCATTGTCCTGCTGTTTGTGACATTGCTGCTTGCCTGCGTACCGACGCCGGAGGAGGATTATATCCCCCAAAAGGATATGACGCAGATGATCGAGCAGGCGAAGCAAGCATCCGAAGCAGACGAAGTTCGCGGGGAAAACGGTCCGTCGTCTCCGGTTTCCAAGGAACAGCCGCCGGAGGAACGCGTGCAACTTACCTTTTCTGGCAACACGACTGATCAATTTCGGGTGGAGGTCGATGCTGCCGTGATACGACCGACCGTGCCGATGCCGATTGTTCGGGTTGTCAAAAAAGAAATCGATATGGAAACAGCAAATCGGTACTATAGGGTTTTGACGGAAGGAATTGATTTGTATACGGAATATCAAATCAATACGGCACCGGCCCTTGACAAAAAGATACAAGCCGCAATGGACGAAATCGCGAACGGCAACGATGAGGAGCCGATGAAAGATTATCTGAACGAGCTGATAGAAAAGCGGAAAAACGCTCCCGACACGATCGGTGAACCGGTGAAAGAGATCGATATTCAAACCGCATCGCATTTATACTCTGTCAACGAATTGCAGGAGTTTCAGATTACCAAACAATCCGTATTCTTCATCAATCGAGAAGTGTATGCAGATACGGCAATGGATTATCGTTATGAAGACGGAGAAACGCAATATGTGCTTGGACGGGTAGCAATACCGTCCGGTTACGAAGAAATCTCCATGACGCCGAAACAGGCAGAAGCTGAAGTATCGGCAATTTTGGAGAAGACCGGACTTTCGGAGTTTCGAGTAACGGATCTGTTACTAACCAAGTATGACGAATGCGGATGCGTTTATGTCGCGTTGTGTGATCGTTACATCAACGGAATCCCAGTCGCGCATCCTGCACAGTCATCCGGAAGCTACATGGGATCTACGACCCCTGCATGGGGCTATGAACAAGCAATCGTTTGTATCAATGATAAAGGTGTTGCTTTGTTCCAATACCGTGCCCAACTTCAATTGGAAGACGTTCTTGTTGAAGATGCAAATCTGCTGTCGTTCGATCGAATTCTGGAAATCTTTCAGAACATGATGTGTACGCATCATGAAGTGGAGGTCGTGGATGAGTCATATGGGAATCAATCCTTGACTTATCACATCACAGACGTCACGCTGTCTCTGCAGCGAATCAGTGAAGAAGGAAGCATTGAATATGGACTTTTGGTACCGGTATGGAACTTTTGGGGGTATGCCTCTGTCGTATCACGAGAAGACGGCAGTGCATATGACTGGAACCATATCGAGGGATGGAAAGGAAAGAAACCCATACTTTCCATCAACGCAGTAACCGGCGCGGTGATCGATCCGGTCAAGGGGTACTGAAGGAGGGATCGGAATATGAAACGAATCATTGTCCTGCTGCTTGTGACATTGCTGCTTGCCTGCGTGCCTACGCCGGAGGAGGAATACATCGTGAACAAAGGGGACGATACTGTGGAGCAAAAGCTGAATGAGCCGCAGGGTGATGCCAACAACAGCGCCGCGCGTCAGACCTTTCCCTACCGTTGGGACGAGGACCCGATCGTTGAAAATGATCGGCTGATCGTTCGCGCGAATACGGAGATCCATTCGCGAACGGACGGGCTGTATCCCGTCTATCGCACGCGGCCGACGGAGATCACCAAAGAGATGGTCGAAAACGTTGCGATCAAGTTTCTGGACAAGCCGACGGCTTCTTCGGAAGCGCTTCTGACCAAGGAGGATTGGGGACGGGAGTTGCAGCAGTATCTGGAACGAATTGCGAAAAGCGAGGAATGGGCCAAAGCGGGCAAGCCCGATGGGTGGACGGACGTTGAGGACCTGAATGAAACGCCGGAAGAACTCGAGGAGAGGACGAACTGGTATATGGAGCAGATCCGTAATGCGCCGGCTTCGCTGTCCGAGCAGGCGGTCAACGACTATTCCGGGTTGGAAATCAGAAAACCGCAGTCGTTTACGCTCGCGTCCGGCGACGTGGCATGGATTTCCTTTAACAAAACCGAGTATATGATCGCAAAAGGCTGCAAAACGAATCCGGACATCTATTCTTTTGCCCGATATCAGGATGATTTGCGGTGGAAAGAAGGCAGTTATAAGCTCTGGATCGAAACCGACCTCAGCCGCGAACAGGCGGAAAGCATAGCGCTTTCGGAGTTGGAACGGCTCGGCTACACCGGATATGCCGTTTCCGACGCTTCCACAGCAACACTTTTGGCATCAGAACGCGGCATTGCGGGCGGGTGGTGGCTCGTTCTGAAGCGCAGCTACGGCGGGTATCCGCAGATTGCAGGCAACGTCTATGCATCGCGCAGTCTGTACTACAGTAGCGGCGACGATTTCTTTATGAACGCAGAGATCCAAGCGGAACGGTTCATCCTGTTCGTTTCCGAAGACGGGATCCAATTTCTTGAATATCAGGGACCGAAAGAAATAGCGGGACTGGTCAATGCAAACGTGGAGCTGCTGCCGTTTGACGAGATCCGGGTGCGCATCAAAAATGCGCTTTCGGTCTGCTTCCCGTATGATAAATGGGCGACGGATCCCGCGGTTGATCCGCGTCCTGCCGAAGCTGAAATCTTCGATATGTACCTGTCTACATTTACGATCCGTGAGAAAAACAGCTCAGATTATTATGAAATGCCGTGCTGGATCGTGAACTTTGATATACTGAGCTATACCTCAAATCCGAATTGGACATGGGACGATATCAGAGAAGGTCGCGATAAGCCGGGACAGCACGGCGAGTATCTGATCATCAACGCCGTCGACGGGTCCGTCGTGCATACGGGTTCCGGTTGGTGAGGTGGCACTATGAAACGAATTATCATTCTTTGCTTATCGCTCATAATGCTCCTCGCCTGCGTCCCCACGCCGGAGGAGGAATTTGTAGTGAATAAGAATGACGGCACGGCTAAACAGAACATGGACGTTTCATCCGAGGGAAATGGCGGGTTGGAATCAATTCCGTCGGAATGGTCGGAATCGCTTTCGGTCGGCGTTGCGGACATTCAGATTCAGGCGAGCGTCGACGTGCCCGACGTCCCGGCGATTGACGTCTATTCCGCACGTATGAGCGGGCCTCGGCTCGACTGCATCGATCGCTTTTTGCCTTTGTTTGTCAACGGTCCGGTCTGCGCGCTTCCTGCGCAGGATGAAGCCGGCGTTCCTCTGAAAACAAAAGCGGAGATCGAAGCGGAAATGAAGACGGTGCGGGACCGCATCGACAGCATGGACGCGAATCATCCGGAGTTCACGGACGCGGAGCGCAGCGATTATCTTGTCGCGCAGAACGCGGAGCTGGACGCGCTTGCCGCTTCCTATGCGGCGGCGCCGGTGGCGTCCGAAACGGTCGTTGCCGATCTGAAACAGGTTTTTGAGAAGCAGCGCTATGCGCAGGTGCGTCTGTATGCAAACGGCGACGCGCTGCTGCGCGGGACGGTGTATCTGGACGCGGACGGGTTCACGATCGAAGGGCTCCGGACGGACAACCGGGCGGTATCCGATCAACCCGTTTCGTCGGTACAGATCGCGAAAGAAGCCACGGACCGGCTGATCAAAGAGCTCGGATTGGATGACGAATACGCGTATGTCTGCAGCAGCGAGGGCGTCGGCGGGATCTCCGCATGGTATGGACGCGTCATTCATGACGTACCGTTTTCGCGTTCGATCAACTGCAACGCGGAGGAACCGTACAATACCGGCTTTACGCAGGAACGGATCCGGTTCTGCTTTTTCCGGGACGAATGTGCGCTCTCCGAAATCAACTGGTCCGGGAGCTTTGAGATCGACGGCGTGGAAACAGCGGATTGTACGCTTCTGCCGTTTTCGGACATAGAAAAGAGCATTTGCGCAACGCTGAACGCACATTTAGCGTGGCAGCCGGAGGAAATACGAAAGACAGAGATCGAAATCACTGGCGTATCGCTCGGTTATCGGCTGATTCGGAAACCGAACGCAGACAAAGCGTATCTGATCATCCCGGTCTGGAGCGTGACCGGCTCGGCACAGAACGTGATCGAGATCAACGGAACAGAGATATCCGATCCCGTAAAGCTTCAGAATGACGTCATTCTGGTCCTGAACGCAGTCGACGGATCGCTGATCTGGTTCTATCGGTGAATGGCACAGAAAGGAGAACGAAATGAAACGATTGTTGGTATTGCTTTTATCGCTTGCGCTGCTCGCCTGCGTGCCGACGCCGGAGGAGGAATTTGTGGTCAACAAAGGCGATGAAAAAGAATGGCAGCAGGCTGCTGAACCGGAGAACGTCGGAACGGGCGGGACGGGCGGCGTTCCCGAAAACGAGAACGTGTTTGTCTCCGTCGCGGCGAATGATCCCGAATTGCCGACGGAAAGCAAGCTGTATGAGCGGCTCGGTGCGCCGAAATACTGGTCGACCGACATGGACGTGAACGGTGTGCGCGTGGTTGCGGAGGAAGCGCCGGTCATTCTGCCCATCGTCGATCGCGTGCCCGCGGCGGAAGCGCAGCCCACTGCTTTTTCCGAACAAGAACTGAATGCGGCGGTGGACGCGTTTTTCGGGAAGCGGCAGATCGATTGGTACGATTACGGAACGTATACAAAAGAGAGAATTGCGGAACTGATCCGCTACTGGCAGGACCTTTTGCCGACCGCGGAGGATGAAGCGCACAGCGAATACTGGATGCAGCGCATCAAAGAGCTCAGCGAAGCGTACAACCGCGCGCCGTCCGAAAGCGATCTAAAACCGATTCCGCTTGCACCGACGGAATACACCGTGGATTCGGGCGGGGAGTACGTTCGAACCATGCACGGATTGTTGGCGCGGGCGGAAATCGACGGCGAACAGTGGGTTCTGGAACTCACGCAGGATTACGGCAACCAGATCCTTGAAATCGCGATCGACGGCAAGCAGACGGACGTGAGCGTGTTCGGCCGTTCGTCATTCGGCGGAAACCCGGTGATCGACACGCCCTGGGGCGTAACACTTTCCAAAGGCGACGCGATCGCACAGGGCAACGCGATCGTGCAGGCGATCGACGAAAACTATTCACTCTGCTTTTGCGGTCCTGCCGCCGCGCGGTTTGCGGATGATTACAACGTCACGCGCAACTGGGGCTGGGGCCTTGTATATATGCGCGAAATTAACGGCTTTCCGTCCGCATTCGCTTCGCGCGAGATCGGCGACCGCATGGACGACGAAACGAACAGCATTCCCTCCTACGAACGGCTGTTCCTGGTCATCGACGATCAAGGACCGGTGTATCTGCATTGGCAGACGCCGATGGAGATTACGCGGATCTTAGGCGCCGATCAGACGCTGCTGTCGTTTGACGAGGCGGTGTCGAAAGGCAAAAATATGATTGCCGCGCACTGGGCGTACGAGCTCGAACGCGATCCGGGAAGCTACGTGAAGATCGACAAGGTCAAGCTCGGTCTGTGCCGCATCGCGAAAAAGAGCGGCGGGTACTATTATGTTCCTGCGTATTATTTTTATCTGGATATCGTTGACACCGAAGAATACCGAAACAAGTACAACAACGGATGGGAGAATTTCTATCGGGACGAGCGCGCGGCGCTGGAACGCAGCAACGGCGTTGTGAAAGGCGACACGAACGGGTATTTCAGGGAATACAACGTGGTCGTGATCAACGCGCTCGACGGCACGGCGATCGATCTCGGGAAAGGATATTGAAAGGTGCAGCTATGAAACGAATCATCCTTGTACTGTTGTCCCTTGTCATGCTCGCTGCGTGTCAGCCCACACCGGAAACGGACGCTGTGCGGCAAAAGAATCAGGACGCCATGATCGAGATGGCGCGCGGAGAAGGGACCGACACGGTCGAAAACCAGAACCCCACCGAGAGCGAAAAGGAGCTTACGACGCTCGATTACCGCGCGATGTATGGCATCCCGGAGCATCTTTCCGAAGAATTCTCCGGGTTGTCCGACAAGGTGACGATCATCGTTGATGCGGATATCAACGTGCCGGATCAACCGCTGCCGATCGTGCGCACCGTGCCGAAGGACTTTTCGCAGGAGCAGGTCTATGACCTCTGGAACCGGCTTGTCGGCGACCGTGAAATGATTCTGGATCAGGACGTTGTATCCAAGGAAGTTATCGCAAGAGAAATTGAGTTCTGGATGCAGATCCAAAGCGGCGAGATCGTGAACGATATGTATACGCCGGAGGAAGCGGCGGAGCAAATCCGCGCGTTACAGGAACGCTATCAGAACGCGCCGGACGATGTCCCCATCCTGTATTCGGACGGCACGCTGGTTACGGTCGACGTAAAGGACGCGAACGGCAATGTCATTGCGCACCGGACCGAGCTGAATGCATACGAGCCGGGATACGGCTTATCGTTCCATGTGTCAAACTCCAACGACAACACGGAAACAATCTATGACAGCGATGGCGCGTTCATGGTGACGCGCGGCGGCTTCTTCTCCTACAGCACCACAGATCGGCCTCATGTCAGCAACGCTGCGAATGATCCCGAATTTATGCTGAAGCCGGGCGACCCGATCCCGGAGGAAGCGAATGACTATATCCATACCACGCCCACCGAGATTCGGGCGCGCGCAAACGCCCTGCTTGAACAGATGGGCCTTTCCGATCAATTCGGGATTTTTGAAATCCGTCTGATTCCGGACAAGCGGTGGGCAGGGATTGTCGAAGGCCTGGGTCACACCTACAAGCTGTTGGGCTATGGGTACCAGATCACATACACACGGTTGGTCAACGGCGTTCCGGTCTGTGCAAAAAACGGGCTCGGCGGCAAGCTGTTCTGGTATGAGGAAAAGATGGCGCCGCAATGGATCTATGAGACGATGGTTGCGTTCTTTGACGACAGCGAAGATGTGGCCTTTGATTGGGGCGCGCCGATCGAAACGCTGGAGGTCATCGAACCGAATTGTCGGCTGCTGCCGTTTTCCGAGATCCAAAGCGAGATGGAAAACAAGCTGCCGATGCTTCTGGAAAAGAGCATCACCCGATACGAGCATTGCGAGGCAAGGGTGCAGCGGATCGAGCTGGGTCTCTGGCGCATTCGCGAAAAGAACAACATCGACGCTGGACTGCTGGTTCCCGTTTATTGCTTTTATCTGGACCTGACCTATCGGGACAGCGATGGAGACGATTCGCGTGACACGGATATTCTGATCATCAACGCGGTCGACGGCACGGTCATTGATCCGTATAACGGATATTAAGGAGAATTACTATGACAAACGCAAATGAAGTACACGATCTCGGGAAAGGATATTGAAAGGGAACTGTGATGAAACGATTGCTTGTTATTCTTTTCGCGCTTGCCCTGCTTCTCGCCTGCGTGCCCACGCCGGAGCAGGAGGCTGTGTTCAACAAGGGCGACGGCACGATGGAGGACGTCATCGAGAGTAAGCCAGTGACGGACTATGCGGTCCAGTCGCCTTCGGCAGGAGCGGAACAGCCCGCGGCGGACGAACACTCGGCAGAGCACGAAACGCCTGCGGACGAACAGCCCGAAACGCCGACGATCAATACGCTTTCGGATGCGCTTGGCGCACCGGAGCGCTGTACGGACACGTTTGAAGACAAGGTCTATGGCGGCACACTCAAGGTCGAGATCAATGCGGATTTGGAGATCCCGAACGTATCCAAAGTGCCGGTGTATACGGTGCAGGTGAAAAACTTCACGCCCGAGGAGCGTGAACATATTACGAAGCTGCTCCTTGGCGACGGACCGTACTTTAATTACAACCGCGCGCTTACGGATCAGATCCGCGCAAAGTGCACGATCGAGGAATACACGCAGGAAATCAGCAACTACGACAACCGCATCTACGGCGAGGATTTTCCGTATGAAAGCTATCGCGAAGGCGCGGAGTTCAACATGGAGCAGCACATGAAGAGTTACGCCGAGCTCCCGGAGCCGGGACCATCGGAGCCGTGGACGGGCAGCTTTACGAACGAACGCACGATTGTTTCGGACGGAGCGAACCGCTATCTGGGGATCGCAGGAGATTGCATCTACTTTTACGACGAAACAGGCACCGCACCGATGCCTTTCGACGCACGCGCGCCGGAAAATGCGAAAGAAGAGGCTGCGATGCGCGTCGCCGAAACGCTCTTTTCGGACATGACGGACGCGTCGTTTCTTGCATCCGGGATCACATATAAAGAAGAGCTGTTTTTGAAGTATTACAACCTTTCGCCGGAAAAATTTCCACCGAAGGAGTACACGGTCACGCTGGTCCGTACCGTTGACGGCATCCCGTGCTATCCGTATTCCGCATTTCATGGCTCCGATACGGCAAAGCAGTCGGCAGGCGTTTCCTCGGACTATGACGATCCGGTCCGTCCCGAATATGCAAGCGCGCTTGTGCGGGACGACAAGGTGACGGCGCTGACCTGGTACAACGCGTTCGACGTTGTGAAAACAGAGAACGAAAATATTGCGCTGCTTCCGTTTGAACGGATTCTGGAATTGTTTGAGCAGCAGATCTTCCGGTCGATCTATCTCGACCCGGCAGAAAAGGGCGATCCGGAATCGACGGAACAGATGGTCGTGACGCGCATCTCACTTTCCTACATGAAGGTCAAAAAGAAGGACGCGCCGAACGAACGATATCTGCTGCCGGTGTGGGATTTCATGGGATATACCTACAACGCGAGGATGCCGGAAAAGGATCTGACTGGGACCAAATCATGGTTTTCCGGACAGTCGCTTCTGACGATCAGCGCGGTCGACGGCAGTATCATCGACCGGGACAGAGGATATTAAGGAGATCGAAATGAAACGCCTGCTTATCATTCTTTTATCGCTCGCGCTGCTTGCCTGCGTGCCCACGCCGGAGGAGGATGCGGTCGTCAATAAAGCGGAAACGACTGTCGTGTCGGCAGAAGCCGATGTTCGGATTCATGAAACGCTCGACGCTGTTCCGACGCAGTGGAACGCAAACTTTTCTTTCCGGGAAGGATCAGTTGCCGTGACCGTGGACGCCGTTATCGAAACGCCGGAAATCGAACGTTTTCCAATCGTGGAAGTCAAGCCTGCGCCGATCGATTCTCAGATCGCCGCAAAGCTTTTGTATAAACTGATCCCGGGCGGTTCGATCCGCATCTCCGATCACGGCGGACAAGCATATTCTTTGGAAGACATCGACCAATGGATTGAGGAAGTCAAAAACCAGATCGAACATACGAGTGAGATGACGTTCGATTCCGTCGAAGAACGGGACGCGTACATCAACACGCAGAACACGGAACTCGAACGCCTGTTTGATCTGCGAAAAACAGCCGAATCGGGCAAAGTCGAAATGCTGAAGGATTATGAGCTGCTTGGGAAATACGGAGCAATGGAATGCAGGATTCTGGATGCGGACGGCAGGGAATGTGCGAACTTTATGTGGAAGCCGCAATCTGGGGAGAACAATGACAAGCGGGAAAGCGTGCTTCACATCGACAGCCTTCTTCCTTCCTGTGGCTTGCTGGATCACGGCGTTTTGAACAGAGACGAAGCAGTCGAGGCCGCTGACAATCTGATCGGCGAGATCGGCTTGGATGATCGGTATGTCTGCGTTTCTGTTATGGAGGGGATCAATTCGATCCGTTGCTGTTACGGCCTCAGATACGGAGGGATCGCATCCTCGCCGCTCACGGAAACCATAGTCGACTTTGTTTCAGCATACAACATGCCGTGGCCGAATGAAATGCTGCTCGTTTCTTTCGCAAAACAGGAGGGACGGACTTCAGTGAGCTATGTTTGCCCGTCCGAATTTGTCGGCGAGATCGGCAACGCGGAACTGCTTTCGTTTGCAGAGATCCAATCACAGTTTGAAAAGAACATGAAGGCGTCCTATTCGTGGTTTGACGAAAGCACGCTTTCCGCCGACATCTCGGTTTACAGAATCTCGTTGGGATATTATCGTGTGCCGCTGAAAGATCAGGTGAATCGCTATGCGATGATTCCGGCATGGACATTTGAGGGTACACGGATGATCGAAACAAAGAGTGACGACGGCACGGGAACGTTTCTGTTGCAGGATGATTTACCGAACAATGTGCTGATGATTATCAGCGGTCTGGACGGATCGCTGTTGTATGCAGGGTAAGAAAGACAAGGCATCGGAGGTGGTACAAATGATAAACGCAATCGAAGTACACGATCTCGTGAAGGTGTTCGGACAGGATACGGTTTTGAAGGGGATCAACCGCAGCTTTGAGGCGGGAAAGATCCACGGCGTCGTCGGCAACAACGGCTCCGGCAAAACTGTCATGTTCAAGTGCATCTGCGGTTTTTTGCAGCCGACCAGCGGTAAGGTGCTGGTGAACGGCAAGCAGATCGGCAAGGACGTCGATTTTCCCGAGGACATCGGGCTGATCATCGAAACGCCGGGCTTTCTGCCGCAGCTCTCGGGGCTTAAAAACCTCGAGATCCTTGCGTCGCTGAAGCGCAAGATCAACTTGAAGCAAATCGCGGACACGATCCGCCGCGTGGGGCTCGACCCGATGAGCTCCAAACCTGTCGGAAAGTATTCTTTGGGTATGCGGCAGCGCCTCGGCATTGCGCAGGCGATCATGGAGGATCCGTCCTTGATGATCCTTGATGAGCCGATGAACGGTCTCGACAAGAACGGCGTCGCCGAAATGCGCGAGCTGTTCAAATCGCTTGCCACCGACGGTCGAACGATCCTGCTTGCCAGCCACAATATCGCGGACATTGAAGCGCTGTGTGACACCGTCTGCGAAATGGACGCAGGCGTAATGACAATGCTATAACACAGAAATTGAGGATAACGGTATGAAACAGAGAGTATTTGCATGGATTTTGGCATTGATGCTGGCATTGACGCCGGTGCTGGCAATCGCGGAAGGTGACGAACCGGAGCCAACCGCTTTGACGGAGCCCTCTTCTTCGCCGAGTACGGAGCCGTCTGCACCGCCGAGCGAAGAACCGACTGCGCCGCCAACGACGCCGCCGACTGCACCGCCCACGGAGCAGCCTACAGCATCACCGAGTGAGAAACCGACTGCCTCGCCGACAACGCAGCCGACAGCAGCGCAGGAGACACCGGAACCGACCGGCGAATCGACCGATCCTCTGAAAATCGACACATACTGGAAGTATCCCGGCATGGACAAGAGCTATGCGGGAGGGTATATGCCGGTTCAGGCAAACGGCTCGGTGCAGTTCATTATGCCGCTGCTCGGCAAAACGCAGGGCAATACGATCCGCGTCGTTCCCGAGTTTCCCTCCGACGGACCGTTTGCGCCGACCAATCTGCAGTTTGATGTGCACGAGCAGACATACGACGTCACGCAGGGACAGAACAATACCGGGAAGGCGAATGCATATCTGGTCAAGTTCGATGCGCCTTTGAAGAGCACCTTTTACAACGGCACCTATACCGTCATGCTCCATGTAACGTACAAGACGCCTGCAGGCGATCCGACCGAGCAGACCTTCACCATGCAGGTTCAGATCACAGGCGGCAAAACACCGTCCTCCGGCGGTGGCGGCGGTGGGCCGACAGCGGTCCGAAAACCGGTTATTCTGATCCAGAA
>JAEEGH010022894.1_pt1 | contig 12763 bp, 9 predicted proteins | sample 9134181 | NCBI WGS metagenome assembly JAEEGH01 (sample SAMN16246544, study PRJNA631951) | gut metagenome | biome: gut microbiome; feature: rumen; material: DP-attached | host: Bos | place: Iran: Karaj | collected 2018-10 | reverse complement strand
GTTGCCCCATGACGACGGAATTCAGCGTGGTCTCCGATCACAAGGACACGAAGCTCATCGAACTCTTTGCTACAGATGACGCCCGCGAACTGATGGAATACCAGGTCGGTCGCGAAGTCCAGAAGGAAGAACTCGACTTGACGGAAATTGCGGAAGTCAAGGGCTACAAGGCTCTCGGCAGCAAGTTCACCGCCAAGAAGATCAAGCGCGTGAGCCGCATTTCGCCAGCGGACCCGTTTAGCGACGGAAGCGACGAATCCAGCGACAACACGCAAGAAGATCCAAGCTTGTTCTAGGGAATTCATGGATCCTTCGCAACGCTCAGGATGACAACGGAATGGTAAGCTGTCATCCCGAATGCAATGAGGGATCCAGTTAAATTAATAACTGTGACTGGATGGGGCAAGCCCCAACCCTTTGGCTCGGTCATATCCATGCACGCATGGCTGCGACACTCGCTTTCTGGGTTGTCTTCGCGTTGCTCAGGATGACACTGCAAAAAATTTAGACCGGTGGTGAGCCGGTCTTTTTGCATTTAAGAAAACATGTTATTTAAAATTTTGAATCACTAGGATCTCGATCCACCCACCCCAAATAAACTTTCAAATAAAATCGCGGCCCCCTTTTAAGTTCGTATGTATTCGTAACCACATAAGCATACGATGCAGAAACTCTTAAAACCATAAAATTAATGTTCAAATCAGCATGTGGCCTGAAATAGAATTTACGACCGGGACTAAAAGCAAACCAATCCATCTTATAGCCCGCACTCACCGATACAGGGACCCAGCCCTTCCAAAAGAAATATTCCACGGTTGGATTCAACAAGAACAACGTCCAAAAAAAGCTATTCATCAGAATATCGTCATCATGGCGGCCATCACCACACAACACAACAAACGGAAGGAAAGCAAAAGAAACAAACGAGTTTATCCCTGATACTCTATGGTCAAAATGACTCGTATCACTTCTATCCGAAATCATGTGGTAACTAAATACATCAGCATTCAGAAAAAGATTTTTCCCAACCGGAATTCCACCTTCGAAGGTCATACTAAAATCTTCATTATAAACCGCTTTATCATTGACATGATCAGTCCACCCTGTACCTTCACCTCCAAAAAAAAAGCCATCAGCAAAAGCATGGGAACAGAAGAATATCAAACAACATAGAATCACTATTCGACGCATAAATCATACCCTCCAAAATTTCAATACAAGATACTGTTAAAGAATATCTCTGTTCAAAAGTTCGCCGTGACTGAGTTCCAAACGGCGGAAGGGGCTGTTCAGATAAAAGTCCGGGTTATGCGTTGCCATCAAAATGGTCGTGCCGCGGGCGTTGATTTCCTTGAAGATGCAGAAGACTTCTTCAGCGTTTTTCGGGTCCAAGTTACCGGTCGGTTCATCCGCCAAAAGCAAATACGGGTTGTGCACCATCGCACGGGCAATCGCCACGCGCTGCTGTTCACCGCCCGAAAGCGTGTAAGGCATCGCAAAGCGCTTTTGGCTAATGCCCACGAGCGCAAGCGCGTCAAAGACAGCCGCATTAATCTTGTTGCTCGGAGTGCCGACAATGCGGAGCGCAAGCGCCACATTCTCGAAAACATTGCGGTCCGGCAAAAGCTTAAAGTCCTGGAAAATAATTCCCATCTTGCGGCGGAGCGCCTGGATTCTATCGTCCGGAGTGTTCTTGCTATCGTACAAAACGTTGTCCGAAAACTTGACCATCACTTGGCCACCGCGTTCATCGTCCGGGCGTTCGTCCATATAAATGAGCTTGAGCACCGTCGATTTTCCGGCACCGGAATGTCCCGTCAAAAAAACAAACTCGCCTTTATTTATACGGAACGTGACGTTGTTCAACGCCTTCCAGTTGGCTTCGTAAGATTTCGTGACGTGGGTGAAATGAATCATATTATTCCGTCATTCTGATTTCGACGAGAACTTCCTTACGCCACTTTTTAATAAGCTTGTCAAGCTTTTCGTTTTCGAGGTGCGTCGCCGCCATCATTTCAATCTTGCCGTAGTCTTCTTCGAGCGTGAGTTCACGGACCTGGCGGGAATCGTCCAAGCGGAACAAGTGATAAGCGCCGTCAATCATGACCGGTTCAGAAATTTCGCCGACATTCAAGTTTGCGACAGGATCGACATAAGCGGGTTCCATTTCGTTTCGTTGGAACCATCCGAGCAAGCCACCCTGGAAATTGCTGGACTTGTCTTCGCTATACTTTTTGGCAGCATTCGCAAATTCTTCCTTTGTCTTAATCGTCTTGCGGAGAGAATCGGCAAGCGCGACAACAGCAGCTGTATCCTTTGCGGTCGGAATCGTGCGCAAGAGAATTTGCGCAGAACGAACACCGTCTTCTTTACGGCCAAGCACGCGTGCAATGTGCCAGCCCAAATCTGTCTTGACCGGAGTCGAAGCATAGTGGCCATTCTTCAAGCGTTCAATCGCCTTTTCAAAAGCAGGATCCAAGAGACCACGCTTAAAGTAACCGAGGTCGCCGCCCTTTGCCGCAGAGCTGTCCTGCGAGTGGTTCTTCGCCAAAAGTTCAAATTTGATGCCGAGGTTCAAGCTATCAATCAACATTTCCGCCACGTGCTTCACGGAATCGACAATCGCCGTATCCGGCTTGACAGGAATCTGAATGTGGCTCAGCAACACGCAATTGAACTGGCGCGGGAGCGAGTCCTTGTAATCCTTGTAGAACAAATCGACTTCTTTCTTGGTCGGGTGAATCGAGCCCACATGGAGCTGACGCACACGGGAAATTTCCATATGGCTGCGGATTTGCTTGCCGAGTTGTTCACGGTACTGAATCATCGAAAGTCCAAGCTGGGCACGCACGGCCTTTTCAAGAGTCGCCATGTCAATCTTCTGGCTTGCAGCAATAGACTGGAGATGAGCCGTCACACGCTGATCCACTTCGGATTCCGTAATCACAATCGAGTCTCGGTCGATGCGACTGAGCAAAACCTTTTCTTCAATCATACGGTTCAGCACAGTTTCTTTCTGCTGCTGTTCCGTCATACTAGCCGCTTCGGGCGTATCCTGGAACCTGTAAAGGTTGTTCATGAACTCCGAACGCATAATCGGCTTGCCATCCACGACAGCCGCAATGCCTTCCATCAACACAGGTTCGGCAAAGCAGGCGACAGACAGGGCAAATACAAGAGAGGCAATTCGATTACTAATCATTATTTTTCCTTTTCGCTAAGTACGTTCATCTTCGTAATTATGGGGATTCCCGTTTTCCATTCGTCCTTAAGTCGTTTCAAGACGACATTCTGATGTTCAATCCACGCATGCATCGAGACATCTTCAATAACTTCGTCGAGCGGACGCGCATCGGCGGAATCCAAACGACTTGTCACAACGGCAATCTTTGCCGCACCGTCGCAAACCTTCATCGGGGTAATGCGACCGACCACAGCACGACGAATCGAAGGAATCATGCACGGATCCGGAGTCACATCGACGCCGTCAAATTCCCTCATGCGTTTCACCAGGCGATGGTTCGGCGGAATCGATTCAAACTTGGTATTCTTGAATTCCTTGTAATACAGCACCGCAGATTTCCAGTCGGCAAACGAAAGAATAGCGCCAGAAACCGAGGTTTTGCCGTTCAGGTACAAGTTCTGGTTTTTATGATAGAAGTCGATTTTTTCACCGTCACTCACCATCATCGTATCCAAGAATGTCTGCATATAGTAATCGGCCACAATTTTCCGCTTTGTGCGTTCAAGCATGCGAGCCAGCGTAGAATCCTTCAATGCTCCGTTTTTTACGGCCTGCTGGTAAATAAGCTCTTCATCAATCCAGTGCTGCAAAAACAGGATACGTTCGTTATCGCCCCAGGAATCCCAATCAGGGGCGTACGTGTATATCTCCGACTGGTGCAACTTGGAGTCGCCCACCGTGACAATGACGGGGTCCTTCGACTCGCAGGCAGCCAAAATCACCAAACAAGAGGCAAACAATATACGGATAAGAGATTTCATTGCGACAAATTTAGAAAATTCGCAGCCTTGAGAGTAGTTAAGGCTTTCTAGAGCCGTCCAAAACGGCCTTTCAACCTCGCCAAAGCGTCTTCTTCCACGATATCTTCGACGTCGCTACCTTTCCGCTTATATCTCAGGATTTCAAAATCTTCGAGCAAGGCCTTTGCCTGCAAGTAAAGTTCGGCAAATTCCGGGTCATCCGTTGGCATGCGGTCGATTTTTCCAAGGAGTTCACGCGCATTTTTCAGTTCGTGATCCTTGAGGTAACGCGCCTTGAGGTACGGGCGGAAATATTCACGAAGAACATTCGCCGAAAGTTCTGTATTTTGGATTGAATTCTTTTTTTCGCGGACAAGTTCGGCGCCATCAAGCGGGAGCTGCAAATCGAAGGTTTTGGCAACGGAGCTCAATCTTTCAAACAATGTAGATTCTTTTTGGTATGTATTGTGAATCGATACAATTACTTTGTTTTGAGCCAAGGATTTTCCGTTCATATTGCGCATGTTCACGCTGAATTCCTTGAGAAGGTTCCAGCATTTCACGAACGCATCCGCTCCGATGAGTCCCGATTCGTAAGTCGCACGCACAAGCGAAAGGCGGATTTCTTCGTCTTCGCTGCGGGTGTTTGCAGCAAGGCTCCTAAAGTCGCGAATCTTTTTGCCACGCGAGAACTCAAGCCCTGTAAAGCGGACACAGCGATTGGCATCAAGACGGTCGGCTATGAGAGACTTTGCAACCCAGATTTTAAGCGCCGTTTCAAAATTATCCGCAAAGACGCCGCCTGTTTCGAGTAAATTCAAACGGTCGGCAATGAGTTGTTTTTTCTCTTCGGTCTCGGGATGCGCGCCTTCCACTCGTTTGCGGAAAGCTTGCCAAAAGCGGGATTCGTCAGACATCATCAACGCAGACTCGCCAAGTCGCCAGCCAAAACGCATGTCTTCGAGCGGGAAATCAATACCAAAAGTCACTACTGCAGGGCGAACGGCATAGAACATGCGATAAGAGCCCCATTCGGGCGACACTTCGATTTTATACGGTTCCGGGAAGCCGGGTTTCGAAACGACCAAATGCAACCGCAAATGATTTTCCTTATCCGGGTTCACTGTCGGAACATCAATGCTAGCGCCGTTTGCACCAGAGCGGATTTCCTTTGTATTCGAAAGCACTTCGTACAGCAACAAGAGCGGTGCTTTATGCGGAAAGTTGTCGAGTGCCGCAAAGAATTCATCGTCGATCGCGGTACGTTTGGCTTCGAGCATTTTTTTTACGCTCTTGGGCATTTCGCGAATCACGGATTCAATCATCCATTCGCGCCATTGCTGGATGCTCATCGCAAATTTTGCCGGAGAAATTTCAGTCAACAAATCAAACGGCAACGAGAGCGTAATGCCGTCGCAATCGCGAGTCGCGTCAAAGACCATCTCACCCGTGACAACGCGCTCACCAATGCGGAAATGCTCAATGGAACCGCCGAGCTGTGGGACAGGGGATTTTCCACGCTTGTCAACCCCGACTTGTTCGGGGTTCCCCTTTCTTTGCCGAGAAGGCGATTCCGGGTCAGAGCCCGGAATGACGTTGCCTGCATTCGTCTTCCCAAGCGCTACATTCGTCATCCTGAGCGCAGCGAAGGATCCAGTGCGGAACCCGTCTGCATCACTTGTCCAAATTGTTCCAGTCGTGCCACCATCCAACTGGTCCAACCAATATTTCTCGTCAAATTTGAGGAACTGGTCGGTATGCTCGTGGATGTAATCCTTAAGCGTCTTGATGGAATTCACCTTACCAGCAATTCGCGTGTAGTATTCCACAAGAGCATCTTCACTCGGAGCAAGCCCGAATTGGCGTTTACGCGCTTCGAGCGCATGCAGATTTTCGACAACGCGATCGTTGTGCGTCATGAACGGGAAGGGACGCGCCACCTCGCCCATCACCACCGCTTCGCGCCAGAAAATTTGGGCGCAATCTTCGGGATTCACGCGGGCATAATCCACGCGATGACCACGACTAATCACAAGACCGCGGAAGCTTACTTCTTCGACAGCTTCGACAAATCCGCGTTCTTTGTTCCACGTCGGTTCAAACCAACGGCGCGTGCAGAACGGTTCGGCCACTTGCAAAATCCATTCCGGCTTGATTTCGGCAGCCTTCGTAAGGAACGTGCGGCTCGTCTCGCGGACTTCGGCACTGAAAAGCCATTCCACGCTTTTCGCGTACAAATCACTGCCCGGAAACACATGCGTTTCGCGGCCGCTCACCAAGCGGTAACAACCGTTTTCAATATCGCGGTGCGCAATTCCGCCCAAGAATCCAGACAAAAGCGCTATGTGCAAATTGTCGCGATGGAACGAATCGAACGGACAAACTCTATTTTCAAACTTCACTTCGAGAATGCGGCTGAACTGTTCATACAAATCCACCCATTCACGCAAACGCAAAAAATGCATGCTATTCTTGTCGCAGAACTTGCGAAGTTTGTTCCAAGATTTTCCGTCCCAGTCCGTGCAGAACGCATTCCACATCGAGACATAAACAAGGAAGTCGCTCTTGTGACCGCAGAATTTGCGATGCAGCTGACGGATACGAGTGCGTTCCGGCTCATCATTCGGCACCACACGCGGATCCTGGATGCTAAGCGCAGAACACACGATAAGCGCCGGCTGCAAGACGCCCAAATCGCGGGCACGCAAAAGCACCGCCGAAAGCGCCACGTCCATCGGAAGGCGCGTCATATCGCGACCAAGCTTTGTCACATGGCCATTGGAATTGTCGGCGGTGAGAGCACCAAGTTCAAACAACGTCTTGTAAGCGCCACGGAATGCCGAATGCGGTGGCGACTGCAAAAACGGGAAGTTTTCCAGTTCCAGACCGAGACTGCGAAGTTGCAGCACCACGTTCGCCAAATTGCTACGGCGAATTTCAGGCTCCGTAAATTCATCGCGCGCTTCAAAATTCTCGGGAGAATAAAGACGAATGCACACGCCGGGCTTCACGCGCCCCGCGCGTCCAGTGCGCTGCCGCGCACTGGCTTTCGAAATCTCTTCGACAGGAAGTCCCTGGATTCTCGCCTGCGCATTGTATCTCGAGATACGCGCCATGCCGGTATCGACAACGTAAGCAATTCCCGGAATCGTCAAAGACGTTTCTGCAATGTTCGTCGCCAAGACCACGCGGGTCTTGCCGGTATGCTTGAAAATGCGGCGCTGTTCGTCAGGACTCATGCGTCCATACAACGGAAGCACATCAAAAGTCGCCGCATCCAGCTCGTGGGCAAGCTCGCCCATCAAGTCCTGAATGTCGCGTTCCGTCGGCAAAAAGCAAAGCAAGTGGTCGCGATGCCGCGTTTCCAAATCGAGAATCGCATCACGAGCCTCTTCAATCAACCCCGAATCGCCTTTGCCGCTGATGTCGCGGAAATCCTTCGACTCATTTCCCTTCGACAAGCTCAGGGAACTGAAGGTCGGTGAGCCTGCCGAACCGCCGAAATAATACTCGACATCAACCGGATACGTGCGGCCTTCGGCTTCCATCACGCAGCTGTTGTCGTAAAACTCTTCAAAGAGCTTTGCATCAAGCGTTGCCGATGCGACAATCAACTTGAAATCAGGACGACGAGCGAGAACTGTCTTGAAAATGCCAAGCAAGATATCGATGTTCAACGAACGTTCGTGCGCTTCGTCAATCATAATGGCGTTGTACTGCCGGAACAACCTATCCTTGCGGAACTCCTGCAACAAAATACCATCCGTCATCACCTTGATGGGAGCTTCATTCGTGCCTTGTTCCCAAAAACGAATTTTCGTCGAGACCAGTTCTTCGTCCTTGAGCTCTTCGCGCAAACGGTCCGCAATGGAAATCGCCGCCAAACGCCTCGGCTCCGTCACACCGATTTTAAAGGAACAGGTATTAGGTTTTAGGTTACAGGTTTTAGGAGTCTCCGAATGACACTCCCCATCACTTCCTACTTCCGACTTCCTACTGTCTACTTTTTCTAAAAACCACTCTAACAAAAATTTCGGCAATTGCGTGGATTTGCCGGAACCCGTATCCGCCTTGACAATGATAACTTGATGTTTTTCTAAAAGCTCAAAAAACTCCTCCCGATGTTCAACAACGGGAAGCTCAGGGTATTCAATCTTTAAATTACTTAACATCAAAATTTCCTAAACACCAATCACAACCTTTACTGGATCTTTCGACTCCGTTCACTTCGACAAGCTCAGTGAACTACGCTCAAGATGACTCACTCGTCATTGCGAGTGCAACGAAGCAATCCATTCATTCGTCTTTAACGGGCGACGGAGTCGCGATAATAAATCCTATTACCTAACTCCTAAAACCTAATTCCTACTCTTTAATATGCCCGCATTTGTCGCAGGTGAGTTTGTAGCTGTTATCAGGGTCAACCACCATCACGCCGTCGCATTCCGGCACTTCGCACGGGAGTTCCCCCGGCATCACTTCTCTGTAAGTCTTTTTTTCTTCCATAATGCACTGAATATAGAAATTCGTGCCCCCACACCGCCAATACATTACTTATTTTTTTAGCATGGAAAACGCAAAAACAGTCAAGCAATCTCAAGTCGAAACCCGCGACATCGTTCACCCTTCCGACGTCAACGCCTACAATTTCGTTTTCGGTGGACACATGATGTCGCTCCTCGACAAAGCCGCCTGCATCGCCGCCTACACGCACGCAAGGCGCAGAGTCACGACGATTTCCATCGACAACGTGCGTTTTTTCAAGCCGGCAACCGTCGGCACGATTCTCACGATTAAAGCGTCCGTCAACCGCGTGTTCAACACTTCATTAGAAGTCGGTCTCAAAGTCGTGGGAGTCCACCCGCAAATTTCGTGGCAGCCGGAATTGATTTGCCACGCATACATGACATTCGTCGCTCTGGACGAAAGCGGCAAGCCTACCCCCATTCCCTCCATCATCCCCGAAACCGAAGACGAAATTCGCCGTTTCGAAGAAGCGGGCATCCGCCGCGACGCAAGGAAAAAGCTGACCGCACAACTCGAAGCCAAATAGAACCATTCGGGGCTAAAAATCTACGCCTAAATCCTTTTTTGCAGGGAAACACCTTCATTTTGCGGGGTAGTGCCTTCATTTTGCAAGGAAACACCTTCAATCGGCCTTTTTAACGTATTTTACATACTAAACGCAGCATTTTTTGCATTTAGTATGTAATCGCACTTTTATTACTTTATACCAATACATACTAAAAACACAATTCAGGGCAGTTAGTATGTAATTTTCGCTTGTTCAAAGCTGATTTTGGAGTAATTCACCCCCAAAGATTCGAAATTAACAATGTAAAATCGTTTTTCTTGAGTATTTCTCCCTTTTTTTACATACTAAGATGTCAAAAAATCAAATTCAGTATGTAACACAACAAAGTAAACACACTTCGACTTCTACCCAAAGGGTATAACTCAACTTGAGAACTGAAGTTCTTAGTTTCAGATAACTCAGGATGACAGCCTCATTTATTTAGTAACTCTTTGTCCTAAAGTTTTTACGTAAAAAATTCTTTCTAAGCAAAAGTAGCAATTTCCAATATAAGGAAATTGAGCTTTTTGTACATTGCGTTGTATGAACATAATTTCATTTTCAGCTTTTTCGTTCCTAGTCCTGTGTACACTATTATGCACAGCATGTTCCAACGATTCGCCAAACAAGGCTGATTTAAGTCAAATTCAAAGAAGCATCAACATCACCCGCGATTCTTTGGGCAAAGAGCTTTGGCTCGAAGTAGAGAAAAACGAAGTCATTAAACTTTGTTTAGACCGTAAAGTTCGCACTTGGGAATCCTCGCTGAATAGCAAAATTCTAAACGATTCCTGCCTTACATTTCAAGTGCCGACGCTTATTGGTGTTGACACGATTAAAGTCTATTTTCTCGATAGCGACAGTTCACATAACATAAATTTAGCAGTCGGTATGAAATATTTTGATTTCAAGAATGAAGAGGTTTTATTGGGTTTTAACAAATACCAAAAAGGGAGTGCATTTGAACGATTTTTGAATAGTTCTAAAATAGACGAAGACAAAGAAAGACTAAATTCGATTACAGGAACGTATTTAATTGACAAATACCCAGTAACAAATTGTGAAATAACTCAATTGATGTGGGATAGCATTCCAACAAACCCCTCATTCAAAAATAAAGAATTTCAAGAAATTGCAGAACAATGGTCTTATAGAAAAAAAAATAGCATTCGCAACGAAAAATGTATAGCTCTAGATACAGCCGCTTCTACAGTTTCCTTGCATCAAGCTATGAAATACGCAAACGCACGTAGCATTCGAGAAGGGCTAAAACCATATTATATTTTTTCAGCAGGATCCGGAACCAAATCAAAAATTTTATCAAGAGGCAACTACATAATAGGTCTTTTTGATTTATCAAAAAACACAGATTGGACCGTTAAAGTTTCAGTAGATTTTTCATCTGACGGATATAGGCTACCTTATTACGACGAATGGATGATGTTCGCTCGTGGTGGCGACAAGAAAAATGATGCACCTTGGGGAGATTCTTCAGTGGCTTTTGAAGAGACCGCCAAATATGCGCGATTTGCCACTTGGAAACATTACTTCGAATCAGAGCCGGTTGGCCAACTGTTACCTAACGGATATGGATTATATGATATGTTTGGTCTAGTTTGGGAACATGTTCTTTTTGAAGAAATAAATCCATTTAAAACTCTTCAAAACAGACCATCTTGTTTAAAAGGAGGTGACAATCATGTCGAACTAGACCATGAATCTAGCAGGATAACCCTAAATCCTTATTGGAAATGGATAAATTACGGATATAACGAGCCTAATTACAGCGGTGGCTACCTAGCCGGTTTCCGTCTAATCCGCAACATTGGCAACAACGCCAAGTGGACCGAAGTCAAAGCCCAAAAGAACGAAGTCCAGCCTAATGAACTATCAAAGGACATCTCAAAAGACCTTTCTTCTATTTTGAATTCGCCAAAGATTGAGTCACAAAAAAGAGCCGTCCTCAAACCGAACACAGCCAATCCAAAACGCAAGCAAAAAAAGGTCGTTTTCGATGGATATATCAAGCCGATTTCGCGTGACATCCTTTTCGGAACGCTGTCGGACAAAGGTTCAGTCGAAGCAAAATCACCAGCCATCCCGCGTATAGATAAGATTGCCAATGACTGGATTCGCTCATTTTTTGCGAACAGCGATTTGGCGAGAGCCGCTAAAGTTTGGGTCATCAAGCGCCCCAAAACAAAAGTGAAAAAGATAAAAGCACGCATAACGCTCCTAAAAAGCGACTCGACATCGTACGGTTTCAATCCCGTGGAAATTGAATTGTACAAGAAAGGCGAAGAAGGCGGTTTCTACGTTTTCCAGACAATGACGAATTCAAAAGGAAAGCCTCTGCTGTTTTCCGAAGATGAATCCGATGCGGGAAATTATGAAGATGCAGTGATCCTATGCCTCAAAAATGAATCCGATATTTTTTACTATGAAATGTTGGAATAGATTTTCGCAAAAACACTGGATACAGTCGAAAACATTTTATTAAAAACGACCCTTTGACGGGGCTTTCGTTGTTTCTAGATTTTTACACATGAAACAGGTAGATGTCAAAGACCGCTCGCTCATCAGCCTTTCGTGGCCGCTAATCCTCACGTTTGCCGTGAGCATGATCCAGCCCATGATGGACAGCTGGTTCTTGTCGCGCACTTCCGAAACCGCAGCCGCAGGCGTCGGTGCCATGCTCCCCATTCTCGGGGCGCTTTTCACGGCCCTCCACGCCTTCTCGCAATCCGGCGCAAGCATCGTTTCGCAGTACATTGGCGCGAAGCAGAACAGCCACGCGAGCAGTACGCAAACGATGGTGTTGTTCGGGAGCATCCTTCTTGGCGTCGCGCTCACGCTCATCATCTATCCGCTTTCCGGGAACATTCCGCAATGGATGGGACTCACCGAAGCCCCCGCTGAATACGCCACGCAATTTTTAAGCGTCGTTTCATTCGGGTTTGCCTTCCGCGCTCTGCAAACCATCCTCACCGCCCTCATCGCAACGCACGGCCTTACCATTTGGAACTTTATCGGCAACACTCTCACGATTGCCACAAACGCAGCCTTGAACGTCGTATTCCTCGAAGGATATTTCGGACTCCCTAAAATGGGCGTTCACGGCGTCGCCCTCGCCACCGCACTTTCCTGGCTCATTTCTTCGGGAATCCTTTGGCTTGTGCTCAAGTTCAAAGTTCACCACCACAGCAAAATTCGCGACTGGAAACGTACCCGCGTTCTTTTGCCCGACTGGATCCGTATCGGCCTCCCCGCCGCCGCAGAACCCATCAGTTTTCAGCTTTTCCAGGTGTTCATCACCGCAATGGTCGTCTACATCGGCACAACGGCAATGACCGCCCGCGTGTTCGCAGGTAACTTTGCCGCACTTTCCGTCATTCTCGGAGTCGGCCTCGGCAGCGGAAACCAGATTCTCGTGGCGCACCTCGTCGGTGCTCATGACTACACCAAAGCAAACCGCCGCGTCCACCAAACGCTCGCCGTAGGCATCATCAGCGGTTTCTTGCTATCCGTCGCAGTAGCGCTCCTCGGCGAACACTTACTCAGACTCTACACCGACAATCCCGAAGTCCTCCGCCTCGGCAAAATCTGCCTCTGGTGCGACGTCGCCGTGCAACCCTTCAAAGCCGTAAACTTTATCGTCACCACATCGCTCCGTGCCGCAGGCGATTCCAAATTCCCGGCACTCGT
>JAEEGH010022893.1_pt1 | contig 12763 bp, 12 predicted proteins | sample 9134181 | NCBI WGS metagenome assembly JAEEGH01 (sample SAMN16246544, study PRJNA631951) | gut metagenome | biome: gut microbiome; feature: rumen; material: DP-attached | host: Bos | place: Iran: Karaj | collected 2018-10 | reverse complement strand
AAGTAGTTGAGCAGGAAGTTGCAACAACTACGTCAGCAAGTGAGAAAGCTGTTAATTTAAAAGATAAAATGATTGCCTTAAAAGAGGTTGGTAGGTTCTCGATTGAGCAAAAGAATATGCTTCAGAGAGAAGAGGCAAATACTATTCAGGGTATTGAGACAATCAGAGATTCTTTCTCAGTTGTTGAGGAAAAGTATGGTAACATTTCAGATTCAGTTGCCAGATTCCAGGATCAATTCAAAACAATTGAGGAGATTACACAAGCCTTTGATGAAATCGTAAAGAAGCTTGAAATTACAGCTGACGATTCTCATGAAGGTATGGAAAATGTAGATAGAAGCTCTAGTGCAGTTTCAGATACAATCGCAGAGGTTGAGGAAGTGTTTGAAGCATTCCAGAAGAGCTTTGATGACATTCGTGAAAAGGTTGAACAGATTGGTGGCTTTGCAAAGCAGACAAACCTTTTGGCCCTTAACGCTTCAATCGAAGCTGCACGTGCAGGCGAAGCAGGCCGAGGATTTGCCGTTGTTGCTGATGAAGTAACAAATCTTTCTACTGAAATCCAAAGCGTTGTAACATCTATCTTTGATAGTATGAAAGAACTTGATGAGAATAATAACCGCTTGGTTGAATCAGTTGATCATACAAAGGATGCTATTAGTGCTTCTCATGAGAGAGTAGTTGAAACGCAGGAAGTTGTTGGAAAGATTAAGGATGTTGCAGATGAGGTAACAGGCCAGAGTGCTCAGATGGCAGATGTATTTAAGAACTGCGAATCATCAATCAATGAAATCTCTGATAACATCGACGACTCTCAGAGATACTTTGATGCAGTTTCCGATGATATTGAAGATATCAAGGTTAAGATTACTAAGAAGGGATTCATGTTTGAGGATATGAATAATGTCCTTGAACAGATTGCTCCTCTTACTGAGCTTTAAATTGAAAAGATTTATCATGAGTGGGACCGGCTTTTTGCTGGTCCCTATTTAATGTGGTAGAATACTACAGAATAACAGTTTAGAGGAGACGTAAAATGAATTTTCCAAAAGATCCAGTAATGCTTCTTTCTGTAGTAAATACTGCATTAAGAGATTATTATTCAAGCTTTGATGCATTGGTGGAGGATAATGAAATTGACGGTGATGAAATAATTGCAAAGCTTGCAATGATTGATTATCACTATGACGCTGAAAAAAATAAATTCAGATAATAGAGAGAATAAACTTATGAAAAAATTTTTTGCAGGATTAATAAAAACAGTTCTAGTGCTTGTAATAATTGGCGCTGGCATGTGGTATGCATTCGGTGAAAATGGTCCATTTAATGAGCAAGCAAAAGCTTTTGCCAAAGAGCAGGGGGTGGAAGATGAGCTTCAGTGGTTGATAGGAGAGACAGATGCCACTGAGGAAGAGCCAGCTGCCGTGGAAGCTGAAGATACTGCCGAAACATCAGAGGCTGATACTACACCGGAGGATATGACTACATCAATTGTTTTTACTGGAGATGTTGAGCTTAGTGAATATGTTCAGTCCAATTATGACGGGCAGGGAATCGATGGTGTGGCATCAGCAGAAATACAGTCGCTATTAAATGACGCCACATATACTATGATTAACAATGAGTTTTGTTATTCTGAGCGAGGACAGCAGGCTCCAGATAAGCAGTACACATTCAGAGTAAATCCTTCTTACGTAACAATTCTTAATGATTTGGGCGTAGATATAGCAGGACTGGCAAATAACCATGTCCTTGACTATGGCCAGGATGCTTTAACAGACACCTTTGCGACACTTACAGATGCAGGTATTGAATATACCGGTGCCGGAAACAGTCTTGAGGAAGCCAGCAAACTTATTGTAAAAACAGATGCAAAAGGCAGAACCTACGGCTTTTTAGCAGCCAGCCACGTTATACCAGTAGGAAGCTGGAATGTTCTTAACTCACAGCCAGGTGAATTTTGCTTCTATGACGAGACAGATTTACTGAATGCCATTTCAGAAGCGGACAGTCAGGTAGATTATCTTTTTGTAATGGTTCATTGGGGTGTGGAACACACGACTGAGCTTGAAGATTACCAGGTTAATGATGGTTACAAAATGATTGATGCTGGAGCTGATGCAGTAATCGGTATGCATAGTCATTGCTTACAGCCAGTTGAATACTACAATGGTAAGCCTATTTTCTACAGCTTGGGCAACTTTATTTTTAACCAGACAATCAAGTCAGGTGGAGGTGGTGCAGTTCAGTTTACAATTGATGAGAATGATGCTATCAGCTACAGAATTGTACCAATCAGCGCATCAAATGCAGTGACATCAATAGATGAGTCAGGCTATTCTTATGTTGAAAGTATTTCAAGCAATGTAGCCGTTGATGAGAATGGTTTTATATCAGAAAAAATACAATAAAGTACAAAATCGAGAACAATAAAAAAAGCCATCCATTTTTCACAAAAAAGGTGTACACTAGCTATGGTTTGTAGTAACTAATTAAATTTTAAATAAATAGTTAAAGAAAGAAGAGGAATTAAAAATGGCAGGATTTGGAGCATTAATTGACATCCTTAAAAAGGATCCTAAGAAAATCGTTTTCACAGAAGGTACAGATCACAGAATCATCGAGGCATCTAGCCGTCTTCTTGGTTCAGATTTCCTTCAGCCAATTCTTATTGGTAACGAGGAAGAAGTAAAGGCAGCAGCTGAAGACGCAGGTTTCAATATTCGCGGAGCTGTTATTATTGATCCAGAAAACTACGATAGATTTGATGAGATGTGCGAGCTTTTCTGTGAGCTTAGAAAGAGCAAGGGCGTTACAATGGAGCAGGCAGCTGCTACATGTAAGCAGGCAAACTACTTCGGTACTATGCTTGTAAAGATGGGAGTTGCAGATGCACTTCTTGGCGGCGCTACATACTCAACAGCTGATACAGTACGTCCAGCACTTCAGGTTATCAAGACAAAGCCAGGTAACAGCATCGTATCATCATGCTTCATCATGGTTCGTAACTCTGCTACAGGTGATAGAGAAGTTCTTGCAATGGGTGATTGTGCAATCAACATCAAGCCAAACGCTGATGAGCTTGCAGAAATCGCTGGCGAGACAGCAGCATGTGCAAAGATCTTCGGTATCGATCCAAAGATCGCTATGCTTTCATACTCAACACTTGGCTCAGGAAAGGGCGAGGATGTTGACAAGATGCGCGAAGCTACAGCAAAGGCTAAGGAAAAGTATCCTGAGCTTGACATCGAAGGCGAGCTTCAGTTTGATGCAGCAGTTTCACCACGTGTTGCAAAGACAAAGTGCCCTAACTCAACAGTAGCTGGTCACGCAAACACATTTATCTTCCCAGATATCAACGCAGGTAACATCGGATACAAGATTGCACAGCGTCTTGGTGGTTTTGATGCTTACGGCCCAATCCTTCTTGGACTTAACGCACCAATCAACGACTTATCTCGTGGTTGCAATGCACAGGAAGTATACTCAATGGCTATTATTACTGCAGCTCTTGCATAATATTTATAGAACGACTAAATTCCGCGACGGAAGTCGCGGAATTTTTTTAACGGAGAGAAATTGTTATGAGTAGATGGATTCTACAAAGAAAAGCTGCAGATTATGCAGGATTAAGTCAGAAGCTAAATGTGGACCCTGTTATTGTGCGTCTTATGGTAAATCGTGGTCTTAAAACATATGAGGAGATGAAAGAGTATCTTCATCCAACTTTGAATAATTTTCCAGACCCACATTTGTTTGCAGATATGGATAATGCTTGTGAATTACTTCTTGAAGCTATTGATGAAGGAGTAAAGATTCGTGTTGTAGGTGATTATGATGTAGATGGCATTATGTCTACTTACATCTTAACTACTGCTATCAAAGAGGCAGGGGGAGATGTAGACTATGCTGTACCTAATCGAATGATTGATGGATATGGTATAAATCCAGACATGGTTCAGAGTGCGTTTGATGCAGGTGTTAGATTTATCATCACTTGTGATAATGGTATTGCAGCAGCTCCAGCAGTCAATCTAGCAAAAAAGCTTGGGATGACAGTTGTTGTAACGGACCATCACGAGGTACCTTTCGAATTGGAAGAGGATGGAGTTACTAGAAAGCAGATTCTTCCGAATGCAGACGCAGTAGTTGATCCTAAGCGAGAGGATTGCCAGTATCCATTTAAGGGCATCTGCGGAGCACAGGTTGCATGGAAGCTTGTGGAAGTCCTTTTCGAGTTTATTGGAATCGAAAAAGAAGAATCAGACAAGTTCCTTCAGTTTGCAGCCATTGCAACTGTTTGTGATGTTATGGAATTGAAGGGTGAAAACCGTGCCACTGTATATCACGGAATTAAGGCAATTGAAACTACGGATAATATTGGTTTAGGTGCACTCATTGCAAGAACCGAGCTTTCAGGAAAGCCAATAAGCTGCTATCATCTGGGATTTGTTATTGGACCTTGCCTCAATGCCAGCGGTCGACTAGACACTGCATCTAAAGCGATAGAGCTTTTGATGGAAGAAAATCAGGCAAAAGCCCTAGCTATGGCAAATGAATTGGTGGAGCTTAATGCTGAGCGAAAGGCAATGACACAAACAGGTATTGATAAAGCTAGAGAGCTTATTGAAACTACAGAAATTGTAAATGATAGAGTTTTAGTAGTGTACATTCCAGAACTTCATGAGAGCCTGGCAGGCATTGTGGCTGGTCGTATTAGAGAAAGCTACAACAAGCCAGTTATTGTGATTACAGATGCTGAGGATGGAGCAAAAGGAAGTGGCCGTTCAATTCCTGCATACAATATGTTTGAAGAGCTTACAACTGTTAAGGATGTATTTACAAAATTCGGTGGACATCCAATGGCAGCAGGTGTCAGCCTTCCATCAGAAAAAGTAGATGAGCTGCGTACAAGGCTCAATGCAAACTGCAAATTAACAGATGACGATATGCAAGAAATCATTAATATTGATTGTGATATGCCACTAGGGTACATTACCGAGGAGCTTGTGGATTCAATCGATTTACTTGCGCCATTTGGTACAGGGAATACAAAGCCATTATTTGCCTTGAAAAATATACCAGTAACTAGGGCTGCTTACATTGGCAAAGAAGGTCAGTATTTGAGACTTTCGCTGTTGACAGAAAAGGGGCAGAATATAACAGCGCTAATGTTTAGGAATGTGCCAGAATTTGAGGCCACTGTTACCCAAAAATATGGAGAGTCTAGTTGGCAAGGGCTCTTTTCAGGACGAAGCACAGGCGTTAAAATGGATATTGTGTACGAGCCATCTATTAATGAATTTAGAGGCCAGCGCAGTATACAAATTATGATTGAACAGTTTCAATAGATTGTGTGTGATTTATTGAATCTCACTGTTAAATCATTTAGAATCAATATAAATGCTAATATAAGGGGGATATATTTATGGGAAACCAGGAGACCTATACATTTGTTTCAAAGGATGGACATTCTGTAATACATTGTAGAAAGTGGCTTCCAGACAGAGAGCCAGTAGCTGTTTTGCAGCTTGTTCACGGCATGGTTGAATATATTGAAAGATATGACGAATTCGCTTCATTCCTTGCATCAAAGGGATATATCGTTGTAGGTCATGATCATATTGGTCATGGACAGTCTGTTACAAAGGACGAAGAGCTTGGTATCATGACAGGCAAGCACCCTGCGGACGATATGGTAGAGGATATCTATACTCATTATGCAAAGACTAGAAAGGAATATCCTAATCTTCCTTATTTCATTTTGGGACATTCTATGGGTTCATATATGCTTCGTAAGTTCTTATCGGATAAGACAGCTTATTTGGAAGAGCTGACAGGTGCTGTTATTATGGGTACAGGCCAGGAATCTGCAGCTACATGTAATGGCGGTCTTGCTGTTATTGCAGTTCTTTCACTTTTAAAGGGCAAGAATTACCGAAGCACATTTGTAAGAGATATGACTTATTCAGCTCCTTACAAGCAGTATGATTGCTATGGAAATGATTATGCTAATTCATGGCTTTCAAAAAACATACAGAGTGTTGAAAAGTACTATCATGACAAATACTGTACATTCACATTCTCCTTGAATGCCTATAAAGGCTTGGTTGAAGCTACAAAATACGTTGGTACAAAAGCTTGTGTAGAAAAGATGCGCAAGACTTTACCACTTTTGGTTGTATCTGGTGATGAGGACCCAGTTGGAAATATGGGTAAGGGTACAACAGCTGCAGCAGATGCATTTAAAGCAGCAGGAATAAAGGATGTTACCTTAAAATTATATAGAGGTGACAGACACGAAATATTAAACGAGCTTGATAGACAGCAGGTTTACGAAGATATCTATCAGTGGCTTGAAGCACACAAATAAAGGTAAAATGGAGTAGTTATGGATTCTTTGGAGCATTTAATAACAAGGTCAATAAAGACATATTATAAAAGCAAGCTATATGCTCCCATTGTCTTTTTAGTGATTATTATTGTTACAGCATTTATTTTTCCAATAGGACATATGCTGTTTCCAAGGACATACAGTGAGGATTCTATCAGCTTATACGAAATGTATAACGATGGTGAAAACTACGCCAAATTTGATTTAAAGAATTTATATTTTACAGGCTATACCAGCAAATGGCTGGATAGAACCAGAGGCTACTATTACTACACTATGATTAATTCTGAGTGTGTTATAGTGCTTCTGGACCCTGATACCTGTGAGCAAGGCTCACCAACTATTGAAGAACTTACCATAAAAGGAGAAATCCTTTATGATTCTGAGGCAGCCAGAAACCTTTTAGCAAATTTGGCCAGTGATTTGAATTGGAGCGAAGAGGGCATTCTTTCTACAGTTTCTACCTACACCATTTCTGAGCCAGATGCCACAGGACCTTCTGCAGAGGCCTTCCAGTTTTTCTATACGATTTTTGGTCTATACAGTGTTGCATCAATCATAGTATACAGTTTATATATTGCATTTCCTGTGTTGTCTTTGCCTGTTCAGAAGACAAGAGCCTACGGCAAGCCAGCAGAAATACTTGAGGAAGCCGAGGAAGAGCTTGCTACCTTACCACAGCTTGCAACAGAGGATATGTTTATTACAGAGCATTATTTTATTGAAACAAGTAGCTATGGTGTTGCCATTGTTCCAATTGATGCTATAATTTGGATTTACAAGTATTCAACAATGCACAAGTTTTTATGGCATCATTTCTCAATTACTTATACATTGCACATTACTGCAGGAAAGAGACACTATATCAAGTGTCCAAAGAATATTAAGAGTGATATCGACGGTATTATGGACTATTTGGCTGAGGCCAACCATGATATACTTGTGGGATTTTCAGAGGAAAATCGTCTCAAGGTTGAAGAAATTCAAAACGATTTTGATGTTATCAGAAAGATAACAGGCTTTTTATCTAAGAGGGTATAACAAGATGGAAGCTTATACAGGCTTTGCCACAGTCTATGATAGATATATGGACAATATTCCATATGATGATTGGGCACGAAACATAAAAGAACTATTTGAAAAATATAATATGCCAATGGAAATCGTATGTGATTTGGGCTGCGGTACAGGCCAGATGACTAGACGTCTTAAGGAAATGGGCTACGATATGATTGGTATCGATGTCTCCTATGACATGTTGATGGAGGCTATGAGTCAGGAGGATTCCGATGGAATCCTTTATCTATGTCAGGATATGCGTTCTTTTGAACTATACGGAACAGTAGGGGCTGTAATCAGTCTCTGTGATAGCATGAATTATCTTGCTGACACAGATGAGTTGCTTCAGGTTTGCAAGCTGGCAAATAATTATCTTGATCCTAAAGGTCTTTTTATATTTGATCTGAAAACAGATAGCTATTATAAAAAGCTAGGAACAGGAACTATTGCAGAAAACCGCGAAGAAGGAAGTTTCATTTGGGAAAATGAATATAATCCTGATACCAGAGATAATTATTATTACCTGACCATATACGAAGAAAATGAAGAGGGCACTTTTGACAGATTCGAAGAGGAACACATGCAGCATGCGTTTACCGTCGATGAAGTGAAAGCGGCCATTAAAGAAAGCGGATTAGAACTTCTTCAGGTGCTTGATGTTTCCACGATGGAAGCACCTACAGAAGATAGTGATAGATTGTATTTTATAGCAAGAGAGGTTACAAAATGAAAGATTATATAGTTAGAGCAACAGCAGCAAATGACGCAGTTAGAGCATTTGCAATCACAAGTACAGATTTAGTTGAAGAGGCTAGAACTCGTCACAATACATCTCCAATCGTTACAGCAGCCCTTGGAAGAATGCTTTCAGCTGGTTCCATGATGGGTGTCATGCTTAAAGGTGAGGATGATTTGGTTACACTTCAGATTCAGGGAAGTGGTCCAATGAAGGGAATCACAGTTACATCTAATAGCAAGGGTGAAGTTAAGGGATTTCCTAATGTAGCGGTTGTTGATTTGCCACCAAAGAACGGCAAGCTTGATGTAGGCGGAGCTATCGACCTTGGTATCATGAGAGTTATTAAGGATATGGGCCTCAAGGAGCCTTATGTTGGTACAGTTGAGCTTCAGACAGGTGAGATTGCAGAAGACCTTACATACTATTACGCAGTTTCAGAACAGATTCCTTCATCAGTAGGACTTGGCGTTCTTATGAACAAGGATAATACAGTAAACTGTGCAGGCGGTTTTATTGTTCAGCTTATGCCTTTTACTCCAGAGGAAGTTATTACTCAGCTTGAGGAAAATTTAAAGACTCTTCCTTCTGTTACAGATATGCTTTCAAGCGGCAAGACTCCAGAGGAAATGCTTCAGATTGTTCTTGCAGGTTTAGATGTAGAAATCAAAGAGACATATCCAGCAGCATACAAGTGTGATTGTTCAAGAGATAGAGTTATCAAAAGTCTTGCATCACTTGGCAAAGAAGATATGGATGAAATCATTGCAGATGGCAAGCCGGTAGAGGTTAAATGTCAGTTCTGTAATGAGGCCTACGAGTTTACAATCGACGAGCTCAAGAGCTTTAGGAGGAATTAGTCAAATAATTGCGCCCTATTAGATAAAAGTTTAGTTGTTTTTATTTGCTGATTTCCTGTAAACTAACACACGGAGATTTATTATCATTTTTTAGAGGATTATGCACAATGAAAGCAAAAGGTCGCAAAAAGATTTATCCACCTAGTTATTACAGAGCTAAAAGGCTCAGACTTGGAATAATTCTTGGTATTATTTTAATAATATATTTGGCAGGAAGCTTGTTCTTTAGAAATCACTTCTACATCAGAAGCAAAGTCAATGGTGTAGGCGCTTCATTCAGAACAGCTCAAAGCACATACGACAAAATCATCAACAGCGCTGATAAATACACCATTTCATTTATTGATGCAGATGGAAATGTTATTAACGAAGTAAGCTCCAGCGAATTAGGAGTTGGAGTTAACTATGAGGAATCAGAGGTTCAGACACTTCTCGATTCTCAGACTGGTTTCAACTGGGTACTTCGTTTGTTTGTACCAGCTGAATATTACACAGCTACAGGCAACGCATATGATTCTGCAAAAGTTACAGAAGTAGCAAGCAGTCTTGACTTCAGCAATCAATCATCTACAACAGAATCACAGGATGCTACCATCCAGTTCGATGGAGAGAAGTTTGTGATTGTCGATGAAGTATACGGAGATAAAATCACAGAGGAAGGCGTAGAGGAAGCAATCATCTATGCAGTTGAGAATCTTCAAACTGAGATTAATCTTGCAGATGGCACATGCTACGAAAAGCCTAATGTTTTAGCATCTGATGATAATATTCAAAAGGCAGTTGATGTTTTAAATAACTACATGGATACAGATATCCATTATGACTTAGGCGAGGGTTACACAGAAGAAATCCCAGCTGACACAAAGGCTACATGGTTCACATGGGACGATAGCTTTAATGTTTCCTTCGACAGAGATGCTATTGGTGAGTATGTTAACTCAATGGGAGATAAGTACAACACCTATGGCAAGAAAAAAGAATTTACCACCACTTCAGGTGAGACAATAGAAGTTCCAGCAGGTTCCTTTGGATGGAGAATAGCATATGATGGCGAAATCGATGCAATCATTGCTGACTTAGAAGGTGGAGAAGATGTTACTCGCGACTTCACATACCTTTATTATGGAACAAGCCATGGCGAACACGATTATGGCAACTCATACGTAGAAGTAAACCTTACAGAACAGCACGTGTATGTTTATAAGGATGGTGAAATGGTATTTGATACAGATTGCGTATCAGGTAAGATTTCAGCAAACCACGGTACACACACAGGTGTATATCCAATCGCTTACAAGCAGACAGATGCCACACTTAAGGGTGACAATTACGAATCACATGTTAATTACTGGATGCCATTCAATATGGGCGAAGGTCTTCACGATGCTACATGGCGCTCAAGCTTTGGTGGCACAATTTATAAAACAGGGGGAAGTCACGGATGTATTAACCTTCCACTTTCCGCTGCAGAGCAAATCTACAATATTGTAGAAGCTGGTTGGCCTGTTATTGTTTTCTACACTGGTGATACAGAAGAAGAAAACTACCTTATCCAGAATCCACAGGTTAAGGTTTCAGAGCTTATCGCAGAAATTGAGACAGTTACACTTGAGTCTGAGGCTCAAATTGTTGAAGCTAGAACACAGTACGAAGCTTTAACAGAAGAGCAGAAGGCACAGGTTTCAAATTATCAGGATCTAGTTAACGCAGAGCTTACACTTCAGACATTGAAGTTACAGGCTGCCGCAGAAGCGGCTGCAGCAGCTGAGGCTGGCGGTACAGATACAGGCGTTGTTCAATAGTGCACGATAGCGAGGCAAAATATGGCTAATTGGAAGAGTAATGTTAGAGAAGTAGTACCTTATACTCCAGGCGAGCAGCCTAAAAATAAGGTAATAAAGTTAAACACTAATGAAAATCCATACCCACCAAGTCCTTTGGTGGGTAAAGCTATTTCTAATATAGAATTGGATTCTCTTAGAAAATATCCAGACCCTGGATGCCAGTCATTGATTTCGGCATTGGCTAAATATCATGGGTTTGATGAAGAAAATGTTTTTGTGGGAGTAGGCTCAGATGACGTTCTTGCTATGAGCTTTCTTACATTTTTTAATTCAGACAAACCAATCCTTTTCCCAGACATTACATATTCATTTTATGATGTGTGGGCATCACTTTTTAGAATTCCATTTGAGACAAAAGCTCTTGATGAGGATTTTAAAATTTTAAAAAGCGATTATGACAAGTCATGTGGAGGAATAGTTATTCCAAATCCAAATGCACCTACAGGAATAGCCGAGCCTGTTTCCTTTTTCGAGGATATTGTTAAGGCACATCCTGAGTGTGTAGTGATTATCGACGAGGCCTATGTAGATTTTGGTTCTGAGTCGGCTTTAGACTTGGTTCGTAAATACGATAATGTTTTGGTAGTTCGTACATTTTCTAAATCAAGAGCTATGGCAGGTAACCGTATTGGTTATGCTATTGGCTCAAAAGAACTTATTAAATATTTATCAGATTGTAAGTTCTCATTTAATTCATACACAATGGACACAATCACACTTCGAGCAGGTGTAGCCTCAATAGAGGATGATAGTTATTTTAAAGAAAAGCTAGAAGCTGTTATTTTCACAAGAGAGTGGACAAAGGCACAGCTAAAAGAGCTTGGCTTCACATTTCCAGATTCAAAGAGCAATTTCATTTTTGCAAAACATGAATCTATGGAGGCTTCATTCATTTTTGAAGAGCTTAAAAAGCGTGGCATTTATGTGCGCTATTTCTCAAAGCCACAGCGCATATCAAACTACTTGCGTATATCTATCGGAACAGACCAGGAAATGCAAGTATTTATAGATGAATTAAAAAAGATATTAAAAGGAGTTTAGATTTAATGATCAAGTATTTAACAGTATTTTTTGTTTCAATGGTTCCACTTATCGAGCTTAGAGGAGCTATTCCATTTGCCTATGGGTTCAAGGCTGCAGATCCAAGCTTCAATTTGTTATTAGCTTACATCCTTATTGCAATTGGAAATATGATTCCAGTACCTATCATTTACTTCTTTGCTAGAAAGGTACTTGAGTGGGGTAAAGATAAGCCTGTTATCGGTGGTTTCTTTACATTCTGCCTTGAAAAAGGTGAAAAGGGTGGCAAGAAGCTTCAGGAAAAAGCAGGTAGAGGACTTTTCGTAGCATTATTATTGTTTGTTGGTATTCCACTTCCAGGAACAGGTGCATGGACAGGTACACTTGCTGCATCAATCCTTGATATGGACTTTAAGTCTTCAATCCTTGCAGTAATCTGCGGTGTTGCTTTAGCCGGAATCATCATCGGTGTTTTATGTACACTTGGTCTTGGTGCATTTATAGGAGTGACAGCTTAATGGATACAGTTAATATGTTGATAAATGTTGTAGCTATTCTTGTTGGCCTTGGGCTTTATATGGCTGTAATGAATTCGGCCTGGGGCAAGAAACATCAGGAATACATGTACGCAATAATGCTTGGAACAATTCTTGTGGCTGTTCTAGTGGGAGGTTTTATTAGATGGCTAGTAATAGTAAGGTAAAAAAATCTGGTAGTACTGCCTGCGAATATTGTAACAACTTCGTTTGGGACGAAGAGGATGAGCAATACTATTGCGAAATGGATATGGATGAGGATGATTATGTTAGGCTGGTAACAGGTCATTACAGTGAATGCCCATATTTTGTTA
>JAEEGH010022890.1_pt1 | contig 12765 bp, 8 predicted proteins | sample 9134181 | NCBI WGS metagenome assembly JAEEGH01 (sample SAMN16246544, study PRJNA631951) | gut metagenome | biome: gut microbiome; feature: rumen; material: DP-attached | host: Bos | place: Iran: Karaj | collected 2018-10 | reverse complement strand
TCATCGGACTCCCGTCGGGCTTGTGCCACTCGCAGAAATAGCCGTTCGAAATGGGATGCTTGATCTCGATCTTCGACTTGGGGCAGATGTCCTGCGTGGCCTTGCAGAGCAGGAAGCAGAGCGAACGGCAGTACACGCGGCGCGCACTGGCATCGCGCAGGTCCAGGAACTCGATGTCGCGGTTGTTGTACACGCGGAAACGAAGTCCTTGCGATACGTTGTTGACCTTGGCCGAAACAATGGGATACGGGCGCTCGAATTCGAATTCCGGAAGCATTTCTTCCAGCGTGGTGCCTTCGTTGAACTGTTTGTACGAACGGGTGTTTTTACAGTAAATCTTGAGCATGGTTTACGCGTTGTGCAGGTTCAGGGGATCAAGGGTGTTGTCGATGAAGGTGAGCATGTCGCTCCACACGCGGTCGCGCTGCGTCTCGTTGTGGATCTCGTGGCGCATCTGGGGATAGACTTGCGCGGTCACGTTGTGGTAGCCCAATTCGGGAAGCAGGCGCACTGCCCGGCGGAACTGGGAGTCGCTGCCGCGACAGGGGTCCTGTTCGCCGGACATGAAGTGGATATGCATGCCGGGATGCCGGACGCCCCAGCCTTTGCGGCTGTAACAGTCCTGCATCAGTCCGAGCAGGTTGTAGAAGCCGTTGGCCGTGAAAACAAATTGGCAGAGCGGATCTTCGTAATAGGACTTCAGGATCTCCGGATTCGAGCAGACCCACGCCATGGGCCCTTCGCCGGCGAAGGGTTTGCTGTAGGCGCCGAACGACATCTTCTGCAGCAGCTTGGGACGATAGTGCCAGCCTTTGCGTCGGCCGAAGCACCAGGCCAGGGCCTTCCCCACTCCCTTCGCGGGATTGTCCACGGGGCAGCCGCTTACCAGCAAGGCATCGACGCGGTCATCATATTTTTTCAGGAAGGAACGCACAATCATCGAGCCCATGCTGTGACCGTAGAGGATGACCTTGAGGTCCGGGTATTGGGCATGGATCCAGTCGTTCACGACGCGGACGTCTTCCACCAGGGCCTGCCAGCCGCCATCGTACATATAGCCCAAGTCGTCCGGACTCTTGACGGAAGCGCCGTGGCCACGATTGTCGTGGATGACGCACACGAGGCCGTGAGCGGAAAAGAATTCCATCAAGGGGATATAGCGTTCTTTGTGTTCGCACATGCCGTGCACCAGCTGGATGACCCCACGGGGCGCCGCACCAGTTGCATCGGGGACCGATTCAAGAGCGGCCAGTGTCAGCCCGTCGGCCGAAGCGGCCAGCGTGAAAGAATTGATTGCCATGCCTGTTCGCGTTTATCCAACAAATTTAAAAAAAATGAACGATAAACCGACATCCGGGACGATTTATTTGTATTTTTGACCTGATGATTGTGACGCTTCCTTTTCTCGAGAAACGTTTTGAAACGTTTAACCACGACTATTTCGACGATGCGCTGTCGCCCGTGCCCATCAAACTGGGCCGCGCGGTACGCAGTCTAGGCTCCTGCGCCTACAAGAAGCGCAGGAAGTTCTTCGGGAAATGGGAGTACTATGATTTCCGCATCCGGATCAGTACGCGATTCGATCTGTCCGAATCAGAATGGGAGGACGTCCTCCTGCACGAGATGATCCACTACGAGATCCTTTCCCGGCATCTGAAAGACACGTCTGCCCATGGACGGCTGTTCCGCGCCCGCATGAAAGAGATCAACGAGCAGTTCGGCCGGCAGATCCGGATCTCATACCGGATTAAACCGGTTTCAGGATAAAGTGGAAGCGGTATTCACCGTATGGCAGCATGTACTGCGGCAGCGGCACTTCGCCCCAGCTGGTAATGCAGCCCAGGCCCATTTGACGCCAGTCCAGCAACAGGTTCGTAACGTCATCTTCCTTCAGAAGTTCGGAGTGGCGGTTGTGCTTGACTTCGCCGTCATCGAGTGTCTCGATGCGGTAGTGAAGCGCCGACGCTGAGAAAGGTTCCTCCGCCTGGATTTCCAGACCGTGACCCCGTGCGTCGGTGATACGCAACCAGCGAAGATCCGTATGCGTACCAGTCTCTTGTGGCTTGATATACGGATAGAACTGCTCCGTAACCGTCTGCGACCAACGGCCGAGGAAGGATGCGGAATAGCGGTCCGCATAGTTCTCGAAAGGACCGCGGCCATAATATTCCAGATGCTCGAACGATTTGGGCATCGGAATCTGCACGCCGAAGCGGAACAGGCCCGGCAGTTCACGGTTTGCACCCGGAACCAGCTGCTCCGTGATTTCGATGGCACCCTGGTCATTGACCCGGTATTCCATCAGCACCCGGGCATCGGATCCCTCGAGTTTGTACTCGATGATGATTACCTGCAAGTTGTTCTTGTCGTATTGGGAGAGACTGTAATAATACAGCTTCGGTTTCTTCCAGAAAGCCATCTTCTTCTGCAGTTCGGCGCCAAAGTCGTTGTCGGTCGGCGCCCGCCAGAAGTTCGGCTTGATGGTTTCCCCGCTCTTGAGGAAATTCACGCCGCCCGTCTGCCAGCGCGTGATGGATCCATCGTCCACGGAGAAATCAATCTCGAAATTGGCCCCGCTTACGGTGAACTGATGCGCCGCATTGTTGCGGATCTTCGGCCGGCTCGCACTCCTGAGCGGCTGCATCGTCCAGTGGTAGTCGTTCAGTGCGATCTGCTGCCGCGCTACCTCGAATCCTTTCTCAAGCAGACCGTCCTCCTTCTTGAGGCTGTAACTTAAATTCAGCAGCCACTCGGCCGAATTGTCGATGTCGCCGTAGGGCACGTCGAGGATTCGGCGCTCCTGCGGTCCCACATTCACGTCTTCCAGGTGCCCGCGTGCCTGCAGTTCGCCATTGCGGTAGAGTTCCCAATGCATCTGGCAGTTGGACAGGTCGCGGAAGAAGTTCTCGTTGTAGATCTCCAGCCGGTTCGGCGCTTTGAGTTCCGACCAGATGTTCTGGTAGAAATATTGGATTTCGTAGGCATGCGGATTGAACTGGCGGTCCGGGCCGACTACGCCATTGTCACAGAAATTCTGGTCGCTGGGATCCGAATGGTTGAAGTCGCCGCCATAGGCATAGAAACTCTTTCCGCGGCTGTTTTTCCAGTGAATCGACTGGTCGGCGAAGTCCCAGATGAAGCCGCCCTGGAGTTTGGGCAGGGTACGGTGCAAGTCCCAGTACTCCTTGAATCCGCCTTCAGAATTGCCCATGGCGTGAGCATATTCGCACTGGATGAGCGGTTTGGTCTTTTCCGGATCCTCGCTGTACCGCTTCACATAGTCCGGGCTGGCATACATCGGGCAGAAAACATCCGTCTTGCCGTCGTAACGGGCTTGCTCGTACTGGATCGGGCGGCTCGGGTCGAGGGCACGGACCAGGTCGTAGGCCGCTTCAAAGTTGGGGCCGTAGCCCGCTTCGTTGCCGAGCGACCACACGATGATGGCGGGATGGTTGAAATTGCGCTGCACATGACGCTGGTTACGCTCCAGATGCGCCTGCAGGTAGGCCGTGTCACGGGCGAGTGTGGCGGAGCCATAGCCCATGCCGTGCGACTCGACGTTCGCTTCAGCTACCATGTAGAGCCCGTACCGGTCGCACAGGTCATACCAGTATGGATCATCGGGATAGTGGCAGGTGCGGACCGCATTGATGTTGAGCTGTTTCATAACCTTGATATCCTGCTCCATCCGCTCGCGCGACACCACGTAGCCACCGTCCGGATCGAGTTCGTGCCGGTTGACGCCCTTGATCAGGACGCGCTTGCCGTTGACCAGCAGGTCCGAACCTTTGATCTCCACTTTGCGGAAGCCCGTGTTGAAGTGGAGGGTCTGCAATAGCTTCTTTCCGTCGTACAATTTGACGTCCAGCCGGTAGAGATACGGATCCTCAGCACTCCACTTGTGTACGTTTTCCACGAAGAACCGTCCGACGAGGAAGGCACCGGAAGCTTTCACGGGCTCCGCGGCTTTCTTCCCTTTCGCATCGAGGAGATGCATCTCCACACGCGTGCGTTTGAAATCGGCCACAGTTACGTTGACGGTCAGCGTGCCGTCTTTGTAGCCGGCGTCCAGGTCGGGTGTAATGGAAACGTCTTCGATGTGTTTGACGGGACGTGTATAAAGGTAGCAGTCACGCGCTACGCCGGAAAACCGGAAGAAATCCTGGTCTTCGAGATAGGTGCCGTCACACCAGCGGAAAATCTGGAAGGCAATCAGATTGCGCTTGCCCGGCTGCAGGAATTCGGTCACGTCGAATTCACACTCCAGTTTGCTGTCTTCGCTGTAACCCACGAACTTGCCGTTGACCCACAGGTAAAGACAAGAGGTCACGGAACCGAAGTGGATGATCATCTGCTGGCCCTTCCATTCGGCGGGGATTTGGAAGAACTTCCGGTAGGTTCCCACATGGTTGTTCTCTGTCGGCGGAACCGGCGGCGTGTTCTTGGCCCGGCCGTTCCAGGCGTAGCCCGTATTGACATACACAGGATCGCCGTAACCGTTCAACTCCCAGACACCCGGCAGCGGCATCCGGCTCCAGGCGGCCTCGACGTAGTCGGGACGCCAGAAATCGGCAGGCTGCTGGTTTGCGCTCCGGACCCAGTTGAAGTGCCATTCCCCCGCGAGCGGGAGAATCTGGGACTCTTCGGCCAGGAAAGTGCTGTGCATCTGGAGACGGTTGATACCATTGACATGGGGGTCCTGCCATTCGGTGAAGGTCTGGGCGCGGCCTGCGGCGGCGGCCAGCAGAAGGAGGAGCGTGAAAAGAATCGTTTTTTTCATGTGTGCGTATTCTGCATACAAATTTAACATATTTTTGCTAACTTTACCTCTTGATCGCAACGAAAATATGACTGAAGAATTGAATCTGGTAAAGGACCTGGCCGTCATCCTGATTGCGGCGGGTCTTTTTACCATCATCTCGAAGGCTCTGAAGCAGCCGCTTATCTTGGGGTATATCATCGCGGGTTTCATCGTGGGGCCGCATCTTGGCCTGTTCGGCATTTCATCGAAGGAATCGGTAGAGCAGTGGTCCGAGATCGGCATCATCTTCCTGCTCTTCGCGCTAGGATTGGAGTTCAGTTTCAAGAAGCTTCTCAAAGTGGGCAGCAGCGCACTGATTACGGCCGGCTGTGTCTGCGTGGGCATGTTCGTCACAGGCAATATCGTAGGCCATGCGCTGGGTTGGAGTTCCATGGAAGCCATCTTCCTGGGCGGCTTGATGTCCATGTCCTCGACCACGATCATCATCAAAGCTTATACGGACCTGGGACTCAAGAATAAAGCCTACTCTACCCTGGTCTTCGGCACGCTCGTGGTGGAAGACCTCATTGCCGTGGTGCTCATGGTGTTGCTGACCACCATCGCCACGGCCAACCAGTTTGCTGGCGGCGAGATGCTCATGGGACTGGCCAAGCTGCTGTTCTTCCTGATCCTGTGGTTCTTAGTAGGCATCTATGTCATCCCGTCTTTCCTCAAGTGGGCCCGGAAATACCTCACCGACGAAATCCTGCTGCTGGTGGCTATCGGCCTGTGTTTCGGGATGGTGACACTTGCCAGTTTCGCGGGCTTCTCCTCCGCCCTGGGCGCTTTTGTCATGGGCTCGATCCTCTCGGAAACCATCGAGGGCGAACATATCGGGAAGCTGGTGATCAGCATCAAGGACCTGTTCGGTGCTATCTTCTTCGTCTCCGTGGGCATGATGGTCGACCCGCAGGTCATTGCAGAGCACTGGCTGCCGATCCTCATCCTGACGCTGGTTACGGTACTGGGTATGACGATCTTCGGTTCGCTGGGCGCCCTGGTCGCGGGCCGCGGTCTCAACACGGCCGTCCATACGGGTTTCAGTCTGGCGCAGTTGGGTGAGTTTTCCTTTATTATCGCGGGACTCGGCGTGAGCCTGGGAGTGATGCGGGGCTTCATCTATCCCGTCATCATCGCAGTGTCGGTCATTACGACTTTCACCACGCCTTATATGATCAAGGCCGCCACGCCGGTCTGCAACTTCCTCTACAAGAAGCTACCGGTCAGGATTTTGGCGAAACTGGACCCTTCGCCCGATGCGGCGGACAAGTCGAGTGCGGAGGAACAGAGCGAGTGGAAGCAGATGCTCAAGAGCTACGGGCTCCGCGTCGTCCTGTACAGCGTGATTCTGGTTGCCATTTTTCTGGGATCGAAACTCTATCTTGACAAGGTGCTGACGCGCCTTCTGCCCGACGCAGCGACAGCATGGCGCAGCGCTATCGGCCTTGTCATCACACTGCTCGTCATGGCACCCTTCCTTTATGGCCTGGCCGTCAACGGCAACGACATCAAACGTTCTGCAGTTCATCTGATGCGGGAAAAAGACCGCAACAAGTGGCCGATCCTGGCCCTGGTTTTTCTGCGCATCTTCATCGCGATCGCCTTTGTCATTGCGGCGGTGCTGATGCATTATTCCCTCTCCTACTGGAGTTTGCTGCTGATCATCCTGGCCGGCGTCGCTTTCTTCATCCTGGCGCGTCGCTCCGTGCATCAGTTCACCGGTCTTGAGGAACGGTTCATTACCAATCTGAACCAGAAGGAAGAGTATGAGCGAAAGCGCACACCCATCGCTTCTGGCGTCCGGTCCAAGATGAAAGGCCACGACGTGGCTGCCGAGAATGTCATCATCTCGCCGAACTCGGAATATGCCGGCAAGCAGTTGCGGGAGATTCCGTTCCGGCAGAAATATGGTATCAACATCGCCAAGGTGGTCCGCGGCAGCCGCCGTATCCTGGTCCCTTCGCCCGACGAGTATATCTATCCCTACGACGAGGTGCTGGCCATCGGGACCCGGCAGGAGGTGACGCATTTTGTCGAGGACATGGCAGCGGAAGATCTCCGGAATGCCGATTCCTACGAAACCGACGACTTCGTGCTCGACAGTTTCGAACTGCAGAAAGGCTGCTACCTCGACGGCAAAGTGCTGCGCGACACGAATATGCGCCAGAAAGGCTGCATGGTGGTCGGCGTAGAACGCGATGGCCTCTCCCTGATGAGTCCTAAGCCCGATTTCCAGTTCCAGGCCGGCGATTTCGTGTGGCTGGCCGGCGAGCGTGTCGAATGCGAGAAGATGGTGCTGGTCAATGGATATACGGAGTCTTAATTACCGGTTCGGCTGGCTGGTTGCCGACTATCTGAACGAAAATCCGTGTGCTGTCACGCCGGATTTGCTGCGCAGCGTGCTTCCTGAAGACGCTGATGCGGCAACCGAACAGGTAGTTTATGCAGCGCTGCTCGGCGGATTGTTAGGGCTGGATCCAACGACTTCGGAAGAAGACTGTTTCCTGGAAGATCGTTATCTGCGTCCCGGATTGCAGCGTCTTGAGATTACGCCATGGCGGGAGAATCCTTATTATCAACAGATTCTTTTTTCGCAGGACGGCGTTGGCGGCAGGAACGGCTGGGCGCTCGCCTGGCAGGAATACCAGCCCTACGAATTGTTTCTGCGTGATGATTTGATCCTCACTGACGATTTACGGCAGATTCCAGCACTCGGCTATTTTCCGGATTCGTTCCGCTATCCTTCCGTACTACAGGACGGCCGCGAGTGGATGTCCATCAAGCCCAGTGAAATCGCCAGTTCCCAGGCCGCCATTGATGCTGCCGCGGGGCGTGTAGTCACCTTCGGCCTCGGTCTCGGCTACTTCGCCTTTATGGCGGCACGCAAGCCGGAGGTGTCATCCGTAACGGTGGTCGAACGGGATCCGTCCGTCATTGCCCTATTCAGCGAGCACATTCTTCCTCAGATTCCTGATAAAGATAAGATAACTGTTATACAGGCAGATGCATTTGATTATCTCGAGCATCAGATGAGCAAGTGCCCGCCCGATTTCGTCTTCATGGATATCTGGCACGACATCGCTGACGGCACGCCGCTCTACGTGCGCGCCCGGCTTTACGAAACCCGTTTTCCCCATACCCGTTTCATGTATTGGATCGAGCGCTCTCTCCGCTGCGCGCTCGTCGATGAACTCACACAACGCGCCGAATCTGCCTTATGATCGCATACCTGTTCACTTTGCTTTCCTTGGTCGTTCCAAGGTTGGTCGACCTTCCCGATTCGGCTCTTCGCATGAGCGCTACGGAAATCACGAATGTGCAATACGAGGCTTTTGATCCCGCGCATGAGCGGACCTTCTCCCTGGGAGACGACGATGCGGTCGTGATGGTATCCTGGCATGAAGCGCGCGCCTATTGTGTCTGGCTCTCCAAGCAGACCGGGCGCCGGTTTCGCCTCCCCACCGAAGCAGAGTGGGAACTCGCATGCCGCGCCGGCACGACAACCGCCTATCATACGGGAGATCAGTTCCCGGAAGCACAGTGGAAAGCCCAGCGGAACAACCGGTATAAAGAACCTGTATCCCTGACGGTTGCACAGTTCGCGCCCAACGCGTGGGGCCTGTATGACATGCATGGAAATGTCGAGGAATGGTGCCTCGATCCTTGGGATGAAACCGGCGCGTTCCGCGTGACGCGCGGGGGCAGTCATAACATGGAACTTCGTTACTTGCGCAGTGACAGCCGCAGCGCTGCCATGCCGGACGATCGCTCCGTCCTGCGGGGATTCAGGATTGTGGAGGACGTTGCTGTTCGGGTAGCTGAACCCGTTTTTATGACACCGCAACCTTATGTGCTGCCGCCAGCCGATTCGTTGACACCGTTCTATGCACACAATCACCAGCCGGCAGTGGCTGCCCTCGCGGGCGGTGACCTGCTCGCCATCTGGTTTTCCTGCGAGGCAGAAGCCGGCCGTGAGATGGTCGTGCTGCAGTCTCGTTTCCACCAGGGTGTCTGGTCGCCTGCCCGGCTTTTCTTCAAAGTACCCGAACGGAACATGACAGGCAGTGCGTTGCTTCGGCTCGATGACGGTACCCTGCTGCACTTCAACGGTGTCGGTGATGCAGGTGAATGGCGCGACCTGGCGCTGGTCTTGCGCCGGAGCCTCGACGGTGGCCTGTCGTGGAGCCTCCCACAGATGGTCGGGGCGACGCATGGGCCTCGACATCAGGTCATTGCGGGCCCTATTGTTACGGGTGACGGATGCATCCTGCTCTGCTGTGATGCGGGGCCGGGCGGAGAAGACGGCACGGCACTGCATGTCTCCGCAGACGGCGGTCTCACCTGGAAAGATACAGGCAGTACCTTAGCCGGTATTCATGCCGGTATCGTCGAACTGAAGGACGGAACGCTGATGGCATTGGGACGCGGCAACGCCATCGACGGTCGCATGCCTTGCAGCCGCAGCACTGACGGCGGTCATTCCTGGTCGTTCAGCGCCTCGCCGTTCCCACCGATCGGAAGCGGCCAGCGACTGGTCTTGAAAAGGCTCGCAGAAGGACCGCTCCTACTCTGTTCGTTCGGCCCGAACGGTCTTTTCGTTGCACTTTCGTATGATGAAGGTCAGTCGTGGCCCGTCCGCAAACTACTGACTGATAACAGCCTTTTGACCGGCAGCAAAAAGTCGGCAGATGACAACATGGCGACCGACGGCACTCTTCATACCGGGGGCAACGTGCAGAAGGATGGCAGCTCTCGAACATTCGACGGCGGAGCATGGACCGGTTCTTTCACGATGGATGCCACGCATGCGGAACCGCGCGGCTACCTCGCTGTCACACAGACGCCCGACGGCCTCATCCACCTCCTCTCCAGCCGCCTCCATTATCGCTTCAACCTCCAGTGGATTGAGCAGTAACCGATCGACGAACTATTCAACGGCCGGCTTTGCATTTGGTAATTAGAAAGTGGTGACAGAAAGCGCGCAAAAATCCAGCGATGCTCATCTTATCCAGTGATGCTCCAGTGATGCGTGTAATCGTCTGCCGCTGTTGACAATGTACACTAGCTGATTGACAGGGACTTATGGGAACCGTCGGCGGCAGGTCTGCTTAGGAGAAGCAGACTGGACGCTTTAATCGCCCTCACAGCCCTTCCTGCGCATATTGCTGCGGCAGACGAATACACGTTCACTGAAAAAAAAGGATATGGATAAATGCATCGGTCAGGCATAGGCGCCGCACTCATCCGGCCACATCAGTAGAGGATTCCCGCTGATCCCGAAATCCTTTCGGTGAGCAAGTTGGAGGCCTCTGCTCACCATGACTTTCTTTCACTCCCTCCGGTGAGCGAAGCGACTGTCTCAGCTCACGGTGGCCTTCTTTCACTGCCTCCGGTGAGCGAAACGGCCTCTCCGGCACACGGCGGCCTTCTTTCGGCGCCTCCGGTGAGTCAAACGACCATCTCTACTCACGGCGCCCCTCTTTCACACACATCGGTGTGTAAAACGGCCTCTCCTACTCACCACTCGGGATAGCGGCTTTCACCCATCGAGTGGCAGATTTTCCCCATCGAGCGGCCGGTTGGGGGTTTCCTCGGCCAGGTCCGGGAGCCCCTCCACAGGCTCCTGCGGACCTGGACGGGAGAAAACCCGCTTCAGCAACGACCTGCCAATCACCTCAATCACTCCCTTCAGGCCGCAACTGACTATCAACGCGGTTATCCTTGACAGCGTGCTGGCAGGAGATAACCGCTCTCTGCTACCGTTGAATCACCCCGTCGGCGAAGCCATCAACAAGTCCGGACAGGATCTTTGCGGCGCCACTCCGGGCAAGGTCCCCTATAGACCACCCCATGGGACCAGAAGTCCGAGGGGTGCCACGCCACGAATCAGAGCTATCTGCCTATGGTGGAAAAGGACCATTGTGTGGAATTGGTTTCCGCCAAAGTGTCCGCACTCATGGTCGTCCCGATGATGGATTTCGCATATCAGCTGCAGACACTGGCTTTCCAAAGGTGGGTCTACTCAGGCGAAGCCAAAGAGCACGAAGTCTAGGGCCGGCCTGCTGCGGACACTTGGGTTGGCTGGCGCGAGCCCGGTGATTCGCTATTCTGTCCTTGTCTGACCGACTCTTCTCGGGCTCGCGTTTGTACATCTCGTCTGTATACCCCGTGTTTGTACACATTGTGTCCATCTCGAGCCGGATCATCCTTTGTCCTGCCACCGCCGGTTTGACTTCTCCCCGGCTCGTGCCAGACGCATCTGCCCGTCCCGAGCCGGATTATTCACCGATCTATCTATGGCTGGCTGCCTTCTGCCGGGCTTGGGCAGGTTTATGAAAAGCCCAAGCCCGTTGTCTCGTGGTCTGACCATCGTCGAGTGATACTGAATTGGGCTCGGAAGCGACTGATGTTTTGAGCGTCGTCTATGGCGTAGGGCGGTTATCTCCTGCCAGCGCAACGGGCCCCGGAGTCCCGGGGCCGGGCCCAGCGCTGTCAAGGATAACCGCGTAATTTGTCAGTGGCTGTTTGCGAGGGCGATTAACTAGTCAGGCCAATCTTGGCTGATGCGGTTATCTCCCGTCCGGGCCCGCAGGAGCCTGAGAAGGGGCTCCCGGGCACGTCCGAGGATAACCGTTCGGCAGAAAGTGAGGGGCAAATGTCACGAGTCCGAGCGAGGTCCATTAGTCGAGACCCGAGTGAGGTCTATTGGTCGAGACCCGAGGGGGACTATAGTTGCAATCCTAAGAGGAGCTTGCCTTTTTTCCGCCTTTTGTGCGTGTAAGTGTGAGCTTGTGTAATCGTCTGCCGCGGTTGATAAAAAAACAGTACTGATTCTCAAGCGATTAACAAAACCGCCACGGCATGTCTACTGATTGAGCGCAGACCTGATGTGCCAATCCCCGTTTCTGACCCAGGGAGGGCCGATACCTGCGGCAGACGATTACACGCAAGTTAGTACCTTGACTTCTTAGCGTCCTGACTTGATAGCTACCGTTTGGCCGAAATGGATCAATCAGTCGTGAACTCGAAAGAAGTCTATTCGTCACGAACCGTAAAGAAGTCTATTCGTCGCGAGTCCGGACGAAGTCAATCTGTCGCGAACCCGAAATAGGTCTGTTACTTGTGCTACGATAGGGTGAATGAACAGTCGCTATTCAAGGTAAAAAAAGTGTGGCACCTATGAGGTTGTAAATCAGCTTATTCCTAATAATCGGTTGCGTAAAAGTGCGCAAGCGATTGTCAGGAAGTAGCTGACTGTAAGAATAATAAGTGCCACCGATCGAATAAGTGAAAACTGAGAAAAACAGAGAACGTCAAGCGTCCCTTCTACAAAAGTGTGGTATATACGGAGAGGATCAGAAATTCCGTGAATCCAGGCGGGATGACTCCGATAGCGCAGAGTCCGTCTGCCTTTTCGCGCTAACAACCATTTCCGTTGCAGCGGAATGATCATGCGCGACGGAGGCAGATTGCGGCGAGGATGGTTTCTGCGAGACCGAGAGCGAAGAAGATGTTGCTCATGGCGTTGAAGCCCCAGACCCACCACTCCAGGACAATCCAGAGCATCAGAATGATGCCGCAAATCAAGGTTGCCCCATAGGCCCAAGGGTGCTTTTTGATGAGAAACCAGGCAGCCAGAAACTGAGGAAGGCCGTTCAAGGCCAAAAGGACGAAGCCGGAGGGGATAAAAGTGCGGAAAAAGATATCCGGCCAGGGCATCCGTGCCCTCAACATATCCAGCAGGGGCTCCCCGCCCCACCCAGTTCCGGATGGATCAACCCACATCATCACAGCCCCGCCCACGGCACCGACAGCGATGAAAAGGGTCAGGATTTTCAGGAGTTTTGTCATAATGCCGGCAGCAGGTAATCCCAGATGAGGTTCAGTTCCTGACGCATATTGGGGATATCTGCCGTCGTAACGATGACGGCATCCTGCTCGGGGAGAATCAGAATATATTGACC